>OBAD01000007.1_pt1 | contig 52295 bp, 36 predicted proteins | sample 1494861 | NCBI WGS metagenome assembly OBAD01 (sample SAMEA3360681, study PRJEB22359) | human gut metagenome | biome: ENVO:urban biome; feature: ENVO:human-associated habitat; material: ENVO:feces | place: Bangladesh | collected 2011
ATGTCGATGCCATTGTGAAACGTGGCGTTGACAAACTGATAGACGCTATCGGACATAGTCCGGAACCACAAACTAAAAACACTGAAACACCCCAGCCGCAAAAACGCATGGGCAACGACACTGACTGCGCACAGCAAGCAACTGGCAGCACCACGGACTGCGGTATTACCCCTATGGACGAACAGTGCGACATTAGCTATAATATGCTTGACCGCACGCCCGAGGTGCAACGGCGCGACCAGGCGGACAAAGGGTTTGTGCCCGTGAGCAAACTGGTGCGTAACACCATGGTGACCGCGTCATTCAACGGCTCAGAAAGTGATGGAGCCAGGATATTGTGGTGCTCAATGAGATTTGCCGCTAACGCGGAGAACAGAAGAACAAAAGGACAGAAAAACAAAAGATATAACGCTTGTGTTAGCCGCTTAGCGCGGAAAACATAAGCAACATATGTTTACATAAGATATACAAAAGGCCGCTGCGCAGCTGGCCACGGACTAACGTCCGCGTGGCCAAAGAGACATAAGGGCTGACGCCGTAGCGAGCCGCTAACACGGAGAACATAAGGACGCAAGTCCATGCCCATATGTCTTGAAGCACTTATGTTCTTTTGTTCTTATGTTCTCCGCGTTAGCGGCAGATTTCATAACTTACAAACAAAGAAACGGCACTATATCCTAACTTCATTACTTTCCTGCGCCTTCACATTGCACCTCAGCAGAGCAAAGTGAAAAAATCATGTTTTTCACTTTGTTCTGCATTCGGTTTGCACTAACTCTTCATTCGTCAAGTTAGGCTGCGGTTCGGAATTGAAAATGAAAGTTTTGAAACTTTCATTTTGCACTTCGCTCACCTTGCACTAACTTTTGCTTTGCTCAAGTTAGGCTGCACCTCAGCAGAGCAAAGTGAAAAAATCATGTTTTTCACTTTGTTCTGCATTCGGTTTGCACTAACTCTTCATTCGTCAAGTTAGGCTGCGGTTCGGAATTGAAAATGAAAGTTTTGAAACTTTCATTTTGCACTTCGCTCACCTTGCACTAACTTTGCATCAATAATACTACAAAGAATAAAGATGGAATATAATTTCAGAGACATTGAACAGAAGTGGCAGAAGACTTGGGCCGCTGAAAAGACATATCATGTGGAGATAGATGAGCAAAAAAATAAGTTTTATGTGCTCAATATGTTTCCCTATCCTTCAGGCGCCGGCCTTCACGTAGGTCACCCTCTGGGATACATCGCATCAGACATATATGCACGCTATAAGCGCCAATGTGGCTACAATGTGCTTAACCCCATGGGGTATGATGCCTATGGTCTGCCTGCTGAACAATATGCCATTCAAACAGGACAACACCCGGCTGTAACAACCGAGACAAACATCAAACGCTATCGCGAACAGCTGGACAAAATAGGTTTCTCGTTTGACTGGGACCGCGAGGTGCGTACCTGTGACCCTAAATACTACCACTGGACACAGTGGGCCTTTGAGCAGATGTTTAACCACTTCTACTGCAAAAAGTGCGAAAAGGCACAGCCTATAAGCAAACTTATCAAGAAGTTTGAAACTGAGGGCAGCGCCTGCACCGCACACCTGGCACAGAGCGAGGAACTGCACTTTACTGCCGACGAGTGGAAGCAGATGAGCGAGGTGGAGAAGCAACAGGTGCTGATGAACTACCGCATTGCTTACCTCGGCGAAACAATGGTGAACTGGTGTCCGAAACTCGGCACCGTGCTGGCCAACGACGAGGTGGTGGACGGCGTGAGCGAACGCGGCGGCTACCCTGTGGTGCAGAAAAAAATGAAGCAGTGGTGCCTGCGTGTGTCGGCATACGCACAGCGCCTGCTCGATGGTCTTGATAAAATAGACTGGACAGACTCGCTCAAGGAAACACAACGCAACTGGATTGGTCGTAGCGAGGGTACCGAAATGCAATTCTCGGTGAAGGACAGCGATGTGAAGTTCACGATCTTTACCACACGTGCCGACACTATTTTTGGCGTAACCTTCATGGTGCTGGCTCCTGAGAGCGAACTCGTGCAGCAGCTCACCACCGAAGCGCAAAAGGCTGAGGTGAATGCCTATCTTGATGCTACCAAGAAACGTACAGAGCGTGAGCGCATTGCCGACCGCCGTGTGACGGGTGTGTTTACGGGCGCTTATGCCATCAACCCCTTTACGGGCGACGAAATACCTGTGTGGGTGAGCGACTATGTGCTGGCTGGTTATGGCACAGGTGCCATTATGGCCGTGCCTGCCCATGACTCGCGCGACTATGCCTTTGCACGCCACTTTGATTTGCCCATCGTGCCGCTTATTGAGGGTGCCGATGTGAGCGAAGAGAGCTTTGACGCCAAGGAAGGCATCGTGATGAACTCGCCTGCCGATGGCAAGCAAACGCTTAATGGCTTCACACTCAATGGTTTGAGCGTGAAGGAGGCTATTGCTGCCACTAAGAAATTTGTAACCGAGAATAACTTGGGTCGCGTTAAGGTGAACTTCCGTTTGCGCGACGCCATCTTCTCGCGTCAGCGCTATTGGGGCGAACCATTCCCCGTATATTATAAGGACGGCATGCCGCAGATGGTGCCCGAGGCGTGTCTGCCGCTCGAATTGCCCGATGTGACCAAATTCTTGCCTACCGAAACTGGTGAACCGCCCCTTGGCAACGCCACCCGTTGGGCTTGGGACACTGAGGCCAACTGTGTGACCGACAACAGCCGCATTGACAATAAGACGGTGTTCCCCCTCGAACTCTCAACCATGCCAGGCTTTGCTGGTTCGTCGGCTTACTACCTGCGCTATATGGACCCCGCCAACGATACGGCGCTCGTGGGCAAGCAGGCTGATGAATATTGGCAGAATGTGGACCTGTATATCGGTGGTTCGGAACACGCTACGGGACACTTGATTTACAGCCGTTTCTGGGACAAGTTCCTCTTCGACCTTGGTGTGTCGTGCAAGGACGAGCCATTCCAAAAGCTTGTTAACCAAGGCATGATACAGGGCCGTTCCAACTTTGTGTACCGCATAAAGGACACCAACACCTTTGTAAGCCTTGGACTGAAGGACCAGTACGATACCACGCCGATACACGTGGACGTGAACATTGTGCACAACGATGTGCTCGATGTGGAGGCCTTCAAGCAGTGGCGTCCCGAATATGCCACGGCAGAGTTTGTGCTCGAAGATGGCAAATATGTGTGCGGTTGGGCTATTGAAAAGATGTCGAAGTCGATGTACAATGTGGTCAACCCCGACATGATTGTAGAGAAGTATGGTGCCGACACCCTGCGTCTGTACGAAATGTTCCTTGGCCCCATCAACCAAAGCAAGCCTTGGGACTCAAACGGCATTGACGGCTGTTTCCGTTTCTTGCGCAAAACTTGGAACCTCTTCTATCCCAAGAATGGCGAATGGGCAGTGACCGATGCCGAACCTACCAAGGATAATCTGAAAACACTGCACAAACTCATCAAAAAGGTGAGCGAGGACATTGAGGTGTTCTCATACAACACGTCTATCCCCGCCTTTATGATAGCCGTGGGCGAACTGGCCCAGCAAAAGTGCACCAGCCGTGCCGTGCTCGAGCAGGTAGTGGCACTCCTTGCCCCGTTTGCCCCCCACATTGCTGAGGAACTGTGGCACACCCTTGGCCACACCACCACGGTGTGCGATGCCGAGTGGCCCAAGTATGACGAGCAGTATTTGAAGGAGGACACTCAAACCCTCTCTATCTCATTCAATGGCAAGACACGCTTCACGCTCGACTTCCCTGCCGATGCCACCAAAGAGGCTATTCAAGAGGCAGCCCTGACATCAGAGCAGGCTCAAAAGCACCTCGAAGGCAAACAAGTGGTGAAGGTGATTGTGGTGCCCGGTCGCATTGTAAACATTGTAGTGAAGTAACACCCTCAACTCATGCGCCGGCGGCATGCTGCCGGCGCATGATAAGTAGGTATTCAAAATTAGTTTATATAATCATGTTCAGAATTAGTCGATATGCCTTGGCGCATTCTTTCGCCCAGAAACATAGGTTTCATCGGTCACGTAGCCCGCTACGCTCCCTCTTCAACCTATGTTTCTGAACGAAATACTGCACCAATTCATATCAACTAATTTTGAACACCTACTTAAAATACCTTTTACAACATTGGTTACCAAATTCAAAACGACGATTGCGCAGGACATTCGCGACTACGTAATCATCACCATTGGCTTGATAATGTATGCCATGGGGTTCACTTGTTTCCAACTGCCTTACGAAATTACCACAGGTGGTTTGGCCGGTGCGGCAGCAGTGATATTCTATGCCACGGAGTTCCCCGTGCAATATACCTTTTTTGCTGTCAATATCCTGTTGTTGTGCGTGGCCGTCAAGGTGTTGGGTTGGCGTTTTTGCCTTAAAACCATCTATGCTGTGTTCATGCTCACCTTCTTGTTGGGCATTGTGCAAGAAATCATGATTCATCTTGGTCAGACGCACCCCGACATGTTTCCCGACATCAACCCGCGCAGCCATCTGCCACAGGTAGTGCAAGGCAATGCCTTCATGTCGTGCATATTGGGTGCAGCCATTGAGGGCGTGGGCATAGGTTTTGTATTTCTGCACAACGGCTCAACCGGCGGCACCGATATCATAGCCTCTATTATCAACAAGTACAAGGACGTGACGCTGGGACAGATGATGATGCTTTGCGACATCATTATCATTACCACCGCTTTCTTCCTGCCCGATGGCGATGTAGACAAGTTGCTCTACGGCTACTGCACGCTCATCATTGTCAACCTCATGCTCGACTATGTGGTTGACCGCGGCCGCCAGTCGGTTCAGTTCTTAATATTCTCGCGTAAATACGACGACATTGCAGCGGCCATTAGTGCCACACACCGCGGTGTGACGGTGCTCGATGGTCAGGGCTGGTATACCAAGGAAGAGCGCAAAGTGCTTGTGGTATTGGCCAAAAAACGTGAGAGTACCAATATATTCCGCATCATTCAGAGCATAGACCCCAATGCCTTTGTTTCGCAGTCGAAGGTAATCGGCGTGTTTGGCGAGGGCTTTGACCGCATCAAGGTAAAGGCCAAACCTCAAGGCGATAAGGAATAGGGGAGCATGGGAAATTTTGCAAACAACCAGAGAGAACAACAGAAAAGGGAGGAACGTGAGAGTACTGCGCGAGAAGTCCTGGGTAAAACCCTTCACGATTTGGGCAAGACCAGTTTTGCCGTCATGGTGGTTGGAAATATGATGGTGTTGTTTGGTGCAGAAGGTGCATCGTTAAAGCAGTATGCTGCTTCGGTGTTGGGCGTCATTCTAACATTTTGGTTCATCTATTTAGGAAATAAAATCATAAAGCACAAATGAACGGTTTGATTATATCTTTCGCTGTCACGTTAGTAGCCTTGGCCATCTTCACCCTGTGGCTTAATACGCGGAGTGGCAAGAAATGGCTGAAAGAGCTCTAATGCCGACGGGTTGACAGTTTGGCTATGCCTTGAAAGTAGACAAAATAAGAACGAGGCAGCATCATGTATGGCTGTCTGCTTAATATCGTAATATCGCACATCATGCAACAACAAACAGCCTCGTTGGTGTTTGCCACCAACAATGCGCATAAATTGTCTGAGATACGTGCCATCTTTGGCGACAAGCTCAACATACTGTCGCTGGCAGACATCAACTGCCACGACGACATACCCGAAACAGCCGACACGCTTGAGGGCAATGCCCTTATCAAGGCGCGTTGGGTGAAGGAACGTTATGGCTACGACTGCTTTGCCGATGACACTGGGCTGGAAGTGACGGCTCTGGGCGGTGCACCAGGTGTGCACACGGCACGTTATGCCTATCCCGACCGCCACGACCCCGAGGCTAACACCGCCAAACTGCTGGCAGCCTTGTCAAATGCCGACGACCGCACGGCACAGTTCCGCACAGCCATAGCATTGATACAGAATGGCGAGGAGCACGTGTTCGAGGGCGTGGTGCGTGGCGAAATAGCTACCGAAAAGCGCGGTACCGAAGGTTTTGGCTACGACCCTGTGTTCATGCCCGAAGACATGGGTAAAACCTTTGCCGAACTGGGCGTGGAGGTGAAAAACCGCATATCACACCGTGCGCGCGCCGTGGCCAAACTTGTTGACTTTTTGAATCGTTAAATAGCAGAGAGAAAGTTGAGGAGAGCGACAAGCACCCTGTGTTTCAGTCTGATGGACTGAGAGCGCGTGGTGTGGTTTTCTCTCGGGCTTTCTCTCTGACTTTTTTTGCAATACAGACTATTAAGTTATATGAAAATATCACGTCTCATATTATTGGCAGCCATGTTGTCAGCCGCACCGGCAGCCTTGCCCGTTGCGGCAAGCAACGACTTGCAGTCGGCATCGCGCTGGAGTTACTATCTGTCGTACCACAATGCCACCCAAACCCTTGCTGTGGGCAATGTGGTGTACACCCTGTTCAACGGCAATTTGCTGGCTTACGATGCCGACACGCAGAGCAGCTACGAAATAGACAAAATGTCGTGCGGTCTGGTGCGCAAAGGCATTAGCAGCATAGGGTGGTCCGACAGTCAGAAGTGTATAGTGGCCTTGTACGACGACAACAGCGTCGACCTCATCTATCCCGACAAGGGCGATGGGGCAACGGGGCGTTTCAGTGTGTTCAACATACCGCAGATAAAGAACTACATTGACGACCAGGTGACAACAAGCCGCATGAATGTGTATGGCGACTGGGCTTGCATTGTGGCCAACAAGGGCGTGATTGTGGTCAACTTGAAAGACCGTACCATACAGGGCTATTACCAGATAGGCTCCGATGTGGCCGACGCCATAGTGGTAAACGGACGGGTGTATGCCGCCAGGAGCAACCAGGTGGTATGCGGTAGCATGACGGCTGGCAACCCCTACAACTACGACGACCCCAACCAATGGAAACCCGTGCTTACCGGACACGTGGTGGGCGGCTTTGTGGGCAGTCAGGCCGGTGTGTATATCATGGAAAAGGCCGGCGGCATATATTTGATGCAGGAGGCTGCCGACGGCACACCGAGCAGTACCAAAATATCGGGTATACAGGTAGTGGCCGGTTCGGCCAACGGCAAGTATGTGCAGTTTATCAGTCAGTGGCATGTGGCCGTGCTTGTCGACACCGACTATGCTACTGACAAGGTGGTACTCAATGTAACCACCCCCAATGGGCGCACGGTGCCGAGCATCACACGCACCACTGGCGGCACGCTCTACTTTGCCGAACAGTACGACGGGCTGAATGCCTACAACCTGCCTGCCGCAGAAAAAGGAAGTACCGTAGAACTGCCTGCCGCTGCGGGCAAGGTAGGCGACTTCGGACCGCGCCATAAGGAAAGTTACGACCTAAAAGTGGTGGACGGCGGTTTGTATGTGTCGGGGGGCTTGTTCGGCACCGAGGGCTGCGAGGGCTTTTTGGGCTATTATGACGGACAGACATGGAGCGACATGGACGAGGACAATGTGACAGCCAGGCTGAAGGAAGTGCACAACCGTGCACCATATTATATGTCGATGATAAATATTGACGTCGACCCGGCTGACGCCACCCATGTGCGCGCAGTAAGTTATGGCGCAGGTGTGCTCGACTACAAGGACGGCAAAATTGCCAACATCTATAACTGCAGTACCACCAACGACGTGTTGGCCAGTGCCACATCGAATGAGGCAACAAAGAACGGCCGTGTGCTTGTGGGAGGTGGCACTTTCGACAGCGAAGGCAACTATTGGGTGTGCAACAACCGTTCGCACACCCTGTTGGCCGTACAGACACGTGGCGGCGACTGGCAACCGGTGCCATGTGAGGCACTGGACGGACACAAACGTGCCGAAAAGATATTGTTCGACTCGCGTGGCTGGGCCTGGGTGAGTGTGCGTCTGACCACCAGCTCGCAGACCAGTGGATTGGGGGCTTTCGACTTTGGCGGCACCATCAACAGCACGTCCGACGACCGCTCGGCTTTCCGCCATACAGTGTATAACGAAGACAACGCGCCTTGTGACATTCGCGAGGTGAAAACCATTGCCGAGGACCAGAATGGCCGCATTTGGTTTGGCTGCACCACGGGCGTGTATATGATAGATGACCCCGATGCGTGGTTCTCAGACAACCGCTGCTATGCCGTACAGCCCAAAGTGCCGCGCAACGATGGCACCAACTATGCCGACTACCTGCTCAATGGCGCCAATGTGTCGGCCATCGTGGTGGACGGCGGCAACCGCAAGTGGATTGGCACCGTGGGGGCTGGCATCTACCTCGTCAACGAGGACGGCACCGAGGTGCTTGGCCATTGCACGGCGGACGATTCACCCTTGATATCGAATGTGGTCAACGACATGGCCCTCGACTCAAAAACGGGCAAACTGTACATTGCCACCGAAGATGGACTTTGTGCCTACGACACCGGCGTGACAGAGGCACAGCCCTCTTTGCACAAAAACAACATCAAGGCATACCCCAACCCCGTGCGTCCTGAATACAGCGGCGACCTTACCATCACCGGCCTGACAGAGAATGCTGAGGTAAAAGTGCTGAGCAGTGCGCAGCAGTTAGTAGCCCGTGGCAACAGCGTGGGCGGCTCATGGCAATGGGACTTGTCGCAACAAAACACGGGCAAGCGCGCAGCTCCCGGTGTGTACTACATCATGGTGGCTACAGCCGATGGCAAAACCAGTGTAGCCACCAAGGTGGTGGTGATGTGATGTTAGCAAACAAGTTGACGGGTTAACGGGTAAGTTTGTCAAGCTTTTAAGATCCTTACCAGTCTGACTTTGACATAACAAGTAGAGTACTGCATACTTACCCGTTAACCTGTAAACTTGTAAACTTGTCAACCTTTCAACTTGTCAACCTTTCAACTTGTAGACCTGTATGGAATCGTTTATATCCGACCTTGCGCTCATACTCATCTCGGCAAGCCTCGTGACGCTGGTGTTCAAGCGTCTCAAGCAACCATTGGTGTTAGGCTATATTGTGGCTGGCTTTTTAGCAGGGCCACACATGCCTTATACCCCCAGCGTGAGCGATATGAGCAGCATACACACATGGGCCGACATAGGCGTCATATTCTTGATGTTTACGCTCGGCCTCGAGTTTTCGTTCAAAAAAATAGTCAAGATGGGCATCGGCCCTGTCATAGCCTCCTGCAGTGTCATGTTCTGCATGATGAGTGTGGGCAACATGGTGGGCCACCTGTTTGGCTGGGGCAGCATGAACAGTCTGTTCCTTGGCGGCATGCTTGCCATGTCCAGCACCACCATCATTTACAAAGCCTTTGACGACCTCGGGCTGCGGCAGCAAAAGTTTGCGGGCGAGGTGCTCTCCGTACTCATCTTAGAGGACATACTCGGCATATTGCTCATGGTAGTGCTCAGCGCATTAGCCGTGTCGCGCCAGTTTCAGGGTATGGAACTCGTAGGCAGCCTTTTCAAGCTTGGCTTCTTCCTCATACTATGGTTCGTGGTGGGCGTGTACATCATACCCATATTTTTGCGCCGCACCCACCGGTTCTTGAACAAGGAGACACTCCTCGTGGTGAGCATCGGACTCTGCTTTCTGTTAGTCGTCATAGCCGGCAAAGTCGGTTACAGTTCGGCCTTCGGGGCCTTTATGATGGGAAGCATCTTGGCCGAGACGGTAGAGGCCGAAAAGATTGAGCGCGTGGTGTCACCCGTCAAGGACCTCTTTGGAGCCATATTCTTTGTATCGGTGGGCATGTTGGTCGACCCCGCTGTGTTGGCCGCCTATTGGCTGCCCATAGTGGTGCTGTGCATCGCCATCATTGTGGGGCAGGCCGTGTTTGGCACCACCAGCTTCTTGCTTTCGGGCCAACCCCTGCGCATCGCTGTGCAAGGCGGTTTCTCGTTGGCACAAATCGGTGAGTTCGCCTTTATTATAGCCTCGCTTGGCATATCGCTCGGCGTGACAAGCGACTTCCTTTACCCCGTAGTGGTAGCTGTCAGCATTATCACAACTTTCTTCACCCCCTACATGATAAGGGCCGCTCAGCCTGCATGCCGCCTGCTTGAACGTGTGGTGCCACAAAATGTGATGCACCGCTTGATGGAACGCGGCACACATGCCGGAGCTCAATCTACTGTTGCAGCCACCGATGGTGTGTGGAAACGCCTGCTCATGGCTCTGGTCAGCCAGGTGGGGGCCTATCTTACCCTCAGTGTGGCCGTCATACTCATATCCTTCACTGTGTTGCTACCCTTGTGCCGCGGCGCATTAGGCCATTGGCCGGGCAATGTGGCGTGCGGCTTACTCACCGTGTTAGTGGCTTCGCCCTTTTTGCGCGCCATCGTCATGCGCAAAAATCATTCTGACGAATGGAAACAGTTGCGCCGCCGCAGCCGAATGGACCATGTCGGGCTGTGGGTTACATTTGGTGTGCGATATGCACTGGCCACGGCAGCCATATATTATGTCATCAACTTTCTGTCACCCTTCTGGTGGGTATGGAACACATTCGCCTCGGTGCTGATAGTAGCGCTCATCATCGCTTCACGCCACGTCAAGTGGGTCAGCATCAAAATGGAGCGCGTGTTCTTGCAGAATTTGCGCTCGCGTGAGGTGATGGCGCAAACCAATACGGCAGGTGAGCCTGGCTATGCCGGCCGGCTCAACAGCCGCAACATTCACATTGCCGAACTCGAGGTGCCCGAAGACTCCGCTTGGGGCGGGTGCCACCTGCGCCACCTTGGGTTCAGCCATCACGACGGGGTGATGATAGCTGCCATTGTGCGTGGCAGCCACCGCATCAATGTGCCCGATGGCGACACCATGATATTTCCGGGCGACCGCATCGAGGCCATTGGCAGTGACGAAAGTTTGCAGCTTTTTCAGCAGCGCATGAATCACGAACTGGCTGTGCTGCCGCAAACCGCAAGCAAATTGTTGCTGCGCCGTCTGCTCGTACGCGAGGGCAGTCCGCTCATAGGCACCGCACTGCGCGACAGCGGCATACGCTCAGAGTATCACTGCATGGCAGTAGGTTTTGAAGACGCCGATGGCAATATCGAACCCGCCACAGCCGAACGCGTCATTGTGCGCCACGATGCCATTTGGGTAGTGGGCGAGGACGATTCGCTGCACACTCTGTTGCACAACATGCTGCCGCCAAAGACAGCTCAAAATACTAAGTAGGTGGTTCTGAATTATTTATACATTGAAGGAGACATCTGCACCTCGGGAGCGAGCTTTCAATGCAATAATGACACCTACTGACTGTACAATATAATTTTGAACACCCACTTAAGGAACAATGAAAATAATCATAGCCGGAGCCGGCGCCGTGGGCACACACCTAGCCAAGCTCCTGTCGCGTGAAAACCACGACATCACACTCATGGACGAGTCGCCCGAAAAGCTGGAGGACATCTCGTCGAACCTCGACATACTCACCCTGCCGCTTCCACCATCGTCCATATCGGCACTGCAAGAGGCTGAGGTGGGAAATGCCGACCTCTTTATTGGCGTCACCCCCGATGAGGCACATAACATGACAGCCTGTATGCTGGCCTCAAAACTTGGTGCTAAAAAGACGGTGGCGCGAGTGGACAACTTTGAGTACACACTGCCGCAGCACCGCGAGTTCTTCAAAACGGTGGGCATCGGCTCCATCATCTACCCCGAAATGCTGGCTGGGCAGGAAATATTGCACAACATCAAGCGCAGCTGGATACGCCAATGGTGGGAAGTGCAGGACGGCGCCCTCATTCTGCTCGGCGTAAAGGTGCGCTCCAATGCGCAGATACTTGACCAACCGCTCAAAAACCTTTGCGGCCCCGAATCGCCCTATCACATTGTGGCGGTTAAACGTGGCGACGACACCGTCATACCCCATGGCGGCGACTGCTTGCGCGCACTTGACGTGGTTTACTTCATGACCACGCCGAAGTACGTCAACTACATACGCGACATTGCCGGCAAGGAGGAGTACCCCGATGTGTCAAACGTGTTCATCATGGGCGGTGGCAGCACAGCCGTGCATCTGGCCAACGCCATGCCCGACTATATGCACGCCAAAATAATTGAAGCTGATGCGCACCGTGCCCAACGCCTCAACGAGGTGGTGACCAACCGGCATGCCATGATCATACACGGCGACGGACGCGACCTGTCATTGCTCGAGGAGGAAGGCATACGCAAGGCACAAGCCTTCTGCGCGCTGACCGAGAACTCCGAAACCAACATTCTGGCCTGCCTGGCCGCCAAGCGCCTCGGTGTGCGCAAAACGGTGGCCATGGTCGAAAACACCGACTATATAGGCATGGCCGAAAGCCTTGACATTGGCACCATCATCAACAAAAAGACCTTTGCCGCCAGCCACATCTACCAAATGATGCTCAAAGCTGACATCACGTCGGTCAAGAGTTTGACCGTGGCCAATGCCGATGTGGCGGAGTTCAGTGTGTCGGCCGAGGCCAAAATCACCCGCAAACCGGTCAAGGACCTCGAACTGCCGTCGAGCGTCACCCTTGGCGGCCTGGTGCGAGCCGGACATGGCGAACTTATCAATGGCTCAACGCTCATCAAGCCCGGCGACACCGTGGTGGCCTTCTGCCTGAGCGGTGGCATCAAGAAACTCGAAAAATACTTCAAATAACAGACCACTATGGATATAGTAGAAAGATTTCTGAACTACGTCAGCTTCGACACCCAAAGTGCCGAGGACGCTGACACCACGCCAAGCACAGCCAAGCAGCTTAAACTGGCTGAATATCTGCGCGACGAACTCAAGGGCATTGGCATGACCGATGTCGAGATGGACGAGAATGGTTATGTGTATGCCACTCTGCCTGCCAACACCGACAAGGAGGTGCCCACCATTGGCTTTATCTCGCACATGGACACCAGTCCCGATTGCTCGGGGGCTAACATCAAGCCCCGCATTGTCAAGGCCTACAATGGCGGCGACATTGTGCTCGATGCCGAGGCCGGCATCGTAACCTCGCCCGCCAAATTTCCCGAATTGCTCGACCATGTAGGGCAGGACATCATCGTTACCGACGGCCACACCCTGCTCGGTGCCGACGACAAGGCCGGCATAGCCGAGATTGTACAGGCCATGGACTACCTTATCAATCACCCCGAAATCAAGCACGGACGTGTGCGCGTGGGCTTCAACCCCGACGAGGAAATTGGCCTTGGCGCCCACAAGTTTGATGTGAAAAAGTTCGACTGCGCATGGGGCTACACCATGGACGGTGGCGAACTGGGCGAACTTGAATACGAAAACTTTAATGCTGCAAGTGCAAAGGTTGAGGTGCGTGGTGTGAGCGTGCACCCGGGCTATGCCAAGGGCAAAATGATCAATGCCGCACGTGTGGCCGCCGAATTTGCGGCTGAAATGCCTGTGACCGAAACGCCCGAACAGACTGTGGAGTATGAGGGCTTTTACCACCTGCTTGGCATTGAGGGCAATGTGGAGCACGCCACTCTCAGCTACATCATACGCGACCACGACCGCCAGCGCTTCGAGCAGCGCAAAGCTTTTGTGCAAAAGGCTGCCGAGTGGCTCAACGAGCGTTATGGCCAAGGCACGGTGACGGTCACCATCAACGACCAATATTACAATATGCGCGAAAAGATTGAACCCGTGCCCCATGTGGTAAACATTGTGCTCGACGCCATGAAAGCATGCCACATACCCTCAAGGGTGCGTGCCATTCGTGGTGGAACCGATGGCGCACAACTCTCATTCATGGGTTTGCCCTGTCCCAACATCTTTGCCGGCGGGCTCAACTTCCACGGGCCTCACGAGTTCTTGCCTATCCCCTCTATGCAGAAGGCGTCAGAACTGGTGGTGAAGATTGTCGAACTGACGGCACAAATGTAGTAACGTGCTGGTCTTGACGGATTGTTGCACGTCCCTTTGTCACGTCTATCCGTCATCGCCACAAATACATAAATACTATTAAAGCGTTATTAGGGGCGGGCTAGTTGAGAGTAATCTCACAGGCCCGCCCCTAATTGTGTCTTAACCTATAAATCTGACAGGAAACGCTACCACTAATGGGGGCGACGCGTCTCGCGTCGGGAAAATGTCATGTTCATACACCCAATAAAGGCTCACAGACAGCACTAATTACACGCCTATCTGTGAGCCTTTGCCTTAATGCCCGACGCGAGACGCGTCGCCCCCATTAGTGCTTGCGTTTAATGGTAGCGTTTAGTGATAGCGTTTAATGCTTGCGTTTAGTGATAGCGTTTAGTGCTCCACCACATCACACCCCTATTTCGTTAATCATGCAACTTGCCTACACCCTACACTTTTTGCATGCACTGCATTGATTATCAATTCGTTACAGAGTGTAGGTAACATCGTTTTTCGCCTGCACTTATCTGCACTTGCCTACACGTAAACACAACCACCGCTCTGCAGCCACAGCAGCATGACGCCATGTCAGCGCAAGGGCGGTGATACAATAACGGGAGGTAGTCGTTTCAGTTGCTCCAATCCGAAAATCGCTCCCCCTATGCCGAAAAATGTAAGTGGCATAACCAATCATGCAAACAGATACTGACGTGTATAATAAGGGGCAAACACCGTGCAAATAAGTGTAAACAGCGTGCAAATAAGTGCAGGTAGTGCAAACAGCGTGTAGGCAAAAAACAAGGTTACCTACACCACGTAACAAACTGATAATCAGCGCAGTGCAGGCAAAAAGTGCAAAATGCAGGTAATTTGCAATATAACTTTTCGGGTGGGTTGCGCGAGCAATGAAATATGTTTTTCAAGGCAAGCAATGCACCTGTTCCTATTTAAGCAAACAATAATCCGAATGCTCAGAAGAATTATCAGAACCGCCCAAAAGTGCTTTTTCAGCATATAAAGTTTGCAAAACCACTGATTTTGTTGCACTTTTGCCGCATGTAGACACTCTTCATCGGCAACTTGCTGCACAGCAAGATGTACATGAGTGCACAGGTGAAGAACGGCAGCAATGTGCTCGGCTCTGACGAGAGCGGTTGGCAGGCCAAGCACGCCTGGGTATTTGAAAAGGCTGACAAGGACAACACCTATTATATAAAGCAAACTTCACATTCGTTGAAGTACAGCCCTCTGACGACATTCTCTATGCCGAGTACAACACTGTACAGCCCGGCACACGTCCCACCGACATCAGCAAGTATGCGTTGTGGTACAATATGCCCGTGCCAAGACTGGTGTGAGCGACACCTGGATGGAATACGCCCTCCCCTTGGGCAACGACCAGCTTAGCGCCACAATCCGCGGCGGCATCTTCAAGGACGAACTCCAGTTCAACGAAAAGACCCTCTGGCAGGGCAGCACAGGCAATGGCGGTAGCGAGAACAACTCGCGCGGCTGGTACCAGAACTTCGGTTCTGTAATGGTGACCGACATGTTGCTCCAGATCTACAACGATGTCATCACTATCCTTCCCGCCCTGCCTTCTTCATGGAAGAATGGTAGTGTGAAGGGTCTCAAGGCCCAGGGCAACTACACAGTTGACGAGGAATGGAGCGAGGGCAAGGCCACCGCAGTGCGCATCACCAACAACCAGGACGTTGACCGTCAGGTGTCAGTACGCTATGACAACAAGGTGGCTACTTTCGACATCTCTGCCAACGCCACTCTCGACATCGACCTCAGCGCCGGTCTGCCCACTGGTGTGAACAAGGTGGTAAATGTGCCTGTCAGCACCATCAAAACCATCTACGATCTCAGTGGCCGTCGTGTAAACAAAGCCGAAAAGGGTGTTTACATTATCAATGGTCAGAAGGTTGTGTTCTAAGTCACGCGTCATCAGCATGAGTGTGGCGCCCATCAAGCACCGCACACATATTGACGGCTGACAAGCCACACAACTAAATACACATCAAAAGCGTTCCGAATGCGTCCGGCACAAGCCCGACACTTTCGGAACGCTTTCGTTATGTTTACACTTGATGTCTGACGCTACACAGACTCTGTCCAATTCCCTTTCCAAGTCTCTGTTTAATTCTCTGTTTAAGTCTCTGTTCATGTCAAGCTTTTCTACTTTTCTGTAGCAAATGCTTTGTCCATTGCCTGCCAGTTTGTATCTTTGCACTAAAATAGCGCGCCTGTGGCGAAATTGGTAGACGCGCCAGACTTAGGATCTGGTGTTTCACGACGTGTAGGTTCGAGTCCTATCAGGCGCACCATACAGAATCCTAACTGCTTGATATTGAGCAGTTAGGATTTTTGCTTTTACGAAATTGCCGAGTTTTTGCCGAGTTAATTTACTTGTATCTGTTATATTCTCGGCAAATTCATTTTTTATATTCAAAATCCTGCCTTTAAAATCTATGGTTGGATATATTAATATGATTTTATTGAATATACTCCTTATTTACGCATACAAAATACGTTATAGTTTGAAAAATTGAATTTAATTCACTATCTTTGCACTATAATTTTTTGGCAATATGGAAGATATAAATAGAATAAAACTTGTACTGGTAGAAAAGAAACGTACAAACAAATGGCTTTCTGAACAGATGGGAGTAACACCTTCCACCGTTTCAAAGTGGTGTACAAACTCATCACAACCAGATTTGAGCAGTCTATTAAAAATAGCAGATTTGCTTGAAGTGGATTTGAGAGAGTTAATAGTACGTGAATATAAATCTTATCTATTATCGCAAGAGAACAACAAATAAGTAATGTTAGTCAATGGTATCGAAATAGAAATTGAGCACAAGCCCATCAAAAACTTACATTTGGCAGTTTATCCGCCAAATGGGAGGATTCATGTATCTGCCCCTAACGAATATACTGATGAACAAATAAAGCTGTTCATCCTCAAAAAATGGGTATGGATAACCTTAAAACGAAAGGAAACAATGTCCTATACCATACAAGACGAAAGAGAATATATTTCAGGAGAAGCACATTTCTTCAAAGGTGAACTTTATCGACTGAAAGTTATTAGGGACAAAACTTGTACTCATCATGTAGAGATACGAGGAAACTACATTATTATATATGTGTCAGAACACACTTCCAAAGAAAATATAGCCAATGTTTTATGGACTTGGTACAAAGAACAATTAATACCAATAACAGAACGGCTTGTTGCAAAATGGGAGCAAATTCTTGGGGTGAAAGCAACAACTTGGACTATTCAACAAATGCAATCCAGTTGGGGCAAGTGTCACAAAGAAAGTGGCAAAATCATGTTCAACCTCCAGTTGGCAAAGAAACCATTAAACTGTATTGAATATGTGATAGCTCATGAACTCACTCACCTCATTGAGCAAAACCATACAGACAGGTTTCGACACATACTCGGAACTTACCTTCCAGGATGGCAAAAAATAAAAGAACAATTAAACGAATTTCCTCTATAAGAGATATGGCAAACTATCAAGAACAGAAAGAACGAGAGTATCAAAATGCTCTCGTAAAGCGTTTCCAAGAAGAACTTGGATATACTTATCTTGGCAACTGGCAGTATGCTAAAGGTGCTAATGTAAACAATATGGGTGTAGCCAACTCACCGATATTGGATGACGAAGTACGCTCTTTCCTGAAAGAACAAGGTCGTACAGAAATGCAAATAGAGGATGTTTTGGTAAAATTGAAGGATAAGGCTCGCCTTGGTGATTCCAAGATGAGTAGTCTCATACAGTGCAATACAGATTTGTACGATACACTGATAATGGGTATTAAGTCACAACCATCACCAGAAGAGAATCATGAAGATGTAATGTTTTTCGATTTCGACCATCCACAAAACAATCATTTTGCGATTGCAGAAGAGGTTAGTTATATAGACCCTCTCCTTGGCAAAAACAAGCGTCCCGACATTGTGGTTTATGTGAACGGAATAGCACTTGCAGTCATTGAACTGAAACGAAGTTTGGTCAACTACGAGGAAGGCATTAAACAACATCTTAGCAACGAACGTGATTTTATACCATCATTTTTTACCACAACACAGTTCACCATTGCCTCAAATGATGATGTAGAGTTTCGTTATGGAACAATAGGTACTCCTCTTCCCTTTTGGTGTAAATGGAAAAGAGATACAAATAAAGTTGGTGACACTATTACAGAGAAAGAAGCATACCGTCTGTTTTTCGACAAGGAGAACTTTATGTTCTTCTTTCATTATGGTGTGCTGAATGATGGTGGTATTAAGAAGGTATTACGCCCGCATCAGATATATGCCATTAAAGCAGCTGCTAAAAGAATGCCTCAAAAAGAAAGTGGAGTCATTTGGCACTCGCAAGGCTCAGGAAAGAGTCTTACGATGGTAGCTTTGACTTCCTATATCCAGAAGAACTTTTCCAATCCTCGTGTCGTTGTAATCACCGACCGAAAGGAACTTGACTTACAGCTTGCTGGTACTTTTGTAAAGGGAGGCAACAAACTTCATCATGCAGAATCGTGCAGCGACCTTCTTGATACATTAAACAAAGGAGACGAATGGCTAATCTGTTCGTTAATTCACAAGTTTGGCGCACACAAACATAATGATGAAGCTGAAAAGGATGAGTCTGGAACAAAAGTCAGCCTTGATGAGTATCTGAATGAACTGCAAACTATCATTGACAAAAAATATGGTAATCATTTCAGTGTAAAAGGTGACAACATCTTCGTATTTGTTGATGAATGTCATCGAACCCAGAGCGGTCGCCTCCATGAAGCAATGCGTGCTATCATGGGAAAGGAAGTCATGCTTATAGGTTTTACCGGCACACCTTTACTGAAGAAAGACAAAGGAGACCCATACAATGCCATTAAGAGCATGTCAGAACGCACATTCGGATCATATATTCACAAATATCTTCACAAACAAGCAGTTGAGGACAAGGTTATCCTTGACCTACAATATGAATACCGCAATGTGGAACAGCAACTTACGAGCAAAGAGAAGATTGACCAAAAGCTTGCTGCACTTACAGCAGGGCGTGAACTTACCCCAGAGCAAAAGCAAATGGTGGAAGAACGTTGGGCAACAATGGAGCGTATCTATTCCACAAAAGAACGCATAGAACGTATTGGTTACAGCATTCTTGACGACTTGAATTATGGATTACTGAAACATGATTGGTGTAATGCCATGCTCATAGCTGGCTCTATTTTCCAAGCCTATCGTTATTATAAGTTTTTCTCAAGTAGCGATTTGAAAGGTAGATGTGCAGTTGTAACAAGTTACGACCCTACGGACAGTGATATAGCCAACAACTCTGCCGATAATAACAAGACGACAGAAGCAAAATTCAAGTACGATTGGGCGAAGAAATCGTTTGAAGAAGCTGGAGTAAAGAATGCTGATGAGTATGAAAAGTGGGCAAAAGAGCTTTTCGTGAAGCGTCCTGCCCAGATGAAACTTTTAATTGTAGTCAACAAGTTGCTTACAGGCTTTGATGCCCCTTGCGCCACTATTCTCTATATAGATAATGAGATAAAAGACCATACGCTGTTCCAAGCAGTGTGTCGTGTCAACCGACTTGGCGAGGACATCAAAGATGACAAGGGCGACATTATAGTCAAGACTCACAAAGAATTTGGACGCATTGTTGATTTCAAGAATCTTTTCAACAGCATAGAAAATGTTGTCACCAAGTTCAATGATGGTTCAGGCTTTGAAGAACTCGATGATGTGGACATAGATGGACTTCTGGATAGTGCAGTGAATAAATGCAAGGAAAAACTTCTTGCTGTCACAGAAGCATACGAGGGATTAAAAACTATATGGGAGAGTAAAAGTTTGAACGACTTGGAGGCTTTGTCTGAATATTATATCAAGGAATATGATGGCGAAGAACCTGCGCAAGCTCGCCGTAACATCATGTATAGTATTACAGGAAGTATGGTCACGGCATATAACAACATGTCGGACTATTTCTCAAAAACAGATTTCACGGCAGAACAAATAAATCATTTCGCCTCACTTTCACGAGAAGCGGGAACGGTTCAGCGAAAAGTCAAGCAAAAATCAGGTGATGACTTTGACCCAAAGACGCTTGACCCCGATATGCGTCAACTTCTTGACCAACACATTAGGGCGGAGGATGCAGAAACATTCATTCCATCATCGGCAGATTTCTCATTTCTTGACCTCATCAATGACTCTACAGACACCGAAGAAGCAACCGAAAAAGCCATCAACGAAGCAGGAGGTAATGCCAATGGAGCAGCAGAGGCTATCGAAGGTAAGGCTCGCCGAGTAAACACAGACTGGAACAGCGGTGATGCGGAGGAATATAAACTTTTCAGTGACAAATTGCAGGCACTCCTTGAAGAGCTAAAGGCGCGCAATGCCACAGCAAAAGAAAAGATAGAAGCTCTAATAGAACATATAAAAGCCATCAAACATGGCAACGATGCACCATCCGACTTGGCAAACAGGCGTAGTAAAGCCCTATGGAACAATCGTGCCACATGGCATGCTCCAGAAGACAAAGATGAGACTATCCGCATCATCAAGACAATAGATGAATTCATATACAAGAATGCTGGGCGTAATTGGCAAGACCCTGACAGCAACGCAAGTTGGGACTTACGTGATGACTTACAGGCTTTATTCCCAGCAATGACCGAGCAAGACATTTATGAAATTTACCGCCTTGCTTCACAGAACTCATAATTAATATACAAATAATATGGCTATAAAAAAATCACAATTATACAGTGCACTTTGGGAGTCCTGCAATGCTTTGCGTGGCTCTATGGATGCCAGTCAATATAAAGACTACGTTCTCATCGTTCTATTCATCAAATATCTATCAGACAAAGCAGGACAACCAGGCTTCCGTCTGAAAGTTCCAGAAGGGTGCTATTTCAAAGATTTTGTTGCTCTCAAACAAAACGCCAAAATTGGAGAGCTAATCAATCAAAAGTTGGAGGCGATCAAGGAAATGAACGCCCGACAGATAGGCGACCTTGCCCTTCCTAACTTCAATGATCCAAACAAGTTGGGGAGTGGTAAGACTATGGTTGATACCTTATCTCGATTGATTGCTGTTTTTGAGAACGACGCACTTGATTTCTCACGTAACCGTGCAGCTGACGACGATTTGTTGGGCGATGCTTACGAGTACTTAATGAAGAACTTTGCTGCTGAAAGTGGTAAGAGTAAGGGACAGTTCTATACTCCTGCTGAGGTAAGTCGTGTCATGGCGAAGGTGCTACGCATCAACGAACTTGACCGTGCCGAGCAAACCATTTACGACCCTACATGCGGTTCTGGCTCTCTCTTGCTTCGTGCTTTGGCAGAAGCGAGCAACCCTCGTGTGTCTATCTGTGGACAGGAAAAGGATAGTAGCACGGCTGCATTGGCAAAACTCAATATGCTTCTCCATGGAGTCAGCAACGCAGAGATAAAGGTGGGAGATACTTTGGGCAATCCTCAGTTCACTCAATATGGTATGTTGAGCACCTTTGATGTTTGTGTGGCAAACCCTCCTTTTTCACAGAAGAACTGGCTTGCCTCAGACATGCTTCCTGACCAATATAATCGTTGGACAGCCAACCTGTTACCACCAGCAAAATGTGGAGACTATGCTTTTTTACTGCACCTCATCAGTTCCATGAAAGCTGATGTTGGACGTGGCGCTTGCATCTTGCCTCATGGTGTACTGTTTCGTGGAAATGCAGAATATGACATCCGCAAGGAGATTATCGAAAAACATTACATCAAGGGTATAATCGGTTTACCTCCAAACATTTTCTTTGGTACAGGTATTCCTGCTTCCATCATCATCATCGACAAGAAAAACAAGGATTGCCGTAAGGGCATCTTTGTCATTGATGCCAAAGACGGCTTTACGAAAGATGGTGCGAAGAACCGCCTTCGTGAACAGGACATCAAACACATCGTAGATGCTTGGGATGCTCAGCAAACCATACCACATTATTGCCGATTGGTAGAGTGGAGTGAGATTGAGAAGAATGACTACAATTTGAATATTTCTCGTTACATCCAACCTATAGACTCCGAGATTCAGCACGACATAGAAGCTCATCTGCATGGTGGGCTTCCAGCTACCGATGTTGAAAACATGGAAATCTTTTGGAAGGCTTGCCCAACATTGAAGGACAAACTTTTCAGTGGTGCCAACAATGGGTACTATTCTTTAATGCCTAAAAAAGAAGACATCAATGATGTAATAGACAGCGATTCTTCCTATAAGGCACAAGGAGAAGCTTTTGCCAAAGTATTAAATGGATGGAAAGAAGATGTCGAACCAAAGATGATGGCTATCAATCAAGGTGTCCATCCAAAAGAATTGATTGCCGACTGGTCTGAAAGTCTATTAGCGAAAACTATGGAGCATAGTGGACTCGTAGATGCTTATGATACCTATGATGTCCTGCTAAACTACTGGGCAGATACTATGCAGGATGACTGTTATATGATTTCTAATGATGGTTGGACTTACCCTGAAGTAAAAGCCATCAAAATTAAGGAAGTCAAGGAAAAGAAGAACAAGAAGGATAATGGCAGCGATACTGAAAGCGATAAGTCTAAGACAAAAGAGATACCTTGCATGTATGATGAGATAGTATGCGACCTTCTTCCTGTAAACATCGTACTTGATGAATATTTTTCAGACGAGAAGCATCATATTGATACCCTAAAGGCAAAACAAGAAGAAATCGAGTCTTTGATGCAAGAAATAACAGAGGAGCATGAGGATGATTTCAATGGCTATGACAAAGTTAATGAAATAAGAGCAGCATACAAATCTGCAACTTGCAAGAAACCGATAAAAGGGGAAAAGGAAATCTTGTTGACTTTAGCAGAAATGCCAAGCAACAACAAAAATGCAAAATTTGCAAGAAACGCTTTCATTACGGAGCACCAAGACATTTTTGAAGGCTGGGATAAATTCAACAAAGCGGACATCAAGAGAAGAATTGGTGAAATTGAGAACTACCATCCTCTTCTTCCTGACACGCTTGCCGTGTTTAAGGAGTATCTTGACAAATATGACGAATTGACTTATCTGAAAGCCCAAATCAAGGAGCTGACGACAACACTGACGAATAAGGTGGTAGAGAAATATGCCTCTCTCACTGAGGATGAAATTAGAACACTTGTTGTTGAACGCAAGTGGCTCGCCACTGTCATTGGCGGTTGCATGGCATTGATGCAATCAGTCACTCATCGTATTGGTACAGAAGTTGCTTCACTTGTGGAACGGTACGAAAACACCCTACCTGAGTTGACAAAAGAGGTGAGTGAATATGAGAGTGAGGTAAACGGCTACCTTGCCGAAATGGGTTTTACACTTTAACGAAGAAACAACATGCTTAGTGAAAGTCAAAATATAGAATACAAGGAATCTTGGCGAGACGAATATCTGAAATGGATATGCGGTTTCGCCAACGCACAGGGCGGTCGCATTTTTATCGGAGTGAATGATGAGAAGCAAGTGATAGGTCTGCCAGATGCCAAGAAACTGATGGAAGACATTCCTAACAAGATTGTCAACTACCTTGGCATCGTGGAAGATGTAAACTTGCTTACAGAGGACGAAAAGGAATACATAGAGATTGTGGTGACGCCAAGCAGTATGCCTGTGGCTTACCGTGGTATTTACCACTATCGTAGTGGTTCTACCAAGCAAGAACTAAAAGGACTGGCATTACAGAACTTTATCTTGAAAAAGATGGGGTGGTCATGGGATGATATGCCAGTCGCTGGTGCCACGCTAAACGATATTGATCGTCAGGCTATCGACTACTTCTTGCGCAAAGGCATTGAAGTGGGACGAATTTCGGGTGATGCCTATACTTCATCTACTGAAGCTGTACTGCAAAGTCTGAACTTGATAACAGAGGAAGGACAGCTCAAGCAAGCCGCCCTGTTGCTCTTTGGCAAGAACCCGAAGAGATTCTTTGTGTCTTGCGATTTCCGTATCGGTCGTTTCCGCAATGACGAGAGCGACTTGATCACACAGGATGTTGTAGAAGGTAATATCCTGCAAATGGTAAACCGTATCATTGAATTGTTGCGTTCCAAATACCTTTTGTCCCCCATTCACTACGAAGGGATAACACGTATAGAGCAATTGGAAATACCCGAGGATGTGTTGCGTGAGGCTATTTGCAATGCCATCGTACACCGTGACTATATGGGAGTACATACACAAATGAAAGTGTACGATGACTGCATTATGCTTTGGAACGATGGCAAACTACCAGAAGGCATTGACCAAGAAAAGTTGTTCGCAGAACATGCTTCACAACCTCGCAATCGCAACATAGCCAATGCCTTCTACAAGGCTGGCTTTATCGAGACATGGGGGCGTGGCATTAACAAGATACGTCAAGGCTTGAAAAAGATGGGACTTCCTGAGCCTAAAATCGAGAATCATGTCAGCGGAACGCTGATTACCATTTACCGTAACGTCGGTGTAAATGGCACTAATGACACCAATAATGTCGGAAACATGTCGGAAACAAATGTCGGAAACATGTCGGAAACGAACCTTACTGAACGTCAACGGTTTATCTTGTCTTCTATCAAGAAAAATCCGTTAATCACAGGAAAAGAAATGTCGGAAACATTGTCGGTGACACAGCGTACAGTAGAACGCGATTTGGCGGCAATGCAGAAAGCTGGCATCATTCGGCATGAAGGCAAGGTTAATGCGGGTGTGTGGGTGGTGCTTGAAAAGCCACACAAAAAAGATTGAGAGGTATGAAAGAAACGAAATTCAAAAATACGGAGATAGGTAGGATTCCTGATGAGTGGGAAGTTAGGACAATAAACTCTTTTTGTTCTGTTAAAACTGGTCCTTTTGGAAGTATGCTACATGCAGAAGATTATGTGACTAAAGGTACGCCTATTGTCACGACAGAGCACTTTAAGAATGGAATTTTACCATTAGTTGGCAAGGATATACCACAAGTAGGAATAGAGGATTTAAAAAGAATGTCATCATATACCCTAACAAAAGACGATATTGTATTCTCCCGTGTAGGTTCTGTTGATATAAATGCGTTAGTAACAGTTCGTCAAAAAGGGTGGTTGTTCTCTGGACGTGTTCTTAGAGTACGTCCATTTAAGCAAACTGATTCATTATATCTGCATTATGGTCTGTTAAAACATAGTGTCAGAAGTGATATTGTTAGTCGAGCCGTAGGTCTAACTATGGCATCTATCAATACTAAAATATTGGGCGAAACAGAATTATCGTTACCTCCTCTTAATGAGCAGCACAGCATTGCCTCTGCCCTTACTAGCATAGACAACTTGATTTCTTCTCTCGGCAAGCTGATAGAGAAAAAGAAGAACATCAAGCAAGGCACAATGCAGCAACTTCTTACTGGAAAGACTCGTCTCAAAGGCTTTACTGAGCCATGGGTATATAGGAAAATATCAGAAATCGCAACTACCTCTTCCGGTGGGACTCCTTCTAGAAGTATTCCAAACTACTATTATGGAGATATAAAATGGTTTACAACAACAGAATTGAAGGACAACTATCTTTACGATTCTGTAGAACACATTACAAGAGAGGCTTTAAACAATTCTTCTGCCAAAATGTTTTCCGCAAACACTATTTTGATGGCAATGTATGGTGCAACGATAGGCAAATTGGGTGTTCTTAAAGAGCCGTCAACAACCAATCAAGCTTGCTGTGCCATCAAATGTAATGATATAGTCGAAATATTTTTGTTTTATATTTTGTTGTACAACCGTAAATCCATTATAGAAAAAGGATGTGGTGCAGGACAACCAAATATAAGTCAAGCAATCGTGAATGAATTATCTTTTCTTGTTCCACCTTGTGAGAAAGAGCAGCAAGCCATTGCCACCATCCTCACCAAGATGGACAACGAAATCACCGCCCTCGAAGCCAAAAGAGCTAAATACGAGGCTATCAAGCAAGGTATGATGCAGCAGTTGCTCACTGGCAAGATACGTTTAATCTCATAAAAGCAGAATATATGTCATTAGATAAGACTATTATCACAAAGAGGCTTACTTATATAAAGTACCTCTATCAACAAGGAGTTGAGCAATCAAAACTGCCTGAGGTCATAGCAGGCTTTGCACTAATGCAGTTTCATGACTGCATAGAAATGTTTCTTCTCCTTGTTGCAGAGAATTTGGGTAAGAAAGATTATACCAAGTGGTCTTTTATGCAATATTGGACAGAGATTGAGTCTTTGACTATGCGTGACGCAATGAACACCATGAAGCAAAGAAGGGTCAGCTTGAAGCATCATGGTTCATTCCCTTCGCATGATGATGTTGTGGAATGTAGTATCAATGTAGGAACATTCTTACGTGAAAATGTCCAAAATCAATTTGGCATAGATTTCGACACCATCTCATTAGTTGACTTGGTTTCATATGAATCAGTAAGAAGCCCTCTATCAATTGCAGTTCAGAATATGGCCGATGGCAAATTGTATGATTCATTGGTACAATCACGTATTGCTTTTAGTAATTTATTGGAAGATTATGAAGGAACTAAAATGCATTGGTATCACAGCATTTTGGAAATCGGCAAGAAACAAGGTAATAAATACAAAGACTTTGTTAAGAATGCCTCTTTGAAAAATGCCAATAACAACATGGTGTGGTTCAAGGATATTTCCGAAACGACAAATGAATTGAGAGATGTGGCAAAAATCACAGCATTGGGCATTGATTTCAAAAAGTATGCCCTATTCAAAGCCGTTACTCCTCATATCATCAGATTCATAGGAGAAGGATGCGATATAGAGAGTGAAACATCACTATCCAAAAGGGTAAACATTTCTGAAGATTTATGTCGCATCTGTATAAATTTTGTTATAGACAGTGCCGTAAAGTTACAAGAAACAGATTATGACTTGTCGGAATATTTAAAAGGTGAAATGTAATAATTATCTTCAGAATGGCAGAAAGAAGACACAAACAGGAGACGCAAAAGGCTCCCAAAACATACAACATCAAGATGCCAGTATATACTACATCTATGATGGAACAAGAAGAAGGCTTGTTTGGTAGGGTAACCTACCAAGATATGATTTCTCTACTGAAGGAAAGATTGAAATCTTTCTCTTCTCCAATTTCAACGGATAATCGGAACAAGACTAAGAAGATGGTCATCAATAAAATTACACCGATAGACGTTGTTATTGGGGATGTTCCGTCCTTACTTTTACAGATAAATGCCTTCAATACAAATCTGTATGATGGATATTTTGAAGCTTCTGAAAAAATTGCCTTTTCCAAAGACAATAAAATCGGAAGTGACTCCAACTTTGTGTTGTTCTATCCTCGTATAATTGGACTGCAAGAAGGACATTATACCTGCTACTTCTTGATGTTGGCATATGAAGACCCAACTAAAGATACAGGCGAGGTAAGTCGCCTTGCAAAAATTGTAGCAAACAAGATTCTGAATGTTCCTGTACAAAACATCAAATTGGAAATGATCCTTAAAGAGCTCAAATCCATTGGGAATATACCAGAATTAAGCATCAGATACTTTAGTCTCACTGAGGCTGAGAATAACATCGATGTCAAGTATGCCTGCTATCTTGATAGTACCAAGCTTAAAAAAGAAGAATTCCGTAATTTCAAGAACATGCCATTCGAAACTATGAAACAGTTGATAACGGGTACTTCCGAGGATGGTAACTATCAGAAAAAAGAGACATTAATATATCACGGAAAACGTGAATACAAAATTGCCAAGCAGTTAATATCCGAAGCTGGTGAAGAACTGAAAGAGACAGCAGAGAAAATCTTCAATGCCCAATCAGCCATCACCCAACAAGAACTCGAAGAGAAAGTGCATAACATCGACTTCATGAAAGAGAAGATGGAAGCAATAATTTCAAACTACATAAGTGGATATGAGTAATATGGAAACAAACGACTTCTATTCAACACTGCTCAATGACGCTTGGACTGTATATATGACATTTAGCGGAATATTAATTTCGATAATTACGCTACTTTATTCCGTGATATTGGGAAAACGTTCCGAACTTGAAGTTTATGCAGAACAGGCGAAATTGGGGCATTCAGACCCATTGATGAGAAAACAACATCAAATCACGATTAAAGTCATCAAAAAATTGGTCTCTATAAACAGATGGGTCTTTGTCATATTATGTGTATCTCTGTTAAACTGCACATTAAGTTGGCTCTTTTTTAGATTCTTGCCACAAGAATACAAACGTAGTGCATTGTATCTAATTGGAATTTTGTCTATATTTGTCTTGATTATAACTATATGTCAAGTTCGTAAACTTTATATACAATACAAGCAAGATACAATGATTTAGAAACGCCAAAGAAGATTAAATATAAGTATATGAACAGACTTGTTATCATAGGAAATGGATTTGACATGGCACATGGTCTCAAAACCAGTTATATGGACTTCATCAACTGGTATTGGGATCAACGTGTCAATGCTTTCGTAGGCAATACGACCAAGGTATCGGAAGACATTCTTTGCAAATTGCAAATCAAGGGCAACGAAGACATCAGTTGTTGGAATGTTTTCGCATTTCAAAACTCATTTTTCTTTAAGGACATATACAATAAAGAAAGATACTCTGGATTTGAAATTATTCAGGAGATAAGACAACACCCAAAAGTGTTTTCTGTAGAATGCTGTCCATTTTTTGAAACCATTCTACAATCAATAGAAACGAAGGGTTGGGTGGATATAGAGAATGACTATTATCAGACATTGAAAAATAATATAGACAGCCCTCGATGCGATTATAATATTATTGAATTGAACAAACAATTAGCCTTCCTTCAAGGTAAACTTGTAGAATATCTTAACACAATAGGAACAAGTGAATTAAAAAATGACCTTAATGGTGAAATTGTTGAAAATTTCAATCCTGCCGATTTTTCTACAGAAGGAAAGAAAAGAGCATTGAGAAGTATAGGGCTGGAAAATTACGAACTTAAAGAGTTACCAAACAACTCATATAAGCGGCAGAAACTGCATCCAATCCATATTATGGTGTTGAGTTTCAACTATACTGATACTGCAAGAAAATATATCGCCCCTAATATCATACATAATTATATTCACGGAGACTTAGAGCATCCTGAAAATATAATTTTCGGTTATGGTGACGAACTTGACAAGAACTACCAAGATATACTTGACAAAAATAACAATGAGTTTCTTAGAAATGTCAAGTCTGTTAAGTATTTAGAAACGAGACACTATCATGAGCTGTTGGAGTTTCTGTTGTCTGCTCCTTTTCAAGTTTTGATAATGGGGCATTCTTGTGGTAATTCAGATAGAACTTTACTCAATACCGTATTTGAGCATGAAAATTGTGTTTCCATCAAACCCTTTTATCACAAATGGGATGATGGAAGAGACAACTATTTGGAACTTGTACAGAACATATCTCGTAATTTCACAAATATGAAGTTGTTCAGAGACAGAGTCGTAAATAAGGAACAATGTCAAACGATGTAGCAAGAGAGAAAAAATAATAAATTAAGAACATGGGTATAAAGAAAGAATACACAATAAAACTACGTTGTGCTACATGTGGATGTGAAGATCATTTTGAGTATAATAAAGATAAATCATACGTGAAATGCACTTTCTGTAATAGAGAGTACATAGGTGGCATTGAAGAATTGAAAGAGCATAATCGCAATGCCTTTGAGGATACAAAAAAAGAAATTCAAAATGATGTAACTAAACATCTCCAAGATGTATTAAGAAAAAGTTTTAAAGGGAATAAAATTGTAAAGTTCAAATAAATGGAAGGTATTTTGTCTTTTATCAAAGAATGGGGCGCCCTACTTCTGTCTTCGTTAGGAATCTGTGGGGGATTTTGTGCTTACTTGCGACATGATAGAAAAATAAAAGAACAAGAACTAAGACTAAATGAGTTGCAAATTAAGCAGTTCGAGAAAGAAGAGGCTAAGGAGAAAATGGCCGAAATGAAAGCCAATATTATCCACTCTCATGGAGGAATCGCAAAAATTAGATTTGTCAATGCAGGGAAGAATGATGCTAAACACGTAAGAATCGATATACTTTCATCCGAAGAAGAAATGTCCGGCATCTACCTTCATGGTTCTTTTGGCCCTTATGATGTCATCAATCCTCAATCATATAGAGAGGAAATAATGTCTCTTTGTGAAGGTCACAATGACACTATTCGCCTGAAAATAACATGGAATGATGAGTATCAAAATAATAGATCTGTTTCACTGACAGTTGCATTTTAGGATATACGTAATTCATTTTTTATGTTTTAATATAGCCAAGCAGATAAGTGTGAAATAACATAATTTCTCACACTTATCTGTCATTATGGTTGTTTCATACTATCTGCCACGTCGCAGCCGATACTTCGCAGATCGCATCATCGCAGCCGATACTGCAATGCACCTGCGCCACCAATGATCATCGTCTTCATCCTTGTCTCGTCCCCAACCAGAGTCTGGCGAACTGCCACCGCCACATGATTCTGCATAGGTTGTAGCTTCACGGATATAGCCAAGTGAAAGAAGCATGGCGCAGTTGATGATTTGGCTACTGTTTCGCATCAAGTCGGAATAGCCTGACTCGTTTAGAATTTCCTGCTGACGGTCGGTGAACGTAGAGGTAAGAGGCTCTAAGGAAGAAACAAGCATACTGTTGAAAGTGGCAAGCATATTTCTTTGAAGTTGAATTGAGTGCAGGTCCCTGTCTTCACCAAGAACTTCTTGCATTCTGCTGTGCTCGTATTTCATTTCTGCAAGCCTCTGTTTGGCTTCCGTAATGGTAGAGTTGGCATCGTCAAGCATCTTTTGGCGGAGAGCAAGTTTTTCGTCTATACTTTCCATCTCTTTGCGTAGTTTTGACATTTGTATTGCCAAGTATGCATTATCAACACCGTCTTGCCCGAACTGTCGGGCTATGAGGTCTATCTGCTCTTGCACCTCCTCTTTACGAGTATGCAAGTTTGCAATCATGGTTGAGATGCCTTTCAGTTTTATCTCGGCACGATGTATCTGCTTCAGCAAATCCTCTTTGGTTGTTTGCAAACGTGTAACCTCAGATATTAAGTCATGCCTGTATTCTGAAATAGAACGATGCCGGGCTTTTGTGGTGGCAATGTCGTTGCCACGCTCCAATCCCCACTTCTGACCTACCTCCTTTTCCAGATCATCATGAAGCTTACGGAAGATGGTCGCCATTTGGTATTTGTCTTTTCCGAATACCGCACGCCACGATATTCTGCCACGCTCATTGTCCATCGGAATCACAGAACAATGGATATGTGGATTTGTCTCGTCAAGGTGGACGTAGAAGCCTACAATGTTGTCTTCGCCAAAACGCTTCGCCACAAAATCATAAACATTCTTCGCCCAACCCTCTATATCCTTTGTCCTGCAAAGATGAGAGTTGTCCGCTCCTTTTTCAAAACTTACGTTCTGACTTCCGAAAGCCAAATTGAGCATCCGTTCACGGCTGCCACCAAAGACAAACTGGGCGAGAGTGTTTTGCCTACGTCTGACATTCGGACGGTCGTTCGGGTCTTTGATGCCTCTTGATGCAAGACTCTCAGTCATCTTCTGCGCTATTGATTTTGACGTATCTATTTGTTGTATAGTTCCACCTTTTACAACTTCAAAATTAAGATGCTTTCTTGTAGGATCATAATTTGAGAGACTGTCGGAAGCCTTCACACTCCACATTTTGTCATTCCAGTTACGCTGTTGCTCGTTGCTTTCTGCTTGTGTGATGCCACTGCTATTGGCGTGTATATCCATCACGTGTTTTCTTTCTGCCATATCTATTTCATGTTAAGTTCTAACCGAGCTTGCTCCCCGAAGGAACCTTTATGAGGGGTTAGCCTAAAGCGTCAACGAAAGTTAACGCATATTAGGCTATGCGATTTATAAATCGTTTCCTCACTAAGTATTATATTCAAAGCAAGAGCAAGCTCTTTTTTATTCTTTTGTTGTTATACCATGTTGTTTGCACATCCAAAAGAACGTGCCGATATTAACCTGTTGATAGTTCCTCCGAAGGAGGTCGGTAAACATCTTGTCCGCCTTAACAGCATTGTACTTTGCATTTTGCCGGCTGCAAATATGGAATAGTGATCTTCCACTCTCGCCAAGGGTTGCCAAGGCACACCCTACCTTCAACCAATCATCATAAGATGCTGTAATATCTATGCCGCATTGTTGTATTTTTCGACAGCAAACAGCCACCTCTGCAGAGGTGTTCTCACCTTCATATATAAAGCAAGTCGGCAAGGATTGATGCTTTGGCTTTTCCACATAAACTCCTTCATACAATGTGGCGTTTTCATTTATGATAGGATGCTCGTCATACGACAAGCAACGCAATCGGGTGATGTCGCTGCATGCCGAATCTATCATTATCCCCATCTTTCGGAAATCAATCTGAAGTTGGCGGAATTGCTGCAAGTGCTTTTCGGGATAGCGTAATGGGATAACCAGGAACAATCCTTTGCCACTTACACTTAATGCACAATATGCTATTTGTGGAAGTACCGACAAGTCTTGTTTCAATGTTTCCCAATCCAAAATGTCTGGATTGTCCTTAGCGTCAATATCCACACATATTAGTCCTGAGTGTTGGGAAAGATTGTTCTTTGCTCTTGTTGGAGAGAATACGCCACTAATAGTAGCCTGTGGCAGACTACGTTTTAAGGCATTACGCTTCTCCTTGTCAAAGACAGCTCTCAACCTTAGTATATCATCCTTATATTCCTTACAGAAAAGGAATGTCCCTAAAGGCATTCTTGTCCCTGTATTGTCAGTCACTCCGTTATAAACGGATATATGAGTTTGAAAAATGTCCATAGTCTTTCATTCGTTTACAGGTTGCGGTTGCGCCATGAGTTTACATCCTCATTATCAGTTAGTTGAAACGTGTCGCAAGTGCAACCCCGCAACTCGAAGGCTTGATTTACGATTTTACTTACATATTGCCGTGATACACCTATGGCATCAGCGAGTTTCTGAATATTAAGTTTCTGGCGTTCCGTGCGCTTGACCAATTCCGCTATCAGTTGTGCTTTTGTCATTTCGTTTGACGAGTAGCCCTTCATCTGTTTCAACATCCTGTAGCCACAGTACTCAAAGTAACGCATGCACTCTATGCTGTACCGCATTTCTTCTTCCGAAATTATCATTGATGTTGGCAATGCAAAGTATTGTCCTGCGCCAGCACTTTCTCCACAAGAAAGGATGTGGGTAATGGCACACCATTTTTCTATCTGTATTCTGATTTTGGAAAGGATGGATGCCACCCAAGGATCGGCATCTCTTTCCTTTTTTGCAGTCTCTTTATTGAACTCATTGAGGAGAGCTTTTGCTTCGGGGCTTAACAACAGCTTCATGTCTCCAATAGCACTTAATTTATCAGTCATTTCATACCATGCGGTTTTGTACATTTCATCAAGCACATTGTCCTTATATTCCTTCTCTGGAAGAACTTGTGGATAAACATACAGCCAACGCTGCACAAAGCCTTCGTCTGCCCATGAGGGTTTGAAGGCATTGGCAATGGCACGAGGTTGTATTCCACCCAATATGCACAGAAAAGGATTGGAAATCCATTGAGGCTCCTGGGTCTTTCGGTCAACCGGGAATGGCGTTCCGTCGTAGATGGAAAGATAGTTGCTGATTTCACCACTTGAATTATAGCGGTTCATGTCATCAAGAAAGCCTTTAATCTCGTCGCGATACAGCAACAGTCCAGTTTTTGTATTGTCCTTGTCGGCAAGAACTTGATATAATCCTTCTGGTGTAACGTCCGAAACAATCAGTCGGTCTCTGGCTGGTTCTTCACCGCCATTCTTCTTGTATTCACGATATTCCTCCTTGAATTTCTTGATGCGCAACTCTTCTTCTTTGAAGATGGGCTCCAACAGGGCTTTTATTGGAGCACTCTTGTTTGAACCGCTTGGAGCAACCACGCAAATCCAATGGTTAGGATTGTTGTTGTACTTGCCATCGAAAAGCTCTATATGTTTGCCACATATTGTGCTTACGATGGCATACACGGCTGCCGTTATAAAATCACGGGAGCACTCGAAGACCTCTGCATAATGATTGATAATCCCCTGCACTTCCAAACGTAATCCCCAAATGGGTATCTCGTGTGGTAGTGCTTCAAGGGAATGTGAGGTTATGTTTATCATAACGGCAGCTGCTTTGAAGGGTTAAATACAGCATCTATGTCCGATTTACGGTAAAGGGCTTTTCTTCCGACCTTTATCGGGGCAGGCCACACACCATTCTTTACGTTACGCCAGAGTGTCGTTTTTGAGACGTGATATTTGATGGCAACCTCATCGGCTGTCATATACTCATCTTCGCTATTGGCATTTCTGCTATTGTCCTCCTTCCATTCAAGGAAAAGTTCCTTCAGGTCGGCTATGTTCAAAACAACCTGTATTTGTGCGTTGTTTGAAAGTTCTTTGATATCCATTGTATTCTGAATTTTTATTGTTATACATCTTATAATTTTCACTTGTGTTCTCGAGAATTCACAAGCAAAATTATTACGCACAATAGCGAAAGGAAGAAAACACGTATGAATAACAACTGATTTAAGGGGCAAATAGTGGAATTGGTTCTAACGAGAAACATGAATAGAACCAAAGAACAAGGGCATACCATTGGTCAACATGACTATTGGTATGCCCTTAACTTATGTCGGATTTTATGTTCTACGAGATTAAATCTCGCTTATCGTTTGCTTCAATATGTCATCATCTATCTGACGATAGCGGTTAAATGCCCGGCTGCCTTCAACGTGTCCGCTCATCTTACCAACAATATTTGGATCGCGCACGGCTTTGTAGGCAGCACCTACGAAAGTCCTGCGAGCCATGTGCGAGCTGGCAACATCACAAATGCGTTTCATTTCCGTTTCACCAGTAGTTGAATTGCGCACCGGAACTTTTCTTGTTATGCCACATATCATGAGTATAGCCTTTATTGCATCGTTGTATTTCTGTGGACTGATAAACGGAAACAATCTTCCGTCTTTATCCACTCCATTATATTTAGCCACCAACTTCAGCGCACATGGGTTTAGCGGTATACGTGGCTTTACTGGAGCATCTTCATCCGACGTCTTGCTTGGCACATACTCCAATATGCCGTCCGTGATGTTCTTTGCAGTCAGTGTACATAAATCTCCCACACGACAACCAACCAGGCATTGAAACACAAATATGTCTCGCTGCACCTCCAATGTCTTCAATGGAAATTTTGAGCAGAGTTTCTTGTCCTCATCCTCCAGTCCCTCCCATAACGCAGAAATGTCTGCTTCAGCCAAAAGATTGCGCTCCTCTTTTGTCAGATAAAAAGGAACGCCATACTTCTCCGTACCAATCTTTATGCCATCAAAAGGTCGGTTGGAAGTTCTTTCCGTCTCATAGAGCCACTGCATGAAAGCCTTGAATTTCTTTTTTAGCTTCACTATGGTATTCTCTCCACGGTTCTGCAATTTGGTGAAAGTATGTACAACATTGATTTCAACAGGGTATTGCTCCAATATTGATTCAAACTGTTTTGGGTATTTCTCGGACAATGTTTTCTCGTTACGCAAATAATCCTCAAAGTCCTCAATGTCCTTTCGGGTTATCTTGTCGATGTTCCATGCAAATCTATCTCCAAGAATTTTATTCCTGAAAGCTTCATAACGAGCCAAGTCACGCACAAGAACTCGAAAGGCTTTTGTATGGTCATATGAGAAACGTTTAATCTCAAGGTATTCTTCTGAAAGATCATAAATAGATTTCTGTCTTTTACCTCTACGAGAAATTGAAGAAACTCTTTTGTCGGGGTGATGAAATTTATAGACAACTTTTTCGAGCCATTTAGCATCTATTGTTTCTTTTTCTTCTTGCTTGTAAGCATCCATTATTGCAATTTGCATAGCTTCCAATTGCTTGTTCTGCTCTTGGTCATATTTGACATCAGGCGTAATTAAGCACTCTGTTATTACGACCTCACCATACATTTTTAAAACATATCCCTTTGCTTCTGCAATTTCTTTTGTCGCAGAAGAAACTTTGTCAGGAATGTCTATACCTTTTTTACTTGTGGCATCCCTATTTACAAAATAGCGAAAATGGTTTTGCTGAATATATAATCCACTCTTAACCCTAAAGTCAATGTTACGACCGCAATGAAAACGTAGAAGAATTTCACTGCGATGTGTTGTCTCGTCAATACGAGAAGAAAGTTTCAAATCAAAGTTCGACATAAGTTGTTTATTTGTTTGTACAAAGGTACAGAGCTTTGCCAACATTTTGCCAACATATTTGAAACTAAATGGCATTTTAAGAAATATTATGAAAATTATCTACTATAATAATTATTGATAATCAATGTATTACGTTATTCTTGTATTTTCCCGTATTCACATTAAAATGTGCCTATCAGGCGCACGAAGTATGCTGACTTTCATCATACTATAATTTATTGCGTGCTAAAACGCGTGCGATTTAGCGGTTATGGTTACTTATTGAATAAGTCCATAGCCGTTTTTTATGCTCTAAATGTTACAATGTACACACACAGCAAATTGAGGAGTATGTTGATGTGAAAGAGCCCTCGTCGAGCGCATTTGAGTTCGGCACAAAGAATATTGGCGCCAATATCTCTTTGACGTTCTACTTCTAACACGACACCCGTCTGAGAAACATCAAGGCCGAGTTTGAACATCACAATGTTCAGACTCGGCCTTTTCGTATAATAGGAGCAGAGACTATTTATTCATCAACGACTTTACAACCTCGTAAGCCAATTCCACTCTGTCCTCCAGGTCGGTGCCCTGTTCGGTTTGAGGAATAGGCTTCTCCACGTCGATGGTTTCAGTTGTGTGGCCTTGCTCGTCCGGAGTTTGATGACAAATATATAGCTTGTCGTCGGTGAAGTAAAGATATTTATCAGCAAAAGTTAACTTCAACACGCTGCCATCACCTGAATAAGCATACTCGCCAAGACTGATACCAAGATCGGGGAAATCGCACAGGAGCCGGTCGTTGAGAGCCTTTAAGAAGATGTTGTAGTTGCGACCGCTAATGCTCTTTTCAGTCCACATCATAAGTATGGAGTAACCCCGTTTCTCGTGTGGATTCTCCTCATCCCAAAAGTACATGCCGTAGCGCTCGGGACGCATGGCGTCGTACTTGACAAGATAGTGACGCCAATCGTACTCACGCGTCTCGCGTAAATACCGGTCAATGACAGACTGTAGCATATCGTTGGTGAAATGCTGGCTCTGAGAGAGCAATGCCAGGAGAATGTCCCTCTTGGGCGCGATACCTTGCTGGCTGGTGCTAAATATGGCTCTCCACGACGAGTCGAAATCGGCCGAGCCCGAGCCTATCTGAAAACGGTTATTAACGAGCAAAGCGTAATCGCCTATGCTGAGGAGGGCACGGTTGACAAGCGAGTGGTCGCAGGCAAACAACGAGTAAAAGCGATCAGTGAAATCGATGTGGTCGAGCCCTATCACGCGAATGGCGCCTTGCAGCAATGGGTGGTTCTCCAACCGGCATAACGTGTCGGCCTTGTCGGCGTGCGTTTGCAGCCATGCAGCCTTTTCGTGCTCCTCGGCAAGCTGGTTGGCATTGAAGCTCAGATAACCATCTTCTACATCGCCATGGGTGAGGATATATTCCGTCTGGCGGAGCAGGTTGGGCATATTGTCTTCACGCAATTCGTATTCCGACTGCTTTATCAAATTAGTAATGATGCGAATGCGGCGTGCAAACTGTGTGTCGCTTATCGTCTTCTTGTGTTGCAAATAATAAAGGAAGGCATAAAGCATGACGCTGCGCCCAATAGGGAACAGACGGGTGCGGCCATTCATGTCACCATACGTGTGACAGGCCTGTGCAAACACGTTGACGGGGGCTGCCACTACACACTTTTGCGGGTCTGATGCCGTCGGGGTGGTGGTGAGATAGGTGTTGAACAGGTGCTCTATGTCAACATCAAGCCAGCAGTCGAACCCTCGCCCAATGAACTTTGAAAGCGCGGGAGTCTTTTCAGAGTCCTTGAACAGGTACTCGACAATAGACAGAATATCCGAAGAGTCCTTTACCTGTTCATCGTTTTTATAAAAAATGAGATCTGTAAGGAAACGTAAGTAGCGTATGAATTTGTCGTCCACCACATCGTCGGCCGAAGAGCCGGTTTGCCCGTTACGGTAGGGCCACAGCAAATCTGTCCAGTCATTGTCCAGTTTCTGCTCTATCTTTTGCAACTGCTCAGCATCTTGCTGCGACATAATGCTTGGACTGATGGCCCTGATACTTGCCTCCCACTCTGCCTTAACATTCTCAAACTCAGTGAGGGGTTTGCCTCTTGAGTTCATTTTGATGTAAAGCTCGTCGGTGGCACCGAGCTGCTTGATGGGAAGGAAATAGAAGGAGATGCACCCGACTTCAAGACGGCGCCAAAGATTGTTACAAGAGTTATTGAACATAACATGTATGTAGTCAATCATTCTCAGCATGGCACTGATGGTGGGATCGTTTTCCCAGTCAAGCGGCATCCAGCTTTGATCTGTGATTTCGTCTGAAAGTCTGTCGCGGTTGAAATCGGGCTGGTAGTCGGGCGACACCAGGCGCTTGCAAAATTCGCGTGCACTGTAGCGTGTGGCGTAAGAGAATTTGGTAAGGAAGTCCAGCTTGTCCTCGCTCACACCCTCATGACGGGCTATGTACCAGTGCAGCAGGAAGAGGGTTGTCAACCGCTGCTGTCCGTCGAGCGGAATGAGCGTGCGGTTATTGTCAATTTCGCCATAAACGAAATCGAGCGTGATAGGTTCCTTATTTATGAGTGCCTCTCGCAGTGCGCCAACAAAACGTGTGCGAATGTAATTTACCTTAGGCATATCACGTCCCTGGGCATAATCGCGTTGAATGAGTGGAATTTCTATACCATTCAAAGCCTCGCCCCCACCCTCTGTGCCACGAAACAGGTCGATAAATGTATATTTCTTAGAATCTATAGTGTTCATCATGCGTTAAATTTTATAAGATCATAATAGGGTGCTATCACGTGCTGTATGGCTTGCAAATAAGCCTCTCTGTCCTTCTGCCCCCAAAAATGCACTTGTACATCAGACGAGTTTTCATAATATTTCAAGAAAGTCATCTTGGTGCAGTAAGGTATGAACTCGCCACTCTTGTCCATTTTGATAATCAAATTGCGCTTTACATCGAATGTGGAGTTGCTCAAACAGGTGTTATGGCCACAAGAGAGCAGGGCCAGATTGGGAAGTGTATTGATATAATCCGTATCGGTAGTATCAGACAGATCGTTTACCACGCGGCGAAAGATGTCATCGAAGTCAGATCGTATAAAGCGGCCACTTTGTCTTATATCATCTATGGCTTTTTCCACGGCTCTAACAAGCTCGTTGTCGGGCTCGTCACGATGAATAGCTTTCAATGATGGCAAATGCCACTCCAGCCACTCCAGCTGAAGATCTACAGTTTTCAGTCCCTCAGAGTTCTGTGCATGAATGTGCTCTATGCTCCATTCCTCATTGTTATATTTATTAAAGGGGAAACGCTGTCGCACGCAATACGATATAATAGATTGTACATTAAATAGCAGGAGTATACGGCATATCCGGTTATAATCCTTGTGGTAGTCTAAATCCCAATAACTGTCTTTGTCGTTTGTGCGCCATGTAATGGATTCTGCAATCAACTCGTCTAACCGATCCTTAAACTCGCTCTTGCGTTTGCCACGTGCCTCGTCTAACAGGTCGGCCATTGTTTTACTGCCCGAAGCTATCAGATAGCCAATTTTGTGGTAGTACACATTGTCCTTGTACCACTCTTTCAGCTGCAAGAACCCGTTGATTACCTCTTGCCACACGCTGTCCCTGTCAGCATGTTTCAAGCGCTCCTCCATTTTGAAGAATGTGAAGAGGGGGTCCTTCTCTGCATCTTGCTTGTGACACATGAGGTCGAACAACAGGTCTATCCTGGTAGGATAATCCTCTGCACGCTTACGCGTGATAAAAGCCCAGAAGGCATCATCGTCGTCACGTAATTGTTTCTCTATGTTGTCCCATTGAATGGCAATTTCGTACTTTCTGCGGTTCTCCAGACCATTGGGCGTATCCGAAAGGAAGAGCGCACGTATCAGTTCGGCATTGGTCAGCTGTATTTTGCCTACATTCAATCGCGTAAACAGCACTATGGGGTCGGCCTCAGCCCCCACTTCGTACCATATCACCTTTACCTTTTCCTTGACGTAATTACAGAGTTTGTACAGGTGGCTGTCCGTGTCGGCAGGGAAAGTCTCCTCCAGCCAGTCCTTAATGGTAGTATATGCCTGATAGATGTGGAAAAAATCTATATTCGTTTGAGCCAGCTGCGGGTCCATATTCTCAAGAAAGGCTTGCGTCTTCTCCCTTGTTTCATACTTAAAACTAAATTTGGGTTCAAAGTTCTGATGGGCATAATCGGTTTCAAAGTCCTGATGGGCATAATCGGTTTCAAAGTTCTGATGGGCATAACGCAGCAGTATGTAAATGGTGGTAAGTCGTTGCTGCCCATCAATCAGGTCGTACTGCAACTCGCCTTTTTTCTGCGCCCCTTTTTTCTGCACCACAACGGGCTGCAAGCAATAATCTTTTTCCTGTCCGTTTGCCTCCATGCACTGATACAAGTCGTTGAGGAGCGTTTTAACTTGCGTCCGTTCCCATCTGTATCCGCGCTGATAGGCAGGAATATAGAATGTGCCACGTATGTCTTTAATAGGCTTGGCTTCTAATATTACGTAGTTTTCCATGTCATGTTATTTTATTTATAGTTATTGTATTCAAGCAGGCACTTTAACATAATAAGCAGAATGGCGGAATGTCTGAAAAGGCTATGCAAACTTACCTGTAAACTTGTCAAGTTGTTTACTAATTTCGCCAACGCATATATAATAGTACTTTGTGCTCAGAATTATAAAAAAACAAGTAAAAAATTTAAGTGCTCAAAGTTTCGGATCTTGAAAGAACAGGTAAAGCCCAAGCTAAACCCGATAGTCGAGCTAAGTGTCAACTTGCATAGGTTTCTGATTTCCTGGGCTAATATACAACCATTTTGCGTCATACTGTATTGCCCTATCTGTCCTATCTATAAATTGTGTGCATTTCGGAATGCGCTGATGCGCAGATATACACATAATTTATGACGCAAATATACACACGTTTCGCGAAATGCCCATTGGGGGGAATAAAGTATGTTAATGCGCTTATAATTACCGCTTTTTGTAGTAATGGCGCCCTTGTTATTGTAAGGCTTTCACGTTGGTGGAATTAGTAAACAAGTTGACAAATTAACCTGTTAACCAAGAATTTCACCAACAGGTATTTATGTTTGTGCAAATATAGCAACTTTCCGTCTCAGAAGGAAAATATCGGACAAACTTTCCTTCTGGGACGGAAAGTTTGGCGAAATCTTTCCTTGCAGGAAGGAAAGTTGGACCGAAACAGCACAGATACGCAAATGAGCTGATGCCGTAACACGTGTGCCAACTGCCAAGTGCTAACGCCTGACAAACAGGTAAGCAGAGGTGATATCGGCATCAAAAGCGAGACTATTTTTGGGCATTCAGAGTTGTCTGAAACGCGCTACAAGAAAACGCAAGCACTAATGGGGGCGACGCGTCCCGCGTCGGTTTTTTTCAGCAGCCTCGTCTCGCGGGATAGAGAAAGGAGGGATATACGAACTATACTAAATTATTGCTGCATATTTTTCCACGGAACAATACTGCTGAAAAAACCGACGCGGGACGCGTCGCCCCCATTAGTGCTTGCGTTTGGTGCTCGCGTTTGGTGATTGAAGCCGTTCGCATGTTTACTTTTCACCATACAGCGATGTATACATACATCATACTCTGCGCCACGTCTTACCCATATTTTTTAATTGCACTATTTGCCTGCACCTTGCACTTTTTGCCTGCACTGCACTGATTTTCAGTCTGTTACGGAGTGTAGGTAGCATAATTTTCCACCTACACGCTACCTGCACTTTTCTCTGCACTTGTCTGCACGCAAACGCTTTCACCGCTCTGCTGCCACGCAGCATGACGCAATGTCCGCACGCGGACGGTTAAACAATTACGGGAGGTAGTCGTTTCGGTTGCTCTAATCCCAAAATCGCTCCCCCTATGCCGAAAAGTGTGAATGGTATGCCCCATCATGCAAACAGGTGCAGACGTGTATGATGAAGAGGGTGCAAGCAAATGTAGATAAGTGCAGACGGTGTGCAGGCAAGTGCAGGTAGTGCAGGCAAAGAGTGCAGGTAGTGCAGGCAAAAAGTGCAGGTAGTGCAAGCAGTGTGTAGGCAAAAAATGAGGTTACCTACACTCCGTAATGAATTGATAATCAATGCAGTGCAGGTAAAAAGTGCAAGATGCAGGCAATTTGCAATATAACCTTTCGGGTGGGTTGCGTGGGTGCTAATATCTGTTTTTGAGATGTAGCCAAGCGAATGAACACAAGCACGAAACGCTAACTCTAATGGGGGCGACGCGTCCCGCGTCGGGCATTAAGGCAAAGGCTCACTGACTGGCGTGTAATTAGTGTTGTTTAGTATATGGACATTGCATTTTTCCGACGCGAGACGCGTCGCCCCCATTAGAGGTTGGGATCGTGTTAGGGGGCGCGTCGGGCATTAAGGCAAAGGCTCACAGACTGGCGTGTAATTAGTACTGTCTGCGAGCCTTTATTTAGTGTATGAACATTGCATTTTTCCGCAAGACGAGGCTGCTGAAAAATGCCCGACGCGAGACGCGTCGCCCCCATTAGAGGTTGAGATTGTGTCAATTAACTAATTATGGACGTCTGCTTATTAACATAAAAGCTGACGCCATAGCACCACTATTTGCAGCGCTACGGCGTCAGCCTGTCTATTACGTTTGACAGATTTCCACACTTTGCCTTTCGGTAGTGCCGGACATACTTACCCGTTAACCTGTTAACCCGTCAACCTGTTAACTTGTTAACCCGTCAACTTGTCAAACCTTCTTATTTTCCCAACTTGGCCTCAACCCACTTGCGGGCGTTGACAAAGGCCTCCATCCACGGAGTGATGTCGTCGGCCAGACGGTTTTCGGGATAGTAGGCTGTCTGCCAGGGGAAGAAGGCACGCTCCAAATGCGGCATCATGGCCAAATGGCGGCCATCGGGGCTGGCAATACCTGCCACACTGTATGACGAGCCATTGGGGTTGCCGGGATAAGCATCGTACGAATACTTGAGCACTACGTTGTAGTCGTCCTCAGGATAAGGCAGGCTGAACTTGCCCTCGCCGTGAGCCACCCAGATGCCGAGCTTGTCGCCCGAGAGCGAACCGAACATCACGCTGCGGTTGGTGGGCACCGTCACACCGAGGAAGGCGCTCTCAAACTTGTGCGAGTCGTTGTGCAACATGTGGGCACGCTTCTTGTGGTCGGGGTTGATGAGGTTGAGCTCTACCATAAGCTGGCAACCGTTGCACACACCGAGCGAAAGGGTGTCCTCACGGGCATAGAAGCGGTCGAGGGCTTCCTTGGCCTTGGGGTTGTAAAGGAAGGCACCAGCCCAACCCTTGGCCGAGCCAAGCACGTCGGAGTTAGAGAAACCACCGCAGAACACAATCATGTTCACCTCGTCGAGGGTTTCGCGGCCACTGATAAGGTCGGTCATCATCACGTCCTTCACATCGAAGCCTGCCAAGTAGAGGGCATAGGCCATTTCGCGCTCGCCATTGGTACCCTTCTCACGAATGATGGCGGCCTTGATGCCTGAAGGCTCGCGGCGGTCGGGATTGAGGCCGAACTGGCTGAACTTGCCTGTAAACTCGGGGTGAATATGATACTCAAGCGGCTGCTGCTTGTAGTTTTCGTAACGCTGCTTGGCACAACCGTTCATGCTCTGCTTGGTGTCGAGCAAATATGATGTTTCGTACCACACATCGCGCAGGTAGTCAATGCCAAACTGGTAGGTGGCATCGCCAAGGGTTACCATGATTTGACGTTCCTCGGCAGGTTTACCTATCTTGACATAGCCCACGCCGGCATCGTCGAGCAGGGCCTTGAAGTCCTTTTTGTGCTTGTCGGCCACCTGTACTACCACGCCGGGATTTTCGGCAAAGAGCACACGTACCAAGTCGTCGGTCTTGAACTTGTCGAGGTTGACGTCAATACCACCCTCTGTGTTGGCAAAGGTCATTTCGAGCAGGGTGGTGATAAGGCCACCTGCCGAGATGTCGTGGCCGGCCATTATCCAGCCCTTCTTAACGAGCTGCTGCACGGCGTTGAAGGCCTCGCGGAAGTAGTCGGGGTTTTTAACCGTGGGCACATCGCTGCCCACATAGCCCTGGCTCTGCGCAAAGGCTGAGCCGCCAAGGCGGAGTTGGTCAAACGAGAAGTCGATGTGATAGAAGGTGCTCTTGGCATCGTTCTTCATCACGGGTGACACCACCTGGCGAATGTCGCTCACCTCGCCACCGGCACTTACGATAACGGTGCCCGGCGAAATGATTTTCTCGCCATTGGGATATTGCTGTGAAAGCGAAAGCGAGTCCTTGCCAGTGGGCACGTTGATTTCGAGTGCGCAACAGAAATCGCTGAGGGCCTCAACACCCTTGTACAGACGGGCGTCCTCACCCTTCTGGCTGCGGCAGGGCCACATCCAGTTGGCCGAGAGCGACACGCTGTCGAGTCCCTCGCTCAGCGGTGCCCACACAATGTTGGTGAGCGATTCGGCCACTGAGAGCACCGAACCGGCTGCGGGGTCGGCCAAACCAGCCTGAGGCGCATGTCCCAAAGCAGTGGCAATGCCCTTGCGGCCACGGTAGTCGAGTGCCACCACGCCACAGTCTGACAACGGCAACTGCAGTTCGCCCTGTGTTTGCTGGTGAGCCACCTTACCCGTTACCGAACGGTCTACCTTGTTGGTGAGCCAGTCCTTGCAGGCTACAGCCTCGAGCTGCAGCACGCGGTTAATATAGCTGTCGAGGTGGGTGACATCATAGGTCACGTCCTTGTATTTGCGTTCAACGGTTTCGTCTACCATCACCGTTTTGGGTGAGTGGCCGAACATTTGTGCCACATCGAGGTCGAAGGGGCGCTTGCCGTCGCCCTGTACAAACGAGAAGTGTGCGTCGCCAGTGGTTTCGCCCACCACATACATCGGGGCGCGCTCGCGCTCGGCAATTTGACGCACGTGTTCGATGTGCTCCTCTTGTATGAGCAAGCCCATGCGCTCCTGGCTCTCGTTGGCAATGATTTCCTTGGCCGAGAGTGTGGGGTCGCCAATGGGCAACTTGGTCATGTCGATTTGTCCACCGCACTCCTCAACCAACTCGCTCAAGCAGTTAACGTGGCCTGCCGAACCGTGGTCGTGGATAGATACTACGGGGTTGACGTCCTCCTCGCACAAGGCGCGCACCAGGTTGTTGGCACGCTTCTGCATTTCGGGGTTGGCGCGCTGCACGGCGTTGAGCTCGATGCCACTGCTGTAACGGCCGGTGTCGACAGAACTTACTGAGCCACCGCCGAGACCGATGCGGTAGTTGTCGCCACCTACCACAACAACCTTGTTACCCTTCTGCGGGGTGCCTTTCAAGCAGTCGCGCTTGGTGCCGTAGCCCACACCACCTGCCAGCATGATAACCTTGTCGTAGCCATACTTCTCGCCATTCTCCTGATGCTCGAAGGTGAGCACAGAACCGGCAATGAGGGGTTGGCCAAACTTGTTACCAAAGTCTGAGGCGCCATTCGAGGCCTTGATCAATATCTGTTCGGGAGTCTGGTACAACCACTGGCGCACGGGCAGAATATCCTCCCATTCGCGACCACCGTCAAGGCGCGGATAGGCTGTCATGTAAACTGCCGTACCGGCAATTGGCCATGAGCCGACACCACCGCCCATACGGTCGCGTATTTCGCCACCCGTACCGGTTGACGCACCATTGAAGGGCTCTACGGTGGTGGGGAAGTTGTGCGTCTCGGCCTTGATTGAGATAACGCTCTCAATATCCTTAACGCGGAACCAGTCGCTTGTAGCGTGGTCGGCCGGGGCAAATTGCTCCACTACGGGGCCTTGGGCAAAAGCCACATTGTCCTTGTAGGCCGAAATAATATGGTGTGGGTTTTCCTTAGTCGTCTTCTTAATCATGGCGAAGAGCGACGAAGGCATTTCCTTGCCATCAATGATGAACGAGCCACCAAATATTTTGTGACGGCAGTGCTCTGAGTTGATTTGTGCAAAGCCAAACACCTCAGAGTCGGTGAGCTGGCGGCCGAGCTGCTTTTCTACGCCATGCAGATATTCAATTTCGGCAGGCGAGAGTGCAAGGCCTTCTTGCTCGTTGTAGCTCTCGAGGTCTGATATGTACTCAATGGGAGCAGGCTTGATATTGACCGTAAAAATCTCCTGATCAAGACCATTGTACATACGCTGCAACATGGGGTCGTGATCGGCCTCTTCGCTCTTGACAGGGAAATACTCTTCAATACGCGCAATGCCGCGGAGATTCATGTTTTGTGTAATCTCTACGGCATTGGTGCTCCAAGGCGTAATCATTTCACGGCGGGGGCCTACAAACCAGCCTTTCAGCGCGTCAGCCTCTTCAAGCTTGGCACCGCCATAAAGCCAGCACAGTTCTTCCACTTCGTTCTCAGAGAGCTTGTGATCTACCTGAGTGGCAATCACGCTCTTCTGCGGAGTTGTAAAAAACAATATCATATCGTGGTAAGGATTTTGATGATTTTCGATAATGCTGCAAATTTAGGGAAAAAAGCGGAGTGCGCAAAGTATTTTGTTGGACGCTGCTACAAAAAAGCGTAAATTTGCGCACCCCTCCGTTTATATCATTAACGCCCGTTGACGAAATTCTTGGTTAACGGTCACATCTGCACATCTGCATATCAGTATATTTGCGAGCAAAACGAGTGTCATGAGCAACAATACACAAGGCAACACACAAGGCAAGACGAGTTTCGGACACGTGTTAAAATACACGGGTCTGTTTGGCAGTGTGCAGGGCCTGTCGATGCTGGCCGGTGTGGTGCGCACCAAAGTGGTGGCACTATTCCTTGGCCCGTCGGGCCTTGCGCTCATCAATCTGTACAACACCATGGCCAGCTTGGTGAGCCAGTGCACCAATTTGGGCGTGTCGTTCAGCGCCGTGAAGGACGTGGCCGAATGCCATGCCGCGGGCGATGCTGCAGCCACCAACCGCAGTGTGGAGTCGGTACGTGTGTGGTGCATGATAACGGCCCTGTTTGGCACGGCAGTATGCCTCATGCTGAGTCCGCTCATCAGTTGGCTTACCTTTGGCAACCACGACTACACCCTGAGCATAGCCCTACTCTCGCCCATGGTGGGCATGCTGGCTGTGACGGGCGGCGAAATGGCCATACTCAAGGGGCTTAAACGCTTAAAGCGTGTGGCCTTTGTGTCGATGCTGGCGGCTGTGGCCTCGGTGGTGGTGTACATTCCGCTTTACGCCCTGTGGGGCATGGTGGCCATCGTGCCGGCACTGCTGCTGTGCAACTTGCTCATCATGGCCATACACCTATATTACGCCACCCGCGTGATGCCCTGGCACTGCCCGCTGTTCAGCCGCAAGGCGCTGGGGCGTGGTGTGCCATTCATCAAGTTGGGCGTGGCCTACATTGTGTCGGGCGCCTTTGGCCAGGGGGCCGAGTACGCCATGCGTGCTCTGCTGCTGCGCGATGGCGGCATGGACGTGGTGGGCTTTTACAACTGCGGCTACATGCTCATAGTGAGCTACACCTCGCTGGTATTCTTGGCGGTTGAAAACGACTACTACCCGCGCCTGTCGGCCGTGATGCGCCAGCGCACATTGATGAACGATGCGGTGAACAAACAAATTGAGGTGTGCGCCCTGCTGGTGTCGCCTGTGCTGGTAGTGTTTGTGCTGTTAATGCCTTTTGTGGTGCGGCTGCTGTTTTCGGCCCAATTTGCCACAGCCGTTGGTATGTCCACCTGTGCCGTGTTCTACATGTTTTTCAGAGCCTTCACCCTGCCGGCTGCATACCTGCCGTTAGCTGCCGGCCACTCACGCACCTACATGGCCATGGAGCTGATATACGATGTGGCACTCACTGCAGCAGTGCCTGTGGCCTACCACTACTACGGTCTCAACGGCACGGGCTGGGCCTTGTCGGTCATGGGGCTGCTCGACTTGCTGCTCATACATGGCTACTACCGCTACAAGTACCACTACCAGTTCCGCTGCCAAGCCTGGCACATCTATGCGGTGCAGTTTGCCTTGCTATGCGGTGCGGTATATGCCGCCCTCGAACTGCCGCTTGCACCGCGCTGCATGGTTGGCGCCGTAGTGGCGCTGACATCTATCTGGCTCTCGCTGCGCCAGCTCAACAAGGAGACGGGCATGGTGGCCAAGGTGATGCAACGGTTTAAGAGGGGGCGCACTGAATAACATTCTCTTGACGACAGTTCGCAGAATAACATTCTCTTAATAGCAGCCCACTGAATAGCTGCCCACTTGACAACAGCCCACTTGTCCACCACCAACTATCACTACTTGCTAATATGCCTCAAATATCGATACTCGTTGCCGTTTACAACACCGCGCCATATCTGCCGCAATGCCTCGATTCGCTGTGCGGACAAACGTTGCGCGACATACAGATAATATGTATTGACGACTGCTCAACCGACCAGTCGCCACAGATATTGGCAGACTACGCCCAGCGCGACGCGCGCATCACGCTACTGCGCACACCGCACAACAGCGGACAAGCCGCGGCACGCAACCTGGGACTGCAAATTGCCACGGGTGAATTTACCACCTTTGTGGACAGCGACGACTGGTTGGCACCCGACGCGCTTGAGCAAGCTCTCGAAGCGCTGGCACAGAACCCGGCAAACGATTGTGCCGTGATGCGCTTGATAAAGTACTACCCTAACGACGGACATGAGGTGGAGCACCCTCTGCACACTGGCGGCAAAAAGGCACTGACAGGCGAGGAGGCTTTTATGCTGAGCCTTGACAACTGGGCCATTCACGGGGTGTATGTGGTGCGCACCACGCTGCACAAGCGCTACCCCTACGACGCATCGAGCATACTCTACACCGACGACCATGTGACGCACCTGCACTACCTTAATGCCCGCCGCGTGGTGATGTGCCAGGGGCGCTACTATTACCGCCAGAACCCGGCTTCCACCACCCGTGCCTGCTCCATGCGCCGCTTTGCGTGTCTTGAGGCCGACCTGGACAAGAGGCGGGCCATCGAGGCCGAGGCGGCCCAAGGGCATATTCCGCACCACGCTGCCGAGGCGCTACGCTTGTGCGAAACGCAGCGGTGGTGCAACATGATTGGCAGCTACCTATTTCTGCTCGACAACAAAGCCCACTTTACGCCTGCCGAACGCCGCGAGGTGCTACAACGCATGGCGCGGGTGTTGCCCACCTTCAACCGCAGCCTCATCGCCTGGCGCATCAAGTTGCACCCATTTTACTGGCCATTCCACAGTTTTGCCATGCTGCGCGCCCAATGGTGGCTGCTGCACAAGTGGCGCACATGGCGCCACAACAGGTAGACTTTCTCACCACATCGCCCCATTGTGTAGCGACACAATGGGGCGACGCGTCCCGTGGCTGCTGAAAAAATGCGGGACGAGACTGCTGAAAAATACCCCGACGCGAGACGCGTCGCCCCCATTAGAGCTAGCGTTTGGTGGTAGCGTTTGGTGCTTGAAGAAACGCAAACACTAATGGGGGCGACGCGTCTCGCGTCGGGGTGTTTTCAGCAGCCGCGTCGCGCGTTCATCGGAGAATTTTTCAGCAGCATCGGGACACGTTGCCCCCCATTAGCGCTTGCGTTTCTTGCAGCACGTTTCAGCCCCCAAAAAAGTTTTCCCGTTTTTGAACCCAATTTTGCACACCTACTTAAAATGGCGTTGATGATTGCCGCAACCGAATAACAATGCACTCCGCATTACTATTCTACGACAAGCATCAACGCCATACTTGTTATTTACACTTAAACACCAACCAGGGCACAGTGGCCTTTGTGTTAGCGACATTGGAGCTTTCATCACCCGCCCCGATATGGTGAATGGCACCATCGTCTGAGCGATACCACGAGCGGTTTGAACGGCCTGTTATATATATGGCATCAACAAAGCCATACTCGCGCAACGCATCGGCAAAGTCCCACAGGGTTTCCTTATGACGCGTTTCGACAAACCAGATGCTGTCATCGGACATGCGCGCCAAGGCCCTGCGCTCCACCTTGCCATGCAGCACAAAACGGCTGGGCAACACACCATCAGACACAAGTACAAACTGGCGGAAGAAAGCCCCGCCCCGCTCGGCACAATAGTCCTTCAGCTTCTCGCTGCGCGACACGCCTATCACCACATTGCCGTTAGCCATGGCACAATAGCCCGCACGGGAGCGGTCGGTTTGCAACACCCTGCCGTCCACCACGAGAGAGCCCAGATACTGTCCCTCGGCAGTGAAATCTGCGCAGCGGGTGCTAAGCATAAGGCTGGTATCGGCAGTGTCGGGTGGCGACAGCACAATCTCGGCTTTAAGGTTGTCTATTTTGTAAAAGGTCATGGCCACACCCAGTATCGAGTCGCTGGTCACCTCTATCCGGCCTTTTACCGATTTGGTTGCCGATGTCCGCTCAAGTTTTTCCAAATTCTGTGAGGGCGATATGCCGACAGGCACACCAAAATCATAAAAATAGCGGTAAACCTTCCACCCCCCAAAACCACACACGCACACCATTATGGCAACTATGGCAGCAGCCACAAGTGTGGGCCATTTGCGACCACGCTGCATTTTGGCAGGTCGTGCGGTTTGAGCCGAGCCACCATCCTCGATGGTAATGACAGGCACCTCGCCTTCGGGCTGTCCGGGAATGACATCAGGCTTTTCATCTATTATGATAACTGTCTTATCATTCATACGCTTGTCGTTTGTCATTGCCAGTCCTCCTTTTCCATTAAAGTTTTCAACTGTTTGAGTGCCTCCTTCGACGCTTTCAGCTTAAAGTCAACTCTCAAGCGATTGCCAGAGAGCAACAGTTCCTGACTTACCGTGTTGATGACATAAATGTAATTGCGGTTGACAATGAGGCTCTTGCCCACACGTACAAACATTTTGTCGGCAAGCAACTGCAGTTTCTCGTCAAAGAAATGCAGCTTGAAGGTCATCTTGTGCGGCTTGCCATTGGTAAGATATACGTCCGAATAGTTGCCATCGGCAGATATGAACGCTATATCCTCTGTTTGGATACGCACAAGTTCTGTTGATGTAGATATTTTAAGCCATTCCATAAGCAGGTGTTCAAAATCTATACTATACCCGTTGGGGAATTCTTGGTAACGGGTTAACAAGTTGACAGGTTAACAAGTAAGTATGCCATACACTACTTATCCTCCTAAAGTCTAAATAGTAAGGAATCTGGCAAACTTACCTGTTACCCCGTTCACTTGTCAACTTGTCTACTAATTTCGCCAAAGCATATACTATTAGCGAATGCCTTAACTGTCAGCATCGCCCCTTCATACTACTTGCCGCCATTTATAATCACCACCGGCCAGCGTGCACTACCCTGTTACTTTTTCCTTACCGTACCTTTGGGCACATCAACCACCCATGTGCCGAGTGATGTCTTGATGGTGTATACGCCATTTCGCACTGAAACGATGCGGGCCGTCATGCCCATAAACGAGTAGGTGCCATCGCTTGCGCGCTTGATGGTGTACTTGCCAAGGGGCGTGTTTACCACCACATTGCCGTTTTTGGCGCTCACCACGCCATAGGTGGTGCCCGACGGCGCACCGGCTATTCTCTGCTTTACTTGTTGCAGAGTGGTGGCAAGCACATTGTCATCGCCATTGTCGTGTTGTACTGTTGTGTTAGCAAAAGTTGCGGTGCATGCAGTAGCAGCGAGCACCATTGTAAAGAAAAACTTTTTCATAATTTTCTGTCGTTTTAATGTGATACATTTGTTATTTGACAGCGCAAAATTAGTGATGCCCGTTTCGGTTTCCAATTATTTCTTCACTGCATGTATAAGATGCCCGGCTTATTGTACAAGTTGACAAAAATCGGGGGTAAATTGCACGCAAGATGCGCACCTCTCCCCCACTCATTTGACAGTATAGGGTGGTTCTGATAATTCTGAAATAGGGATTTGTGCGCTATCAGAAGTTAAATCACTGAAGTTTCGGATTTAATAAGAGCGGGCTGAAAGCCCAATGGAGCACATAGCCCAGGGCAAGCGAAGCGACACCCTGGGT
>OBAD01000008.1_pt1 | contig 51008 bp, 44 predicted proteins | sample 1494861 | NCBI WGS metagenome assembly OBAD01 (sample SAMEA3360681, study PRJEB22359) | human gut metagenome | biome: ENVO:urban biome; feature: ENVO:human-associated habitat; material: ENVO:feces | place: Bangladesh | collected 2011
CCAATGCCGTAGATGACTATGAAGAAACGACAGAAACATCATATCCTTTTTGCCACATCATCTTCTTAAATCAGCCAGAAATGAAATATGTGGCTATAGAAAAAAAAGCGGGTGCATTCTATGGAAAGATGGACAAGATTACCAAGATTCTGAAGCAGAACTTCGATCGAATGATAAAGACATTTGGCTATACTGTAGACTTTGAGGAAATCTATATGGAAGCACAGGCATGGGATGTTGTAAAAAGAAAATGCAGAGAGAACAACGACTATGTAACCCAAGTTTGCCTGTCGGCCAAGCGTGACAAAGATAACACCACGTATTCTGATTACACCCGCAACAGCAATATCAATGGTTTTATCGAAGAAGGATTGGAGAACGAAGCCAAAGAGGTGTTTGCCGGATACAAATATGGCAAAGAGGCAAGCGAGCAGAGCGTTAGAAACTCTATCGATAAAATGTTCTATATCAACAAGTTTATAGAGAATAACGAGTGTGAGGTAAAGGTGAAATTGAGCAAAAGCGGCATCATCTGCCTCAACGACGAAGTAGTGCCTATGTACTTCCTCCCAGAGAGAGCTATAGAGAAATTCCAGATAGGTTCTTCTATAAGTGCAACCGAAGATGTTTCCACTCTGGAGGAATGGCTCAAGAACAGTATAAATGACATTAAGAAAACAGAAGATGCAACAACGCCTCCCAAAAAACTCACAAGACCTCATCAATAATTCTTTCAAGGACAACACTATTTTAAAGGTGATAGCCAAGAGTTGCAAACAGTATGAGAGCCGCATGAATGCCATGCGGTTCTCTACTATCGAATTTTTCGTGGAAGTAATAAACATGATAGACGATATAAAGGAACAATCAGAAGATTATGACTTTGAGAATGCTTTCGACAATCTTTTCTGTCGCCTGCGTGAATTCGACTCTAGCGAAAATAATATCGATTCAAAATTGGCCACTAGTGTCAGTATAACATGGGTAGCCTACCTGCTTTTCCAATGTTATGACAAAAAAGATGCCTACGACCATTGGGCACATCGTCTGACGGGGAATCTTAAATCACATGATATTGATTATCGCAAGATTCTCGAAGATATTAATTCAAAACTTCCTGAACAGCAGCACGAAGAAATCAAAGGCTATACACTGGGCTATATAGATGAGCCCGACAAATGGTTGTCGCAACTGATAGAAGATACCATTAAGTATGAGGGTATGAACAGAAAACTCATCCAAGACCTGAAACCATTTTTCTATACAGGCGAAGACCAACTGGCTCATATCATCGCCTATATAAAAGAGGTAAAAGCCGCCAGTTCTGATCCTGCAACAGCCAGGATTACAGCAAAATACATTCATGAAAAAAAGATTTCTAACTATGATAACTCTTTCAAAAGTCCTCTGTGGAAGATTCTGAATGAACATGAATTGTATAAAACCAAGAAAGACAATTGGAACAAGGCAATAAGCAAGGCAATAAGCAATGCGATGAACCAATAATCTTACTTTTTTATTGTTGTAGCCGAATATATTCCACATATTTCCGCAAAAATCTCCCGATTTTCCGCACAAATTCCTCGTTTTTCCGCTCATTTTCCTCGATAAGATAGAAAATCAGAGCGGAAAAACGATTTTTCCTTCCATAAAAACTGAAAAATACAAATTCATCAGAGTTCATTTCCCCTATTTTCCTCGATTCTTTCCTTTTTCTTTCCTTTTCATTCCTTTTCATTCCGCAGCCTGACGAAAGATTCTTTTTTCTCCCATGAGCTTTTCCTTTTTGCCTATCTTTGCATCGTCATTTGAAAACAAAATGACTACCCATCAAGTGAGTTGCAAATCACAAAATGGGGAATGACGGTACTAGAAAAGATGACAGGGAAACCTCTTCGAATGTCACCGTACCAGAGAGGCTTATTTAATACGCTAATAAAAGATGAATGCAGTATTAAATGCCAACATGAACGAAAGTTCTAAAAAGTTAGAAAAAGGTTTCTACCCCAACACAGAGTTGGGAATCAACCTCAAGTTGCTTACCCGCAAGCCTGGACGCATGGGCATGGGCGAGTATCTGGATGGAGCCATCACGCACGACGGCGAAGACCACTTCACATTCGTGCAGAACGACTCCGAGAAGAAGAAGGATAAGGTGGTGCAGAGAAATCCGCACGTGTATGAAGGTACATACATCAACGTGAACCGCAAAAACGACGGTACACTCTATCCAACCTTCAACCGACCTCGGTTCACGGAGAAATTCACCTTCCAGAACTTCTGCCTGCTGGCAGCCAAGGAGCTGTGTGAGATAGGTGGTCAGGGATAGATAATCTCTCAAATCTCAGTCTCAGTTAGGAAAAAAGTCACAATCCAACCCTTTACCCGCTTTTAAAGCGTTTATAACTTATTGATAATTAATTAGTTATATATACAATATAAAGGGATGGATAGCACATTTAAAACAACTGAGAGACTGAGACTGAGATTTTTGACCAGCCAACGACAAGTAATATTTTAATTTAATTCTCTAGAAAGCAATGAGTTACAACATTTTCAGCAGCACCGCTCCGGCGATGCCCAAACCCAGCAAAGGCACGGAATTCGCGAAATTCGCCATCTCGCAGGCATCAAAAGATATGCGAGAAGTGCTCATTCCGATGGCAATTCCGGCTTTGGCAGCCCATCTCACGGACGTAAGATTCATGTATTCCGACAACAAATTCTATGAAATGTGCGGTCAGATGGGACATTTGATAGGCCCTTCGGGTATCGGAAAGGCACAATTAGGTCATCTTGTAGAGGCCATCATGCGCACTTTTCGCAAGCATGATGAGACTGAGTTCAAGAAACTGGTGGATTGGCAGCGACAGATGAAGACCAAGGGTGCCAACAAGGAAAAACCCGAGCGCCCTGACGTGAGTTTCTGGTTTCCACCTGCCGACGTAACCAACCCCGCCTTCATTCAGAATGCCATGGCATGCGAGAAACTGGGCGAGAGAACCCAATACATCAACCTGCCCGAGGTGGAGATGGCGGATAGAATCTGCGGTGGCCATAAGCAGGTGAGCCAGATGGTGAGAAACATCTACGACTGCCAGAGAGCAGGTGCCTTGCGCGCCACGGCTGATGGCGTAACGGGTAATCCCGTGCTCCGTGTGAATCTTACCTTCACTTCTACCCCAGAAGCAGCCCGCCTGTTCTACAAGAAAGACATCACCAATGGTTTCTTTGGGCGCATTCCATTTGCCTACAAGGCTCGTGGCGAGCGTAGCGGCAGAATTCCACGCCAGGGTTCGTATAACGAGGAATTCCTGAAGAATCTGGACGCCTATCTGCTTCGCCTGGACAACTGCAAGGGTACCTTTGTGGTGAAGCAGCTCAACAAGGTGGCCGACCAGCTGGCAGAAGAAATGGCAAGGCTTGCCGATCTTGCCGATGACGATACCCTTTGGGAACTTTCCCACCGCAGCATTTTCTCGGCATGGAAGAAGGGGGCTGTACTCTGGATTCTGAACGACCAGACGTGGACTCGCTCCATCGGCGAATTCGTAGTATGGTTTTGCTATTACGACCTGTGGTCGAAGGTGAAGGTGTTTGGCGACATGTTCAAAGGATATGATTCTCAGGAAGAAGAGGTGCAGAGAAGTGGACCAAAGAACATGCTCGACAGCCTTGAACATTCCTTTAACGAGCAGCAGCTGGAAGCGCTCCGCCTGAGCCTTGGAAAAAGCAAGGAGGGCACCAGACACCAAATCGACGTATGGAAGAACCGCAAGTTCATTACCTATTGCAGCCAGACGGGGCTTTACACCAAGACGCAGGAGTATCTTACGGGCACGCTTGCAGCAAAGGTTAAGGGTAAGGATAAATGAGATTAAATTGGAGAAATATACGATTTTGAAAATGAAATTTTATGGAGAAATATGAGATTCAGAAACTGCGCGACCTTCCGATAGAGAAGGTCGCGAAACAGATGAGGATGGTGCTGAAACACCATAAGGCACTCTGCCCTTTTCACGATGACCACCATGCCAGCCTCTCGTTCAATACGAGGAAGAACAGCTGCCGCTGCTATGTTTGCATGAGGGATTCCATGGGCACCATCGACCTGGTGATGAAATTCCTGGGGAAGGATTTCATCTCGGCTTGCCGATGGCTTGCCGAGGTAAATGGGGTTTATCTGGAAGATTCGCATCCGAAGGTGGTTTCTTCTTCTTCTTCCCCCACCTCTCTATCCTCTTCCTCATCGAAAGCATCTTCGGAAGATTCTTCCGAAACTTCTTCGAAGGCATCTCTGGAGGCATCACTATCCTCCTCCTTCGATGCCGGGAAGTATGCGAGATTCTTTGAGCATCCCTGGCTCAACGGGGCGGCTAGAAGATTCCTTTTCGAGGAAAGAAGGATTGATGAGAGAGTGGCGAGATGGTGCAGATTGACTTCCTGGACGGATAGAAAGGGGGTGAACTGGCTGCAGATTCCATACTTCGACATGGAGGGGAATCTGATCGGGATTCAAAACAGAAATCTGGATTACAAGAAGATGCCCACGGAGGCGAAGGGGCTTGCTGTTGACAATTCGTCCACAGATTTCACAGATGACACAGATGCTCCTTCACACGTGGTGGAAGATTCACATCAGACGGAGCCGATAGCTCCCCGATTCCGCTTTCCCTATGGCGCCCGATGCAGCATCTATAATCTTCCCGTGGTGAAGATGCTGAAGCCGGGCGAGAGGCTTTTCATTACGGAGGGGTGCAGCGACTGCTGGGCGATGCTCTCTGCCGGGCACAAGGCGATAGCCATTCCTTCTGCCACGCTATTGAAGCCGGAAGACAAGAAATGGCTGGCGGAGATGGGAGAACAGCTCCACACGGAGTGGCACATGTTTCCCGACAGGGATGCGCCGGGCGAAAGCCTATTTCTGCAGCTCAAGGAGATTCTGCCACAGCTGGTGCACCACCAGTTGCCACCAGAATGCAAGGACTTCAGCGAGTATTATCTGAAAGAGAAGAAATAGTGGTTATTAGTTTTTTATGTAAAATTGAAGGATTATGATGATAGAAGATTTCAAGATTCGCATGTACACCAAGAAGGAACTTGCCTTGATGTACTTTCCCGAGAGTCAGCCACGCACGGCTGTTAACCATCTGGTGGTCTGGATTCGCCGCTGCCGTCCGCTCTGGGCTGAACTTCAGAATATGGGATACTGCAAGACGAACAAATCGTTTTCGCCTAAACAGGTAAAGGCAATCGTTTATTATCTGGGAGAACCGGGATAAAATGGATAGTTTAGTATAATAAAGCCTCAATCGCCAACCAACTGGTTACTGGCGATTGGGGCTCACTTTATGATATTTCTGAAGCTGCAGATACATCGCCTTCCTCCAGTTCTTTTAGCAGGTCTTCAAGCACATATTGATCGCTCATGAGTTGCAACCCCGTGTTGGGATCAGACAACAGCTGGGCGGTTCTTGAAGAATAATAGATATCAAGAGCTTGTTCTGGAGTAATATTTTTCTCCTTTGCCAGCAACATCACGATACGGCTTTGTTTACGCCAAAGTACAGAGTCTCTCATAATTTCTAAATTTGATAGGATGAAACGAATTGAAGGTATTTGTCGATAATTTGCTGATTGCGAATACAGATTTGATGGTTCACTTGCTTATACACTAACTGTCCCAAAGCCTGTTCTGTAGTAATTCTGCCGTTTTCGAAATCCTCTACTGTGTCGATTACATTATCGTTGGCAACACCACCCTCTATCAGGTCATATTGTTTTTGCAAATTACCTCCCCTTCTACAATCTACAACATATTGAAGCCACTCTAAATCATATTCCTTGAACCTTTTGATACGAAAATCCGGCTGGTCAAAGATATCTTCGTTCAATTCAAACATATTAACGACAGGCCGAAAGGCTGGTCCTTTTCTGATAGCAATAACCTTAGACCATTTTTCAGCTTGCAACTTAATGCCTGTTAAATAGAACCCTTGCCCGAAATCAACTTTAGTACGCCCCTTAATGATTTCAGGATATTCTATTTTCATGTATGATCCATGGAATAGTTTCATGGTGCCACCTCCCAGTTTTTGAGTGTTTCAACCGTAGTTCTTGCAACCCAGTCTGAACTCTGGGTATGCAATTCCTCATAATATGGCAAGAGGAAATTATGGATGAGACCTTGTTTCTTCAAACGCATATACATGTTTTTAGAAGGAACATTCATCAATTTTGCTCCCTTCTCTATTGCCATGATAGCCAGATGTATATTGTTATAACCTACTTGTTCCATACGTTTATTTTTTATACCGAGGCTAATACCTCCAATTTTTTACGCAAATATAAGCAATAATCATGATATAGGGGCATGAATTAGGCTCATTTTATGTTTTTTTAAAAAAAATGCCGCCATCGCACGACATCATCCTTCATCGCACTACTGATGGGGGATGTTTTCCTATCTTTGCATCGTGATTCAGAAAGCGCGCAAAATCACTTGCCCAGTTGGAGAAAAATATCTCCCTAATTGGGAAAATAAAAAGGCCTCGGAAAGAGAAAGATGGAGCACCGAAAAATAAGACAACAGCCACGATTCTCACAGCAAGGCTTTTCAGAAAAACAAGAGTAATGAAACCAAGACTCCAAGCCTCGAAACGAGTCGTTTCGCAAAGCACTTCTTCTAAGAGAAATCTGAGGAAATAAGAGAAATCTGAGGAAAAAGGAAAAAGCGAAACTTAACAGGGGGCAGAAAAAATCATGAACCAGAATATGAAGGCATTCATCCGGTATCTTATCGTGGCGATTTGCTCAGCCATCGTCACCTTCCTATCCAGCTCCTGCACGGCGGGACTCGTCATCGGAAAGAACCAGCGGCAACATCAGGAGAACAACATCTCCACCAAGGTAGATTCTACCTACTACGTGCCAACCATCACCATCAGGTAGTTTAGAGTTAATAGTTGATAGTTTATAACAATTTAAAATTCAAAAGATTATGGCAATTAATTTGAAAGCAAAAGAGACCCTTATCCAGGTAGGCGAAATGAAGGGTCAGTACAGATTCATCCTCGGTACCGAACTTTACAACAAGCTCTCCGAGAACAAGGTTATCAAGGAGGCTGCCCTCAGAAGCGGCGTTAGCGTGGGCGTGATGCAGGTTTGCTGGGATGCAGCAGGCGAGGTTATCAAGGCGTGGTGTACCGAGGGCCATTCCGTAGCCGTTCCAGGATTGGGTACCATGCGATTCGGCGTAAGAGCCAAGAGTGTGCCTACCGTAGGCGAAGTGGCTACCAGTCTGATTACCAACCGCCGCGTCATCTTCACCCCAAGCGTTGACATCAAGCGCGAGCTGCAGGATACTTCTATCCAGATTACCTGTTACGACCGCAACGGCAAGGTGCTGAAAAACGTTACCTCTGACGACAAGGGCGATGTGGAAGACCCAGACAATACCCCAGGTGGTGGCGGCGGTTCGAATACCGAAGGCGGCGGTACCAGCCAGGGCGGTGGAACTACCGGAGAAGGTGGAACTACCGAAGGTGGCGATAACCAGGGTGGAAATATGGGCTAGCCAACCAGCAAGGATTAAGAACCCTGATTCTACCTAGATAAAAAAAAGCCCCTGATGCAAAGAAAAAATGCATCGGGGGCTTTTATCTTATCCCATCACATAGAGAACGGATGTATAGAGCTGCATCACGAGAATGTAGAAAAGAAAGCACGGCGACAGGAGACGGATGCCTTGATTCATCGCATCATAAACCTGACAGATGCCCTTGATGCTCTCGCTCATGATGCCATAGCTCATGCTCATCACCACGACCGAAAAACAGATGTACGGAATGAGACTCTGCGAGAATGGACCCGGAAAGAGGGTGCCTACGGCATTCAGCAGAATGGCATGGGGCATGAGGGTGAGCGCCAGCAGGATGCCTACAAAAAAGACCAGCTCGAAGAGCATCAGGCGCAAGGCCGTGCGCTGGCGATACTGGGTATGGTCGAAATGGAGCACCCTACTCTGCTTTACCACCCCGATACTGATGCTGATGAGCACCAGCCATACGAGCCAGGCAGAGGTGAGATGGTCTACAAAATGGCCCGTAAACCAGCGGATGCCCTCGGGGCTGGTAAGCGAATGGGTGAACGACTCGGGCATCGCAGCTGTAAGCAGCCACGAAACCAGAACCACCCCTACTTCGGCTATTCCCAATGTTAATGCCAGATAGGCCAATACTTTCTTATACATTCTTTAAAATGAACTTATATATAAACTTTATTCTTCATCTGCCTGCAGATGGTCGATGTCGAGGATGCGCAACTCGCAGGCTTTCACCACCAGACGGGTGGCGTTGATGCCCATGCCGTGGTTGCCGTCAGGAAAGAGTTTCTGAACCAGTTCTGCCTGGCGCTTCTCCAGACTCTTTACGCCGAAAGGCATTCCGCGCAGATTGGTTATCTGCTCCTTGGTATAGCCCAGCGCAAGATGGCGCAGGAAACGCTCGTCATACTCATCAATCTCGTAGTTCACCAGAGCCTCCTGACGCATCAGCTGACTGTTTACGCTCCGCTTGAAACGGTCTACAATCTTCTGAAGGATAGGCTGGTTGAACACCAGTTTCTTACCGCCCATGCAGCTTGCCACATCGCCACGCGTAAGGAGTTCGCCACTCTTCAGAATGATACCGTCGCAGCCCGCATCGAGCACATCTACCCAGAGTTTTTCGTTCAGAATTTCTCCTGTAAAGATGAGCACCTTCACGTTAGGATACTTCTCCTTGGTCTGGCGGCAGATTTCTACGCCTACCGTGGTAGAACCACCCAGTCCGAGGTCGAGCAGAACCAGATCAGGCAACTGCTGCTTGATGAGTTTCCAATAGGCTATTTCGCTCTCGGCAGTACCTATGATTTCAGCCTCGGGAATATCATTCTTGAAGATACCCTCTGTGCCCTTCAGTTCCAAAGGCACGTCTTCTACTATGATGACTTTAAAATTTTCCATTTTTCTGATATTTTTATTCTTTTTCTTATGATTTTAAACTTTCCCACTTCATGCGTGCCGGCAGCACAGCCTCTATCCTGAGGCAGCCCTTATCGCTCTGGCAAGCCTTGATGCCGCAGCCGCGGAGATTGGTTATCTCGCCCAGTTCCCTCACAATCTGCCGGCACAGGAGATAGCGCAAATCGCCCGTCAGAGGGGTAAAGAGCTGGGTATGGAGCGCAGCATCATAAGCCACATCCTGCTGGTCAACCCAATAGCGCACGTAGGCAGAACCCGAAATCTCAGCCACCCCGGCATGATAATCCTTGGAATTACCGCGCATCAGAGAGACAAGATAGCGGTTCATGAAATCATCGGCTTTGATGTTGCCTTCTACCTGCTCCATCGCCTGGGCGCTAAGCAGAGAATAGAGCGATTTATAATAATCTACCAGTTCCTTGAGCGAATCAACATCATCGGGCTGCGAATCGATGAGCTGGCGGATGCGCGACGGATAATACATCGTTTCGTGCTTAAGCGTGGACAGGCAGTTGTCGAGCACGGAATTGGAGATATGAAGCTTATCATTCTCATATTCAGCCCGATGCAGCTCATCGGTCATCAGCTCCAGTTTCAGGGATTCCTGCTCAGCCTCGTCTGTCCGTTTAGCCTTGGTCTGCTCAATCATGGCAAACCGGTAGCTCAGCACGTGGCGGTAATAGAGCAGATAATAAGCCAGCGGCAACTGCAGCAGCAACAGGATGAGCAGCACCACGGCCACGGTCTTGGAGTTCTCGCTCTGCTGCATGGTGTGCACATAATTATCGAGTGTATTATCGGCACTTATCTCGCGGAACAGCTGGGTATAAACCTTGTTGTTGCTCTGATAGAGCGACCATTGGTGCAACGCCAGGGCAGCCACGGCACACTCGTTTCTCAGGTCGAGAATGACGTGATAATTGGTTCTAAGCCCTTCGCGCATCCAATAGAGTTCTGCCGCCATTCCCACCTCCGGATGAGCTACCATGAGATATTTTCCGTCGGGATACTTTGAGAGATAGAAGGCGTTGAGATAATGGCGCGAAGAATCGGCAAAAGCCAGGGTGCGCTGGTAGGTGCCGGCGATATTGCTGAAGTAGGCACTATCTGCAAAATCGTCGGCACGCTGGAGATTGGCATCTACGTTCGTCTTGAGATGATTGTGGCGCTGGCGGATGCCGTTGGCCTTCTTTGCCTCGCAAGGCTGGACCGAAGCAGACAGCAGCACGAAGAGCATGATGATGATGCCCAGCAGCTGATGGGTTCGGCGGGCGATGCCCTTAGGCAGACGGAAACTGAAGCGGCTCCCCTCGCCCAACTTGCTTTCTGCCTTAATCTGACAGCCGGCAAAGAGCGAACTCACCTTCTTATATTTCTCGATAATGCCCTTGCAGTTGAGCAGTCCGAAGCCATGACCGCCCGTATAGGTCCGGTCGAAGACATGAGCCAGCTGCTCCTCGTCCATACCCTTTCCGGTATCAGAGATGCTGATTTCCACGAAGTCTGAAACCTTGGCGCTAATGGTTACCTTTCCGCCTTCGGGTGTAAACTTCCGGGCATTATCGGCGATGGTATTGATCATGAAAAGCGTAAGGATGCGGTCGGCCTTGACCACGGCATCGGTCGGCTCTACTTCCAGTTTCACGCCCTGCATCTGGAAACTCATCTTGCCCTTGGCAACAATATCGAAAAGCTGCTGGAGAGGGAAACTTTCGATACGCAGGCTGAGTGAGCCCTGGCGCATCTGAATCCACTCCGTAAGCACGTTGTTATATTGGTTTATCTTATCCGTGAGTTCGGCGATATACTGGTAGCGTTCTTGCCGAACCTCATCGCTTTCGCCCCCTTCGGAGAGTCGGTTTGCCTCGTGAATCATGCGGTCGATGAAAGGCGTAATACTGTTTACGAGCGAAACTTTAGCCCGTTGTTCCAGATTGCGTTTCTTGTTTTCTTCGATGTGCAGACGGGTTACGTTCAGTTCATCCTGAACCTCCTCCTGCTTATCTTTTAATTCGTTGATTTTCTTAGTATTACTTTCGCTCCATTCACGCAAAGGTGCAAGCAGCTCGTCCATCGACTGGTTCTTCATCTTCTTGCGCTTCATGTGGTCGAAAACGTAGAGCAGCACCACCACGAGCACAATCATCGCCACCACGGCAGCAATCATCATGTTGAGCTGCTGGGCGTTTTCGTCGAGTGCAGCCGCACGTGCTTCAAGCTGGCGGTCCTGACGCGAACGGTCTTGCAAATCCAGATAGATATTGCGGTTGTAATCGCTCTGCTGCTTATCATCAATAGCCGAATAAACCAGACAGAGTCTTTCACGTATCGACGCAACGAGGTCGGGTGCCTGCTCGATGGCCTTGTTGTCGTTCAGGGCATGATTCAGGCAGTCGAGCGCCGAAGAATAATCATGGATATCCCAGAAGCATTCTGCCAGCGTACGGTTGGCTCCGGCAGTCTGATAAACATCTCCGTAGCTCGAAAAGAGGTTGAGGGCACGCTGGGCAAAGTTGCCAGCCAGCAGATTGTTCGGCATCTGTTCGATGTTGAGATACTGGAAAGCAGGCAGGTTGTTGCGTATGAGGAAATCGCTCACCTCTCCTTTTCTGAGGTGCTCGCTTATAGATTGCAGGGCGTTAGCCTGCCAGTAAGGATAAGGATGGGCAGGGTCGCTAGCCAGCATGTAGCAGCTGATCAGCCGGTCGAATTCCGCCTGATTGATTTCGTTTTCGGTTCCCTTGACGATAGCTCCGCCCGAACCTATATTATAAAGATAGTTGAGATATTGTGCCGAATCCTGTTCCAGCTCATCTGGGTCCAGACGGTTAAGCTCCTGAAACATCGGCTCGTCTAAGCCCACATAATAAAAATAGGTGGCGGCAACAATACTGAATTCAGATTTCGCATAAATCACACGTTTGCTTTCTCTCGGGGGCATGGAATTCGCCTCTTCGCGAATTCTGCGCAAACGCCTCATCGCCTTTTCGCGATAAGCATAAAAATCTTTGTTGTGCGATTCTCTCTGGCAGAGTCGCATGTTCTGAACATCGGCAATGGCGAGTTCAATCTGATTATCGCTCTCCTCTTCAACTTTCCTCAGCCATCTCTTGGCTCCCTTGTAATCCATCTTGGCTATACAGACAAAGGCAAGGTTGTTATAGGCTTCGGCACGGCCCGAAGGATAATCTTCTGAAAGCATTAAAGCTTTCTCAGCCAACACTTTAGTGGAATCGAGGTTGCGATAATGATAAGCATAGGATTGCTCGTTCAGCTCATTTACCCTTGCCTTATTCGCAGGAGAACAAGCTGAAAGAAAAAGAGTCGCCACCACCAGAATTGATGATGGCGACTTGAAACAAAACGATGCGAAAAGCTGCATCTCTAATGAAAAATAGTCTAAATTAAGCGCGAGCCTTCGCGATGTAACCGAGAGCCTCCTGACACTTGGCTGTGATGGCAGCCCAGTCGCCAGCAGCAACTGTCTCCTTAGGGAAGAGCTTAGAGCCCATACCTACGCAGAGAACGCCAGCCTTGATCCAAGGAGTAAGATTCTCCTCTGTTGGCTCTACGGCACCTGTTACCATGATGTTGCTCCAACGCAAAGGTGCCATTACGTTCTTGACGAATGAAGGACCACCTACATTACCTGCTGGGAATACCTTGGTTACGTCGCAACCGGCAGCCTGAGCATTATTGATTTCTGTTACAGAACCGCAACCTGGTGAATAAGGAACCAGACGACGGTTGCAAACTGGAGCAATCTCTGGGTTGAAGTTAGGACCTACGATGAAGTTAGCGCCAAGCTGGAGATACAGAGAAGCTGTACCAGCATCAACAACTGTACCGGCACCCAGAATCATCTCAGGGCAAGCCTTGTCAGCCCACTTTACCAACTCACCGAAAATCTCGTGAGCGAAGTCACCACGGTTAGTAAACTCGAAAACACGTACGCCACCCTCGTAACAAGCCTTGATGACGTTCTTGCAGATTTCAACATCCTTATTGAAGAAAACAGGTACCATACCAGTCTCTTTCATGGCTGCCATAACCTGCATTTTGCTAAACTTTGCCATTACCTTATATTAATTAACAATGAATAGTTTATAGTTTATAGGAGCTACGCCCGTAAGCAAAACTGCCTATAAACTATCAACTATAAACTTTAAACTATAATTATCTCTGAACGCGACCATTAGCGTTACCACCAGCCAGGCTCTCTACCTCGTCAGCAGATACCAGGTTGAAATCGCCAGGGATAGTATGCTTCAAAGCAGAAGCAGCTACCGCAAACTCAAGAGCCTCGCCCTGAGTCTCCTTAGTAAGAAGACCGTGGATCAGACCACCAGAGAAAGAGTCACCACCACCAACGCGGTCGATGATTGGGTTGATGTCGTAGTGCTTGCTCTGATAGAACTCCTTACCATCATAGATAAGAGCCTTCCAGCCGTTGTGTGTAGCAGAGAGAGACTCGCGGAGAGTAGAAACAACATACTTGAAACCGAACTCCTTCATCATGCCCTTGAAGATTCCGTAGTAACCCTCAGCATCAGTCTTACCGCCCTCTACGTCAGCATCTGGCTTGAAGCCCAGGCAGAGCTGAGCATCTTCCTCGTTACCGATGCAAACGTCAACATACTGCATCAGAGGACGCATAACAGAGATAGCCTTCTCAGAAGTCCAGAGCTTCTTGCGGAAGTTGAGGTCAACAGAAACAGTTACGCCGTGACGCTTAGCAGCCTCACAAGCCAACTTGGTAAGTTCAGCAGCCTTGTCGCTGATAGCTGGAGTAATACCGCTCCAATGGAACCACTGGGCACCCTCCATGATCTTATCGAAATCGAAATCAGATGGGTCAGCCTCAGCAATTGCGCTGTGTGCACGGTCGTAGATTACCTTGGATGGGCGCATAGAAGCACCAGTCTCAGCATAGTAGAGACCTACGCGGTCGCCACCACGAGCGATGAACTCTGTGTTAACGCCGTAACGACGGAGACCGTTGACAGCAATCTGACCGATCTCGTGCTTAGGGAGCTTAGATACGAAGTAAGCATCATGACCATAGTTCGCCAAGCTTACAGCTACGTTAGCCTCACCACCACCAGGGATGATACGAAGTGATTCACTCTGAATGAAACGATCATTGCCTTCTGGTGACAAACGAAGCATGATCTCGCCTAATGTTACAATTTTTGCCATGTTTGATAGTTTTAATTTTTTTGTTTTTATTTTGTTTGTTATGAGTAACAAATTAAATTCCACTTTTCAGTTGAGAAATGAAGTTCAATTATCAGTTGTCGTTCAATTTCGGGGGCAAAAATAACCATAATTTCTCGAATAACGAAATAAAATCGCATTTTTTTTTGTTTTTCGTGCAAAAAAGTTGCTGTGTCTTCGCACAATTCAAAAAATTGTTGTATATTTGCGGCAAAATTCGTACTTGTGGTCGCACACAACAGAATTGCTTAATACTAATTGTGGTCTGTGCACAGCTAGGAAGTACCTGCGACGTTTTTATCTATCGTAGCCCCAGGAGAGGCTCCTTATATAATAAGTACACGCGAGGCAACCAGACCCGTAATGCTAAAAAACAATGGCCGAAAAAATCAGAATCAAGGATATTGCCGAGAGAGCTGGCGTATCCGTTGGAACCGTAGACCGAGTTCTGCACGACCGCCCAAACGTGTCGAAACCTGCACGCGACAAGGTCGAGAAAGCCCTCAAGGAAATGAATTATCAGCCTAATGTGTACGCCAGCGCTCTGGCTTACAACAAATCCTATACCTTCTACCTGCTGATTCCGAAACACGAATCGGAGGCTTACTGGGAGGAGATAGAGGAAGGCGCAAGAAAATGTGAAGATATCCGACGTGACTTCCATATCGATGTAGAGATTCGTTTCTATGAGCGTTCCAGCGAGGAATCGTTCCGCGAAGAAGGCAACAAGATTCTTGAGGCCAGTCCGGAAGGAGTTATCGTGGTGCCTTCATCGCTCGACGTGACCCGCGAGTTTACCGGGGCGTTGCACCACAAAGGCATCCCGTTCATCCTGCTCGACTCCTACATGCCCGATTTGCGTCCGCTCTCTTTCTTCGGTCAGGATTCGTTCTGTTCGGGGTTCTTCTCAGCCAAGATGCTGATGATGCTTGCCGCAAAGGAAGATGAAATCATGCTCATGAGGCAAACCAAAGACGGAAGAGTGGTCAGCAAGCAGCAGGACAACCGAGAGGTAGGATTCCGCCATTACATGCACGACCACTTCCCTAACGTGAAGATTACCATGCTCGACCTGCCGTTGAGCGGCACACGTGCTGAATTCGCCAAAATGCTGGAGAAGTTCTTTGCCGGGCATCCGAACATCCACCATTGTATCACCATGACTTCGAAGGCGCACATCGTGGGTGACTTCCTGCTGAAGACCAACCGCCGCGACGTACAGATTATGGGCTACGATATGGTGGAGAAAAATGCCCGCTGTCTGCGCGAAGGAAGCATCTCCTTCCTCGTCGCCCAGCACGCCTACATGCAGGGTTACTCCTGCGTAGACACGCTCTTCCAGGCCATCGTGCTGAAGAAGAAAGTTACGCCGGTAAACTATATGCCTATCGAGCTGCTGATGAAGGAAAATGTAGATTTCTATCGCAGAACCCAGCTCTAAGGCAACCTGGCAGAACAGGGCTTCCGCATGGAAGACAATTCATACAGGAACATTATAAATTATAAACAATAAAAAAGACAGACTACGTATGGAACAATCAAGTTTTATCAAGATTAACCCTGCCGACTCGGTAGTGGTTTGCTTGCGCCCTATGAAGAAGGGTGAAATGATTGAAGTAGATGGCAAGACCATCACATTATTGCAGGATACTCCTGCAGGACACAAGGTGCTCATCAACGATGCAGCCGAGGGTACAGACATCCTGAAGTATGGCTACCCTATCGGTCACGCAAAGACCAGTCTCAAGGCGGGCGAATGGGTTAACGAGAACAACCTCAAGACCAATCTGGCAGGTACACTCGAATATACCTACAACCCAGTAGACGAGCAGTTGAACATCGCTAAGGAAAACCGCACCTTCAAGGGCTACGTTCGCAAGAATGGCGAAGTAGGCGTAAGAAACGAAATTTGGGTAGTTCCTACCGTAGGCTGCGTTAACGGCGTGGCTGAGAAGCTGGTAGAACTCCTCAAGAAGGAAACAGGCTGCGAAGGTATCGATGCCATCCACGCATGGCACCACAACTTCGGTTGCTCACAACTCTCTGGCGACCATGAGAATACCCGCAAGGTGCTTCGCGATATCTGTCTGCATCCAAACGCAGGTGCTGTGCTCGTTCTCTCTCTCGGCTGCGAGAACAACCAGCCAGATGATTTCATGAAGATGCTCGGCGATTATGATCATGACCGCATCAAACTTCTTGTAACACAGAAGGTTGAAGGTGATGAGCTGGAGGAAGGCATGAAGATTCTGCGCGATCTCTATGCCCAGGCTAAGGAAGACAAGCGCGAGGATGTTCCGGTAAGCAAGCTGCGCGTAGGTTTGAAGTGTGGCGGTTCTGACGGCTTCAGCGGAATCACAGCCAACCCATTGGTAGGTGAATTCAGCGACTGGCTCGTTGCACAGGGCGGTACAAGCATCCTGACAGAGGTGCCTGAAATGTTTGGCGCAGAAACCATTCTGATGAACCGTTGCGAGAACAAGGAACTCTTCGACAAGACCGTTCACCTGATTAACGACTTCAAGGAATACTTCCTGAGCCATGGTGAGCCAGTTGGCGAGAACCCTTCTCCAGGTAACAAGGCTGGTGGTATTTCTACCCTCGAAGATAAGGCTTTGGGTTGTACCCAGAAGTGCGGTCGTGCTCCGGTAAGCGGCGTGCTCCAGTATGGCGACCGTTTGGAGACAACAGGTTTGAACCTGCTTTCAGCTCCGGGTAACGACCTCGTTGCAGCCACAGCTCTGGCTTCAGCAGGTTGCCAGCTCGTTCTCTTCACCACAGGTCGCGGAACCCCATTCGGAACCTTCGTGCCAACGATGAAGATTTCTACCAACAGCAATTTGGCAAAGAACAAGCCAAACTGGATTGACTTCAACGCCGGCCCTCTGGTAGAGGGTGTTGAAATGAAAGACTTGGTAAGTAAGTTTATTGATAAGATTATAGCCGTAGCAAGTGGCGAGGAAGCTCGCAACGAGTATAATGGCTATCGTGAAATCTCCATCTTCAAGAATGGAGTAACTCTTTAATAAGAAGAAAAAAAGTATGAGTAATAAAAAAGGTTTGCTGGCGTTGTCGCCATTATTTTTGCTGATTGTCCTCATCGTGGCTTTTACCGCCTATTCGGTAGACAGCAGCCATAAGGACACCAGTCTGTCGCTCACAGTAGCGTTCATGATTTCAAGCATTTATGCCGTAGCTATTTCCGGCGGAATGCCTGTCAAGAAACGAGTGGACACATACAGCAAGGGAGCCGGCGCCAACAACCTGATGCTCATGCTCTGGATTTACGTACTGGCTGGCTCGTTTGCCGCATCAGCCAAGGCGATGGGAGCCGTTGATGCAACCGTCAACCTGGCGCTCAGCATCCTGCCAGCCAGCATGATTCTGCCAGGACTCTTCCTGGCTGCCTGCTTTATCTCCGTATCCATCGGAACAAGTGTGGGAACCGTAGTGGCTCTGGTTCCGATAGCCGCCGGACTGGCCCACTCGATGGATGCTAACATAGGCATGATGACCGCCATCATCGTAGGTGGCGCTTATTTCGGCGACAACCTCTCGTTCATCTCCGATACGACAGTTGTTGCTACGCAGACACAGAACTGCAAGATGAGCGATAAGTTCAAGGTCAACTCCATGATTGTGGTTCCGGCCGCCGTACTCGTACTCATCGCCTATTCTGTCATGGGAATCGGTCTTCAGGCCCCTACCCACATCAGCGAGGTAGAATACATGAAAGTATTGCCCTACCTCATCGTCCTCATTACCGCTATTGCCGGCATGAATGTAATGGCTGTTCTCACCCTGGGCACCCTACTCTGTGGCGCCATCGGCATAGGCAGTCATCTTATAGGCGCCTCCGGAAGCTACGACCTCTTTGGCTGGTTCTCAGCCATGGGCAACGGCATTATCGGCATGGGCGAACTCATTATCATCGCCATGATGGCAGGTGGTATGCTCGAAATCATCCGCGAAAACGGCGGAATCGATTTCATCATCAACAAGATTACAGCCCACGTGAACAGCAAGCGTGGAGCCGAACTTTCTATCGCCGCCCTCGTTTCGATGGTGAACATCTGTACGGCAAACAACACGGTGGCGATTCTGACAGTAGGAAATATTTCGAAAAAAATAGGCGACCAGTTTGGCGTAGACAACCGCAAGGCAGCCAGCATTCTCGACACCTTCTCGTGCATGGTTCAGGGACTGATTCCTTATGGCGTGCAGATGCTTCTGGCAGCCGGTCTTGCCAATCTCAGTCCGATGGATATTCTTCCTTATCTCTACTATCCGCTGGCGATAGGTGTGGCAGCCCTGCTGGCCATCCTCTTCCGCTATCCTAAGAGATTCAGCTAGGAAGAATAAAACTTTATTATTGACTATTAATTATCAAGGCATATGAATTTTCTTCAGCGTAACCTTTTTACTAAGCTCCGTGCCGATAATTTCGGCATCAAGGAAGAAATGGAACCGATGACTACCTTTAAGAAGAAAAAGATAGCTCAGATGCTCAAGAACGTGAATGATGTTCCTGCCGGAGAGGTGAAGATGAACAACAGTTTTCTGAACCGGCGGCTTAGCAAGATTCAGGAAGACGAACGCCACGCCATCGATACCTCTATCGAGACCATTTATCTGCTGCGCATCATCGTGGCAAACGTAAATGGAATGTTGGCTAACGGAATTAATCTCAGAGGAATCATCCAGTTGGGAGACTACCTGAGAACCCGAGGCGACAAGGTAGATTTCGTAAAACTGGAGAAGTGGATTGCCAAGCTCCGCATCCAGCGTATCGCCCAGCTGGAAGGAAGCGTTCTCATCACTTTCTTCGATTTCGAACAGGACGAAATCCCATTCGTTCATCATATAGAAAGAGGCGCCTACAAGCTGACGCTCCGCTCGCTCTACTATAACATCATGGACCAGCAGGCCATTCAGTTTGAGCAGACCAGCAGCGGCTTTGTACGCACCACGGGGGGAACCATGCGCAAGAATCTGCGCCGCAGCATGCGCTATCTGCAATACGCTCCGATAGAAACCATGAGCAATTTCATGAACAATTTCTTCCGTTCATTATCTGAGATTGAAGAGTAAATTTCAGAAAGGATTGAAGGGGTTAACCTGGGATTCATCAAGACGAAGAGTAAAATATCTATAAAATTAATCTCCTAGTAATACGATTTTCATCTGATTTTCGTATCTTTGCATCTATGAAAAAGTTATTTATCTCTATTATAGCATCCATTATTGCCTTGGGAGCCCATGCCCAGGTGCAATGCGAAGACACTTGTCGGCACGTTCACGGCATCGACTTGAGTCATTATCAGGGCAACGTGTTCTGGGAAACCGTGGGCGACAACTCTAAGATGGCTTACGTTTATCTGAAAGCTACTGAGGGAGGATCCAACATCGACAGCAAATACAAGCAGAATATCGACCTGGCTCATCGCTACGGAATGAAAGTGGGTTCTTATCATTTCTACAGAGCACGCATCCCGCAGCAGAGGCAGCTGGAAAATTTCATGGCCCAATGCCGACCGGGAGATCAGGACCTCTTGCCTATGATTGACGTGGAGACGAAAAGCGGCATGAATACAGAAGAATTTTGCGATTCGCTCTTCAAGTTTCTGCATCTCGTAGAGAAGGCATACAAGCAAAAACCCCTTATCTATACAGGAGCCAATTTCTATGACAACTATCTTCTGGGCAAACTCGACAGCTACAAGCTGATGATTGCCCAGTATACGAAGCGCATCCCTGTGCTGCGAGATGGGAGAGATTTCGAAATGTGGCAATATACGGGTAAGGGCAGGCTCAACGGAATAAACGGCTATGTGGACAAGAGCCGTTTCATGGGGCGTCACAAACTCAGAGAAATCAGATTCAGACATCGATAGTTACTTTGAACTTTATGATTAGATTCAAGGTAAAGAGTGGATAAGGTCTGGAAGTATAGAAACATGAATAATATAAGTAAATTAATAAACACAAAATAGAATTATGGCAATTATTAAATGTCCGGAATGCGGACGCCAAATTAGCGATAAAGCACCTACTTGCCCTAGTTGCGGAGTAGAAATAGCAGGCAAAATTACCAAATGCCCAAATTGCGGCGAGGTTTATTTCAGCAATCTGGAAATGTGTCCAAACTGCCACGAGCTGAATCCTTCGCTCACAAAAATGACTTCTTCGGCAGGAATGAGCCAGCAGACTCCTTCTATGACTCAGCAGCAAGATGCTGAAAATGTAGCCAGACAGAATGCTATCAAACAAGAAGAAATCCGCCGACAGGAGGCTCTCAGACAGCAGGCTCGTCCTCAGACATCTGTCAGAACCACAACTCCTCCTACTCCACCGGTTCCACCGGTTCGCCCACAGCAAACCCATTCTCAGAACGGCGGAAACGGAGAAGGAACGCAGGCAAAGAAAAAGAGCGCTCGTGGCGTCATCATCATCTCTCTGATTTTCGCCTTCCTCGTTTGTGGCATTTTCTATTATTTCTATGATAATGCCAATAAGAATAAGGAACTGGAAGCTTACGAATATGCGATGCAGAGTAGCGACCCGATGGTTCTGCAGAGTTACCTCGATACTTACAAAGATGCAGACGAGGCGCATCGTGACTCTATCATGGCTCACCTCGAACTCCTGAAACAGACGGATCAGGACTGGACCAACGCCGTAGTCAGCGGTTCGAAAGAGGCCCTGCAGGCTTATCTCGACAAATACCCAGACAGTCCGCACAAGCAGGAGGTTTTGAACAAGATAGATTCCATCGACTGGAATGTGGCCAAGAATGCTGATAATGTGGAAGCTTATCAGGCTTATCTCGCCGCTCATGCTGACGGTTCCCATATCGAAGAGGCTGAGAATGCGATGAAAAAAGCCAAGAGCAGAGATCTGCAACCAGAAGAGAAAGAAATGGTAAGCAGTCTGTTCCGCCATTTCTTTCAAAGCATCAACACCCGCGATGCAGATGGCTTGCAGGCTTCATGCGAAGACATTCTCTCTTCGCTCCTGGGTAAGAATTCTGCCACCAAGGCAGATGTTGTTACCTTTATGAATAAGCTTTATAAGGACGATGTGACCAACCTCAACTGGTTCCTCGCCAATGATTACAAGATTAAGAAGCGCGAGGTGGGTGACGAAAATTATGAATATCAGGTTCAGTTCTCTGCACGTGAGGAAGTTCAACTTACCGACGGTACTAAGAAAACAAACCTTTTCAAAATCAACTCAACCGTTTCGCCAGACGGTAAGGTTTCTGCGTTCAACATGTCGAAGATTAATGCTGCAGAATAGAATAAAAAACGCCCTACAAGATTAAATAGAATAAAAAAACGCCCTGCAAGATTAGGAACTTCATTTCTGAATATTCCCTTCTTGCAGGGCGTTTCTTTTTACCTTCATGTTTCGGGAAGGTTCTCATGTCCGAGAAACCAATCCCTTCTTTTAGAAATTATTTTGCATCCTTCATCTGGCGGAGCAAATCTTTCTGCTTTTCGTTCAACCCGGTTGGCAACTTCACGTTATAAGTAATCATCAGGTCGCCAAAGGTTCCATCACCCCGGTCGTATCCTTTTCCGCGAACACGAACCTTCGTACCATTCTGCGTTTCCGGTTTAATCTTCAGTTTGATTTTAGAACCATTACTCAGTTTGATGATTCCTTCGCCTCCCAGCAGAGCCGTGTAAAGGTCGATGTTCACATTCATGTTCATTTCGCCGTTATTGGCACGGCCATTCTGACCGCAACCGCCGCCACAACCGCCAGTACCGAAATCAGCACCAGCTCCGTAGCCTGCCCCATTAAAGCCGCTACCAAAACCGGCAGAACCATTAAATCCGCCGAAATTGCCGGAACCGAATCCATCAGCCGACTGCTGGCTTCTGCCACGTCCTCCGAAGAGATTTTCGAAGAAGCTGGAGAAACCTCCGCCTCCGCCAAATTGGCTGAAGTCGAAACCCTCGAATGGATTTCCACCTGCTCCACCATAGCTTCCGGAACCGCCTGCACCACCAGCTCCGCCGAAACCGCCGAATGCATCAGCATTCTTCCATTGTTCGCCATACTGGTCGTATTTTGCACGCTTATCTGGGTCAGAAATCACCTCATACGCCTCGTTCAGCGCCTGGAACTTAGCCTTCGCCTTCGGGTCGTTAGGGTGCAAATCTGGGTGAAACTGTTTTGCACGTTTACGATACGCAGCTCTCACATCCTTCTGCGGAATGTTCTTGTCTACGCCGAGAATCTTGTAATAATCAACAAATGCCATATTATAAAACCTCCTATTTTTTAGTTTTTAAAAAATATCCAACAAAAAGTATGCCTATTTAAGTTCTTTTTTGTACTTTTGCAGAGAAAATAAGAAACAGAGCTCATCAGATGGGCTTTCATTACTCAAAAGTAATATATTATTAATATGAAACAATTATTTGCTGCGCTTCTTCTGGCGCTAACTTTCAATTCACAAGCGATGGCACAACAACGTACCGTAAAACTGAGAGTGATAGAGACAAGCGATGTGCACGGCTCTTTCTTCCCTTACGATTTCATCAACCGTAAGCCAAAAGCAGGAACCTTGGCGCGCGTTTCTTCCTACGTAAACAATTTGCGAAAAGATTACAAGGATAACCTCATCCTCTTGGAGAATGGCGATATTCTGCAGGGCCAGCCTACCTGCTATTATTATAATTATGTAAATACTGAGGCAAGAAACGTGGCTGCCGATGTGGTAAACTACTTGAAGTATGATGCGCAAGTGTTTGGAAATCATGATGTTGAAACGGGTCATCCGGTTTACGACAAATGGATAAAAGAACTCAACTGCCCAGTCTTGGGTTCCAACATCATCTGCACTTCTACAGGCGAGCCATACGTTAAGCCTTATCTCATCTTGAACCGCGAGGGCGTGAAGGTGGCTGTTTTGGGAATGATTACTCCTGCCATTCCAAACTGGCTCACGGAGAATCTCTGGAGCGGACTGAAATTTGAGAACATGGTAACAAACGCCCGCAAATGGGTGAAATATCTTCAGGAGAATGAGAAACCGGATGTCATCATCGGCCTTTTCCATAGCGGAAAAGACGGAGGCATCCAGACTGCCGAATATGATGAAGACGCCTCTATCAAGGTGGCAAAAGAAGTGCCGGGCTTCGACCTGATTCTCTTCGGTCACGACCATACGCGCGACAACGAAACCGTAACCAACGCAGACGGAAAGCAGGTGGTTTGTCTGGATCCTGCCAACAACGCCATTAGCGTGGCTGATGCTGAAATAACCCTCACCCTCAACAAGAAAAAGGTGAACGGAAAGAAGCAGATGGTGGTAACTGACAAAAAGGTGACAGGCAAGATTGTAGATGTGACAGATTGTCCTATCGATGAGGATTTCATGAAGACTTTTGAACCTCAGATTGTGGAAGTGAAGAAATATGTGGGCAAGCAGATTGGTAACTTCAAAACTACCATCTACAGCCGTGATCAGTTCTTCGGCAGTTCTGCCTTCAACGATTTCATCCTCAACCTCCAGTTGCAGATTACAAAAGCCGACATTTCGTTCAACGCTCCCCTTCAGTTCAACGCGGTTCTGAAAGCCGGTCCAATCTGTGTGAACGACATGTTCAATCTCTATAAATATGAGAATCAGCTCTACGTAATGCGCATGACGGGCGAAGAAATCAGAAAGCATCTGGAAATGAGTTACGACCTCTGGGTGAACACCATGAAGAGTCCGGACGACCATCTCCTGTTGCTCGATGAGAAGACCGTTGGCGACCAGCAGCGACTCGGTTTCAAGAATCTCTCGTTCAACTTTGATAGTGCTGCCGGAATCGATTACGAAGTTGACGTAACGAAGCCAGATGGCGAGAAGGTGAAGATTCTGCGCATGAGCAACGGCGAGCCTTTCGATGAGAAAAAATGGTACAAGGTGGCGGTTAACAGCTATCGTGGAAATGGTGGCGGCGAACTCCTTACCAAGGGTGCCGGAATCCCGAAAGACAGTCTTGAAAGCCGTATCATCTATCGCAGCAAGCGCGACCAGCGTTACTATCTGATGGAAGAAATCGAAAAGATGGGAACGGTAGATGCGAAACCAAACAACAACTGGAAGTTTGTGCCGGAAGCATGGACCAAGCCTGCTGCCCAACGCGATTTCGAATTGCTGTTCGGAAAGAAGCAATAGCCCCTCAGAACGCATTAAGAAAGCATATCATAAAGTTCAAAATATAGAAGTTCAAAATAAAGAATGAAGTATTGGTTTATATTTTGCAAGACCGATCTCTTGCTCGAAAAGAAAGAAGACGGAACCTATACGATTCCTTGTTCAGAAGAGAGTCCAATCCCAACAAAGCCTTGGACTCACATTCTCAACATTACTCCGATGAAAGATGGAACAGAGGTGAAGACCTTCACCATTCCTGAGCCTGTTACCGACAATCCGAAGTACGAAATGTGCGGCTTGCGCCCTAGTTTCTACAAACTCTCTCCCGCCCTTTACCAGAAAGCAGGAAAGTGTCAGGAACTCAACTATTGGGATATGAATACCCAATTCTGCGGCGTTTGCGGAGCTCCGATGAAAATGGCAACCGACATCAGTAAGAAATGTACAGAATGCGGCAAACAGGTCTGGCCTTCGCTTGCCACAGCCATTATCGTACTGATTAAGAAAGATGATCAGGTGTTGCTGGTTCACGCCCGTAATTTCAAGGGAAACTTCGACAGTCTAGTGGCTGGTTTCGTAGAGACTGGCGAGAACCTGGAAGAGGCGGTTCATCGTGAAGTGATGGAAGAAACCGGTCTGACTATCAAGAATTTGAAATATTTCGGTTCCCAGCCCTGGCCTTACCCGAGCGGTCTGATGATTGGCTTCTCGGCAGAATATGTAGATGGAGAAATTCATCTTCAGAAAGAAGAACTTTCGCGTGGTAAATGGTTTACGAAAGAGAATCTCCCTATTCTCCCCGAGAAACTTTCCATCGCCCGAAAACTCATCGACGCCTGGCTGGCGGACAAACTCTAAAAATGCGGACAAACTCTAAAAGTGCGGATAAACTCTAAAAAATGATGAAAGAGAAACTTTGGAATGCAAATTACATCAAGGTGATGACCACCAACTTTCTGTTGTATTTCGCCTTCTATCTGCTCACACCTTTGCTCCCACTCTATCTGAGCGAAAATTTTGGAGCCACGAAAGATGTGATTGGAATTGTGCTGAGCGGCTATACGGTTGCCGCCCTCATCATTCGTCCATTCAGCGGATATGTAGTTGACAGCTTTTCGCGTAAGAAGGTGCTGATGGTCTGTCTCTCAGCCTTCGCCATCTTCTTTGCCGGCTATATTGCAGCCAGCACCATCCTGATGTTTGCCATCTGCAGAACCTTGCACGGAGGTCCGTTCGGAGCCGTAACGGTTGCCAATAGCACCTGCGCCATCGACGTTCTTCCGGCAAGCCGAAGAAATGAAGGAATCGGACTCTACGGACTGAGCAACAATTTCGCCATGGCAATTGCTCCATCCATCGGAATCTATCTGCATAATGCGGTAGACAGTTATATGATTCTCTTCTGGATAGCTTTCATCGTGGCGATAGCCTCAGTTGTGATTGCAGGAACCATCCGCCTTCCCGAAAAGGAAATCGTAAAGAACAAGGAGAAGCTTTCTCTCGACCGCTTCTTCCTGACGCGTGCCTGGCTCCTTGCCATCAATATTGCCATGTTCGGTTTCTGCTGGGGCGTTCTGAGCAATTATCTTGCAATTTACAGCAAGGAGGAACTCGGAATTACGGGTGGAACGGGCACTTATTTCGCCCTTCTTTCCATGGGTCTGTTCCTCTCAAGACTGCAAGGCAGAAAAGCCTTGAGCCAGGGCAAACTTACCCAGAATGCGGCCGAAGGAATGCTGCTTTCGCTTGTCGGTTTCATCATCTTTGTTGCCGTCAAGCACCCGGTAGCCTATTATCTTTCTGCCTGTCTCATCGGCCTGGGCAACGGTCATCTTTACCCAGCCTTTCTCAATATGTTCATTAATGTGGCTCGTCACAACCAGCGTGGAACGGCAAACAGCAGCATTCTTACAGGTTGGGATTTGGGCTTCGGAATCGGCTGTCTGCTAGGCGGAGTTGTGGCAGAACATTTCGGTTACAACGGAACATTCTGGATGGTTGCGATAGAAAATGCAGCTTCTGTTCTCCTCTTCTTTGCCGCTTCGAAACAATTCTTTGAGAAGAGACGCAGAGAATAGAAAACAGTTGATAAAGAGAAATATAAGATTATGAATAAAAAAAGAGCACTTCATCCGAGACAGAAGAAAGTCTCAGGCGAAGTGCTCTTATTTTTTATCTTACTTTGCTATTTTAGAAAGGAAGATCATCGGCGCTGCCACCCTCTGCTGCAGGAGCTGCAGGCTGAACTGGAGGGAATGCTGCAGTTGCACCATTAGCAGGAGCTGCTGGCTGAGCAGGAGCTACAGGAGCACCTACTGGAGGAAACGCACCTGGCTGCATTCCGCCCATAGCACCAGCTACGGCGTTAGGGTCAATACGCTGGATGTTCCAGGCACGGATGCTGTTGAACCAACGACCCTGATACTCGTGAGCATCAATATCGAAAGAAACCAGAAGTTCCTCACCACTCTGAATGTTGAACTGAGCCAGACGGTCAGCTCCGAAAACATCAAAGCACAATTTCTTTGGATACTGCTCGTGGGTTTCAATTACGAACGACTGAGCTTTCCACTCTCCTCTTGCAGAGACGCCGCTTCTTTCAGGCAAAACGGCAATAACTTTTCCTTGTAATTCCATATGATAATATTTAAAGTTTTTCCTTTGTTTAAAGGGTGTTTTTTTCTTTCTGACTGCGAAATTACTAAAAATAGTTCAAAAACTAGAACTTTTCTCCAATTATTTTTGCTTATCAGCGATATTTTTTGTATTTTTGTGCTCAATTAGGTGATATTGCCTAATTTAATAAGGTGAAATAGAAAACAAAATAAAATTTAAATAAAATACTCATGAGATTTACAGTATCAAGTTCTGCATTGAGCAGCAAGCTCAACATGCTCGCAAAAGTGATTGGAAGCAAGAATTCGTTGCCAATCCTCGATTGTTTCCTTTTCCAAGTTGCTAACGGTGAAATGAGCATCACAGCTAGCGATAGTGATAATGTCATCAAGAGTACACTTGCTCTTACCGACCACGATGGAGAAGGTGAGTTTTGTGTGCCTAACCGCGTAATCCTCGATGCGTTGAAGGAACTGCCTGAACAGCCTCTTCACTTCGATGTGGATGCTGCCGGAGAAGCCATTGCCATCAAGATTGTTTACCAGAACGGTCTTTACAACTTCACAGGTCAGAGCGCAGAGGAATATCCTCGCACACAGAGCATGACTGATGCTTGTACCACCGTTTCTTTGCCTACTGAAATGCTGATCAATAACATTTCACGCTCGCTCTTCGCTACAGCCAACGATGAGTTGCGTCCTGTCATGAACGGTATTTACTTCGACCTGACAGCAGATGCACTCGCTATCGTAGCAAGCGATGGTCACAAACTGGTTCGCAGTAAGAACTTCACAATCAAGAGCGAATCTCCTTCTGCATTCAACTTGCCTAAGAAGCCAGCTTCTCTGCTGAAGAACATTCTGAGCAAGGACGGCGACGACGCTATCATCAAGTTTGATGACCGAAGCGCAGAAATCCAGTTTACAGATGGCGTCATGAGATGCAGACTGATTGACGGCCGTTACCCTAACTACAACTCTGTCATTCCAAACAACCCTAACGAGGTTACTGTAGACCGCAGAGGCTTGCAGAGTGCTTTGCGCCGCGTATTGCCATTTGCAAGCGAGAGCAGCCAGCTTATCCGTTTCCACATCGAGTCAGGTCGTTTCGAGGTTTCTTCTGAGGATATTGACTTCTCAACATCTGCAAAGGAGCAGTTGTCTTGCGAATACAACGGCTCTCCTATCAGCATCGGCTTCAAGGGAAGCAGTCTGATGGAAATCCTGGGCAATATTACCAGCGACAACATCATCATCCAGCTGGCAGACCCTAGCCGTGCCGGAATCATCGTTCCTGCAGAACAGCCTGAGAACGAAGATATTCTGATGCTCATCATGCCTATGCTCCTTAATGATTAAAGGAGCAAGGGCTTTCTCTGAAACAACAAAAAGAAAGTATTTCTATAAAAATGAAACTCAATTTGACAAAGCCTCTGATTGTGTTCGACTTGGAGACAACGGGTCTTGACATGATCAAGGATCGTATTATACAGATTTCTTACATCAAGGTAATGCCTGATGGAACAGAAGACCGCAAGAACCTCTTCGTAAATCCTTGCAAGGAGATTCCTGCCGAAGTAGTTGCCCTTACAGGCATCAGTAACGAAGATGTAAAAGATGCGCCAACCTTCAAGCAGCTGGCTGCCACATTGGAGAAGGAATTTACAGGTTGCGATTTCGCAGGCTACAATTCCAACCATTTCGATGTTCCTATGCTCGCAGAAGAATTTCTGCGCGCTGGAATTGACTTCGATTTCAACAAGTGCCGTCTCATCGATGCGCAGACCATCTTCATGAAGATGGAGCGCCGTAACCTGGCTGCTGCTTACAAGTTCTATTGCGGCAGAAAAATGGAGGAAGATTTCGAGGCTCACCGGGCTGATCAGGATACAGAGGCTACTTACCGCGTGCTCATGGGCGAGCTCGATAAGTATGCTCCAGGTGTACAGGATGAACCTGAGCGCGTGCTCAACAACAATATGGATGAACTTGCCGAATTCTCTAAGCAGAAGGATAATGTAGATTTTGCCGGACGCATCGTTTGGGAAGAGGTAAAAGACGCCCAAGGCAATATCGTCAACGATGAGAACGGAAATCCTTTGAAGCACGAAGTATTCAACTTCGGTAAATACAAAGGATGGGATGTGGCTGAAATTCTGACCAAAGACCCGGGTTACTTTACATGGGTCTTGGGAAGCGATTTCACCAATAATACCAAGCAGGTGCTTACCCGCATCCGCCTTCGTGAATTCAACAAGAGAATGGGTAAATAATTGTTACCGGGCTTTCGCAAGGCGCAGAATAACAGACTTGCGAAACTCGGATTTATTTCTTAACAGTTAGAAAAATTCATGTTAAAAGGAAAAAAAATCGTATTGGGCATTACGGGCTCTATTGCTGCATATAAGTCTTGTCTCATCATACGAGGTCTCATCAAGCGCGGAGCCGAAGTGCAGGTGGTCATTACACCTGCAGGAAAGGAGTTCATCACTCCCATTACCCTTTCGGCTCTTACGCATAAGCCTGTGGTAAGCGAATTCTTCTCGCAGCGCGATGGAACCTGGAATTCGCACGTAGACTTAGGTCTGTGGGCCGACGCCATGCTCATCGCTCCTTGCACAGCCTCTACCCTGGGGAAAATGGCTCACGGAATTGCTGACAACATGCTCATCACGACCTATCTGTCGATGAAAGCGCCAGTTTTTATCGCTCCAGCTATGGACCTCGACATGTATAAGCATCCTTCTACCCAAGCCAACATGAAAACACTTCTGGGCTACGGAAATCATATTATAGAACCGGAAGTGGGATTCCTGGCAAGCGGACTGGAAGGAAAGGGACGTATGGAAGAACCTGACATCATCGTAGAATGCCTTGACAGATTTTTCGATGAACAGGCTCAGCAGAATTCAGAACCCGATGAAGCAGAAAACTGCGAGGAAAAAGAAAGCGATAAGCTCGATTTGAAAGGCAAGAAGATTATGATTACAGCCGGACCGACCTACGAAAAGATTGATCCGGTGCGTTTCATCGGCAATTATTCTTCCGGCAAAATGGGCTTTGCCCTTGCTGAAGAGTGCTGCCGCCGTGGTGCTGAGGTTACGCTGGTTGCAGGTCCGGTTTCGCTCAGCTGTTCTGAAGCCATTCATCGCATCGATGTAGAAAGTTGCGAGGAAATGTACCAGGCTGCCACACAAGCCTTCGCCTCAACCGATGCTGCCATTCTATGTGCTGCTGTTGCTGATTTCAAGCCAAGCGAGATTGCAGACAGGAAAATCAAGCGCGAGAAAGATGATTTGGAACTCCGACTCGTCCCTACTCACGATATTGCCGCAGCCCTTGGCAAAATGAAACAAAAAAAACAGCGAATCGTGGCTTTCGCCCTGGAAACCAACGATGAAGAGGCTAACGCACAGAAAAAGCGCAAAAAGAAAAATGCCGATTTCATCGTGCTTAATTCTACTCGCAATCCGGGAACCACATTCCGTACGGATGATAACCAGATAACGATTATTTCTGAAGAGGGTAAGAAAGAATATGAGAAGAAACCGAAAACTGAAGTGGCTCGCGACATTATCAACGAGCTGGCTCATCTCTTGTAGCCCCATCACATCAGCCGCTCAGGAGTTGCAGGCTAAGATTACCATCAACCATGCCCAGATTCAAGGCACGGAAAACCGGGTATTCGATAATCTGCAGCAAACTCTTGAGCAGTTTGTGAACGACAGGCAATGGACGAATCTTCAATTCAGGAAGAACGAGCGCATCGTGTGCAACTTCAATATCACGGTAAGCAAGTATGATAAAGACCAGAATATCTTTACCTGCAAGGCGCTCATCCAGGCTAACCGTCCTGTCTACAATTCAGCCTATACGTCCACCTTATATAATAATGTGGATGAAAACTTCACGTTCAAGTTTGCCGAGTTCGACCAGCTGGAGTTTACCGAAGAACGGATTGACAACCAGCTTACGGCTCTACTCGCCTACTATGCTTACCTCATCATCGGTTTAGATCTTGACAGTTTTTCGCCTAAAGGTGGCGAGGACATTCTGCAACGTTGCATGAACCTCACCAACAACGCCCAGAATCTTGATTTTCCGGGCTGGAAAGCGTTTAGTGACAACAGAAACCGATTCGCCATCATTTCCGATTATCTCGACGGAGCCATGGAACCTTTCAGAATGCTGCAATACAACTATTACAGAAAAGGGCTCGATGAAATGGCGAATAATGTGGAACGAGGCAGAACTGAAATCACCAACACCCTGCTCCAGGATCTGAAGAAAGCCCGTACGGACAGACCGCTCAGTCTGCTGCCACAAATCTGGACAGACTACAAGAAGGACGAGCTTGCTAACATCTATCAGAAACATGGCACTCAGAAGGAGAAAGAAAGCATTTATGAATTGCTCTTCTCCATCAATCCTTCTCAAAACTCATATTGGGACAAAATCAAGGAATAAGCCTACATGCTTTATCATTCGGGAAAATCCAAATGATGGAATAAAAGCTGGTTCTTTTAGATTAAGTTCCTTTAAAACAATAAGATAAGAAATTATGCTCAAGCAATTATACATCAAGAATTTCACGTTGATTGACGAGTTGGACATTCCTTTTTATCCAGGATTCTCAGTCATCACGGGCGAGACGGGTGCCGGAAAGAGCATCATTCTCGGAGCCATCGGACTGCTTCTAGGCAACCGTGCAGACAGCAAAGCCATCAAGGCTGGAAGAGACCGATGCGTGATAGAAGCCCACTTCGACCTGTCAAAATACGGAATGCAGAATTTCTTCGATGCTAACGATATTGATTATGATGCAGAAGACACCATCATCCGCCGCGAACTGACTGCTGCGGGAAAGAGCCGTGCCTTCATCAACGATACGCCTGTTCCGTTGACCAAGATGAGAGAACTGGGCGAACAACTCGTCGATATTCATTCGCAGCATCAGAATCTCCTGCTGCAGAAGGAAGACTTCCAGCTCAGCGTGGTCGATATTATTGCCCACGATGAAAAGCAGAAGAAGGCTTATCTTGACGAATACAAGAACTATAAAAAGGCTAAGCAGCAGCTGGAAGACCTGAAAGCGGAAATCGCAAAGAACAGGGAAAACGAGGAATTCATGCGCTTCCAGTTTAAGGAACTGGATGACGCTAACCTGCAGGAAGGCGAACTTGAGCAACTGGAACAGGAAGCAGAAACCCTGAGCCATTCTGAAGACATCAAGACTGCGCTCTATGAGGCAGATAATGCACTCTCGGGCGAAGACGGCAGTATTCTCGACAAACTGAAGAATGCAGCCCAGCAGATTGACAATATCAAGGAGGTTTATCCGGATGTGAAAGAGGTGGCTGAGCGAATGCAGAGCAGCTATATAGAACTCAAGGATATTGCCCAGGAAATAAGCGGAAGCGTTGACAATGTTGAGTTTGACCCGAACCGGCTTGAAACCATCAATTCCCGTCTCGACCAGCTCTACTCGCTCCAGCAGAAATTCCATGTGGAAAATGTAGAAGAACTCATCGCCACTCGCGAGCGAATCAACGAACAGTTGCAGCACATCGATAATGGTGATGAAGACATAGAAGAACAGGAAAAGCAAGTTGCCCTTCTGCTTGTCAAGGCTGAAAAGCTGGCTAGCGAACTGACTGCCATCCGAACGAAATCGGCCAGAAAGATAGAAGAAGAAATGAAGAAACGTCTCATTCCTCTGGGAATTCCGAATGTCCGCTTCGAAATTTCATTCTCCGCCAAGCCGCTCAGTCCTGATGGTGTTGACAAGGTAAATTTCCTGTTCAGCGCCAACAGGAGCACGCTTCTCCAGCCGGTGAGTCAGGTTGCTTCCGGTGGAGAAATCGCCCGCGTCATGCTTTCTCTGAAGGCCATGATAAGTGGAGCCGTAAAACTGCCAACCATCATCTTCGATGAAATCGACACGGGAGTAAGCGGTAAGATTGCTGAAAAGATGGCTGAAATCATGACAGAGATGGGCAACCTGAACCGTCAGGTTATTTCCATCACCCACCTGCCGCAGATTGCTTCCATGGGAACCCATCATTACAAGGTTCTGAAAGAAGAAACCGAAGAGGGAACTCTTTCTCACATGAAGGAACTCAACGAGCAGCAGCGCATAGAAGAAATCGCCCAGATGCTCAGCGGAAGCGACATTACGCCTGCTGCCCTGGCAAATGCTAAGGAGTTGCTCAATAAGCACAAGCAACAAAAATAAGATTATGAAAAAAATAAATATGATCATGATGGGACTGATGCTCGGAGCATCGTCCCTCTATGCCCAGCCGGGTTCGGTCCAGAAACTGGCTAAGAGCGTTTTCACCTTGACTACTTTCAATCAGAAAGGCGACATTATCGCCTCTACCCAAGGTGTTTTTATCGACAACAAGGGAACGGCTATCAGTACCTTCAAACCATTTGTCGGAGCTGTAAAGGCAAGCGTTGTTGACGCTTCCGGCAAATCGATTCCTGTTGAGGCCATCATGGGAGCCGATGAACTCTATGATGTGGCTAAATTTCGCATCAACGCCTCTACAGTTGCCGCCCCTATTGCAACCAAGGAGTCGGCTGCTGGCGACAAGGTCTGGCTGGTTCCTTATTCTATCAAGAAGCCGGCTTACCAGCAGGAGGACATCAGCAGCGTAGAGAAGTTCAAGACTACGTACAACTATTACATCTTCTCGAATAGTGCTCCCGAAAATGCAGTAGGTTGTCCGTTTGCCAACAAAAACGGACAGGTTATCGGTCTGATGCACAGCAATGGTCAGGTTACGGCCATCGACGCCAACTACGCCAAGCAGCTGAAGGTAACCGGTCTTTCTAGTCTTGACGCAGCACTTCGCGAAACCACCATCCGTACAGCTCTTCCTGATACAGAGAACGAAGCGATGACGATGATGACTCTGAAGAAGGGCCAGACTACAGCTGATGAGTATGAGAAATATAGCGATGAGTTTATCAGCAAATTCCCTACTTCAGCTTTCGGTTACAAGGAGAAAGCCACTTATCTGACGGATAAGGCAGAATATGATGCAGCTGCCAAACTGATGGAAGAAGGCATTAAGAAATCGGTTGCCAAGGATGAGGCTCATTCCAACTATGCCGACCTGATTTATCAGAAGATTATTTACAAGGGCGATTCTGTTTATAAAGACTGGACGCTCGACAAGGCAATTGCTGAGGCTCAGAAGGCTTACGAAATCAAGGCTCAGCCTATTTACCGCCATCAGGAAGCGCAGATTAATTTCTTAAAGGGCGAGTATCAGAAAGCTTACGATACTTTCATGGATCTTACCAACACTTCACTTCTCAGCGGCGAACTCTATTTAGAGGCTGCCCAGGCCAAGAAGAATCTCAAGGCTCCTGCCAAGGAGATTGAAGTTTTGCTCGATAGTGCGGTAAGCGTTGGAAGCAAGACCGGAATGGTTGCGAATTACTATCTGGCTCGTGCAGAATTTCTGAAAGAGCAGGGTGAATTCCGTCGTGCAATTCAGGATTATAATATGTACGATTCCATTGCCCGTCCTGTTTCACCAGTCTTCTTCTACACCCGTTACCAATGCGAAACCAAGTTGCGCATGTGGCAGCCAGCCCTGCTCGATATTGCCCGCACCTGTTACCTGGCTCCTAAAGAGCCTACATATTTTGCAGAATGGGCAAGTCTCGACTTGCGTGTAAAGCGTTATGATGAGGGAATCAGCGCAGCCACCCATTGTATAGAGTTGGCTCCTGAATATGCTGACGGCTACCTTCTCTTAGGTTTGCTCCAGAAGGAGAAAGGAAATAAGGAAGAGGCCATCAAGAACCTGAAGAAAGCCCAGGAACTCGGCGATTCACGTGCTGAAGAATATCTCAAGAAAATAAAGTAATTAGCGGACTGCTAGCCTGCTTTATACTTTTAAAGCAAAAAAGAGGGTGAATCATATATTTATGACTCACCCTCTTTCATATTATATACTTAACTTTTCCAAAATAGTTTAGTACTGTCTCAAAGCACCGAGCAATTCTGCATTCTCGCTCTTGTTTCCGATTGTAATTCTCAGACAATTGCCGCACAACTGAACCTTGTTGCGGTTTCTTACGATAATGCCTTGTGCCACCAGATAATTGTAAATGGCGTTGGCGTCGGTCATTTTAGCCAGGAAGAAGTTTGCATCAGTAGGATAAACCTTCTCGCAGATAGGCAGATCCAGGAACGCAGCCATTACCTTAGAACGCTCCTGCAGAATGTTCTTCACCCATTCGTCAACCTTCAGCGGATTCTTCATCACTTCCAGCGCATGCTCCTGAGTAAGCAGATTGACGTTATAAGGATATTTCACCTTATTAAATAGGTCAACAATCTCCTTGCTCGCAAAAGCCATTCCCAAACGGAGGGCTGCACAGCCCCATGCCTTACTCATGGTGTTGAGCACAATCATGTTTGGAAATCTGTCGAGCACGCTGCGGAATGTGCGCTCCGAAGAGAAATCGCTGTAGGCTTCGTCGATAATGACAATACCCTGGAATTTCTGCAACACCTCTACGATTGCTTCGCGATTGATGTGATTGCCCGTAGGATTGTTCGGACTGCAGAACCAGATAACCTTCGTCTGTTCATCGCAGGCTGCCAGGAGTTTTCCGGCAGAAATCTGATAATTTTCATCAAGCAATACAGAACGATACTCCACATCGTTGATGTCTGCGCATACTTCATACATTCCGTAAGTAGGTGCAATCGCAACTACATTATCCTTGCCCGGGCGGCAGAATACACGGTAAACCAAATCGATGGCCTCGTCGGAACCGTTGCCCAGGAAGATTTTCTCTTCAGCCACACCCTTAATCTTGCTGATCTGCTTCTTCAGTTCAACCTGCAGCGGATCAGGATAGCGATTGTAAGGGTCATTATATGGATTTTCGTTGGCGTCGAGGAAGACGCGGGCATTTCTGCCTGCAAACTCCGTACGGGCGCAACTGTAAGGTGCCAGATTCCAAATATTCTCTCGGCACAAATCTTTCAATTCTTTCATTTTTCTTTCAAAAGCAATTAAGAAGTATCTTTACTACTTCCCGTTTCACCCTATTATTTCAAACTGTTCACTCTCAGCCTCATCGCGTTGGCATGAGCTTCAAGCTGCTCATTTTCTGCCATGGTCACTACAGCATTTCCAATGTTACGAATACCTTCTTCTGTAAGATGCTGGAAGGTGATTTTGCGATTATAACTGTCCAGGTTCACTCCGTTGTAAGCCAAAGCATAACCGTGGGTTGGCAACGTATGGTTCGTGCCGCTTGCATAGTCGCCTGCACTTTCGCACGCATAGTTGCCGAGGAATACACTACCTGCATTCACTACCTTTTCTGCCAACTCCTCATAATCGGCTGTGGCGATAATCAGATGCTCAGGCGCATAAGTGTTGCAGAGGTCTATTGCCTCCTCTTCGGTCTTTACAAGGATAAACTTAGAGTTGTCTAATGAGGTCTGTGCCATCTCCTTACGCGGCAAGTGTTCAAGTTGTGCTTCAACTTCATTCTTTACATCGTTCAAAACCTTTTCAGATGTAGTGATGAAGAAAACCTGAGAATCGAAGCCATGTTCAGCCTGCGACAAGAGGTCGGCTGCAGCAAACACAGGGTTGGCTGTTTCGTCGGCGATAAGGCAAACTTCAGACGGACCGGCAGGCATGTCGATAGCCACATCGTGCAGGGAAACCTGCTGCTTTGCAGCCATGACAAACTGGTTGCCCGGACCGAAAATCTTATAAACCTTAGGCACGCTCTCCGTACCGTAAGCCATGGCTCCGATAGCCTGAACGCCACCCGCCTTGAAGATTCTGCTCACGCCTGCAATCTTTGCCGCCATGAGGATAGCCGGGTTCACCTTGCCCTCTTTGTTAGGAGGAGTGCAGAGTACTATTTCTTTACATCCTGCAATCTTGGCAGGAGTTGCCAGCATCAGAACGGTGCTGAAGAGAGGAGCAGTACCTCCCGGGATATACAATCCCACCTTCTCAATAGCCACACTCTTCTGCCAGCAGGTTACACCAGGGCAAGTTTCAACCTTTACACCTTCAAACTTCTGGCTATGATGGAATGCGGCAATGTTATGATGGGCGAGGTGCAAAGCGTCTTTCAGTTCTTGAGAAACCATTTTCTCAGCCTCTTCGATTTCAGCTTCAGTCACAGCCAAAGAATCGAGATGGGCATGATCAAACTTCTCCTCGTAACGCTTCACGGCTTCGTCGCCATGGTTTTTCACATCGTCGAGTACACCTTGTACGGTCGCATTAAGCTGCGAAACATCCAGGTGTGGGCGTTTTACAATCTCGCTCCATTCCTCCTTTGCAGGATACTTTATTACCTTCATTCCAAATTTAATTAATAATTTATAATGTATAATTAAGAATTGGGCTTACGCCAAACAGCTCCCAACTCCTAACATCTAACTTTCTTACAATATCATCTTTTCGATTGGTGTTACCAGGATGCCCTGTGCACCGAGTTCTTTCAACTTGCCTATGATTTCCCAGAAACGTTTCTCGTCAAGCACGGTGTGGATAGAGCACCATTCCTCATCAGCCAATGGGATAATCGTAGGACTCTTAATGCCTGGCAATACTTCAGTAATCTCCTGAACCTTTGCCTTAGGTGCATTCATCATCACGTATTTCTTGTCCTGTGCAGAACGTACAGCCTCGAAGCGGAACAGCATCTCGTTCAGAATCTCATGCTTCTCCTCGTCCATGTTCCAGTTGCCGATAAGCAGAGCCTCGCTCTTCATCACCACCTCAACCTCAGCAAGATTGTTGCTGACCAGAGTAGAACCTGAACTTACAATATCGAAAATGCCGTCAGCCAAACCGATGCCTGGACTGATTTCTACAGAACCCGTAATAACATGGATGTCGGCATTGATGTTGTTCTTCTTCATAAACTTGCGCAGGATGTTAGGGTAAGAAGTGGCAATCTTCTTGCCGTTGAACCATTGCAATCCCGGATAATCAATCTTCTTAGGAATGGCGAGGCTCAGGCGGCACTTGCTGAAACCCAGACGGTCGATAATCTGCGCATTCTCTCCACGCTCTACAAACTCGTTCTCGCCCACGATACCGATATCTGCCACACCAGAGGCTACGCTCTGAGGAATATCATCATCACGAAGGTAGAGAACCTCGAGAGGAAAGTTGCTTGACTGCACCAGGAGGGTGCGTTTAGAGGCACTTACCTTGATGTCTGCCTCTGCTAAAAGATTCATGGTGTCGTCGAAAAGACGACCCTTGCTTTGTACTGCTATTCGTAACATATTTCTATATTTTGTTTGAAAAACATTGCAAAAGTACACATTTTTATTAGAATAAACAAATAATTTTTCACTTATATGCAAAATATTTCGTACTTTTGCAGCTGAAATGAAGAATAAAGGATATTTATACGCATTATATGCACTATTTTTGCTCTCTGCCTGTGCCGACAAGAAACCGCAGCAGGAGCTTACGCCATGGGGAACTCCCGTAGGCGAGATGGAGTATGCGGATAACTCTGATGGGGCTGATGGCGATGAAAAGAAACCTGCTTCAACCAACAAAGGGCTTTCGCTCGAAGATATTCAGGCCAATGGTGAGCTCATCATGCTTACCGTTAACGGTCCTACTACCTATTATGATTACCACAGCCACGGAATGGGACTTCAATATCTGCTCTGCGAGAAGTTTGCCCAGCAGATTGGCGTGTCGTTACGTGTAGAAGAATGTAAGGATACGGCTGAAATGGTGCGCAAGTTGGAGAAGGGAGAAGGCGATGTGATTGCCGTGCCCCTTCCCCGAAAACAGACCAGAGGCAACCTGCTGTTCTGTGGAGTTACGCCCGACAGCACCCGAACCCAATGGGCTGTGCAGAACGGCAACAAGAGTCTTGCCGACACCTTGAACGGCTGGTTTAAGCCCAAGCTGATTGCTCAGGTCAAGCAGGAAGAATCGTGGCTGCTTTCTTCAGCCAGCGTGCGTCGCCACGTTTATTCACCATTCCTGAACCGTTCCAAGGGTGTTATTTCACGCTACGACCACCTCTTCCAGCGCTATAGTGGAACGGCTCGCATGGATTGGCGCCTGATGGCTGCCCAATGTTATCAGGAGAGTTGTTTCGACCCGAATGCGAAGTCATGGGCTGGAGCATGCGGACTGATGCAGATTATGCCAAGCACGGCAGCCCATCTGGGTTTGCCTATGAGTATGATTCATGAACCAGAGGCGAATGTGGCTGCGGCAGCCAGATATATGGCGGAACTGCAAGGCCATTTTGCAGATGTAGGCGACCCATTCCAGCGCATGCTTTTTGCCCTGGCTTCTTATAATGGTGGCTATTTCCACATCAGAGATGCAATGGCGCTGGCTCGCAAACATGGTCAGAATCCGCACAACTGGGGCGTGATTCGCGGTTATATTCTGCGCCTTTCGCAACCGGCTTATTACACAGACCCGGTGGTGAAATATGGTTACATGCGAGGCACGGAGACGGTAGATTATGTGGATAGAATCAGAGCCCGCTGGGGTGAATACAGCGGTGGTTCGGGCTTCCATGAGAGTCTTAGAGGCAGCGGTATGGGCAGCGGTTCCTTCCATGGAGCCCCTATGAAATCAAAGCGCCATTACCAGAATAAGTACCATATATAATAGATAGGTGTTCAAGTTTTGCAAGTTTCAGGAGTTAAAGAAGTTATCGCTCCCTACGGTCGCTGAGGAGTTAAGACAATAGTCTTTTTGGCGTAGTTTTTTAAGCAGCAAGACATACGTCTTAACTCCTTAACTTCCTTAACTCCTTTAACTTCCTGATATGCGAAAGTTCAGTCTTTACATTTTTGTCATGTGGTAACCCAGCATTTTTAATTCTACAGCTATTCCCATGAGGAACATCTGGTGGAGAGCAGCAACGAAACCACGGAAGGCCTCCTCGCTTCCAGGCTGCAGATTCAGATGAATCAGCTTGCTGTAAGAACGCGAAGCACATTCAGCAACCACATTCGTCACAGCCTTATGCGCTTCCCCGTTCAGCAGCAGAACCTTTTCGCAGATGTAATCATCCATGTGGTCGAAATCTATTCTGTCACGAAGATATTCATAATGATTTTCTACCTTGCTGTAGAGTTCCCAATCTTCATCCCAATACTTGGCAAGTGCCATTCCTACATACATGATCCAACCCAATGAAACCGTTGGATATTTGGCAAACTCGCGAATCGCATCAGGCAGATAACTCTCGCCTACTTTCTGCCACAGCTCTTCCAAATCCGGAGCCTCCGGCAAATGAGCATCTACCTTATCAATACCCAGCAGATATTGATAAAGATCTTCCTTGAAGATCGCTTCAAAATTCTTTTTCTCTTCCATTTATCTTTTCTTTTCTAATATTTTTTTTTTACTGAACTCTGCAAACTCTGATTCCTATCTGCACCGGATGTTTGTGCATGTAAGTATAAAGTGTCATCGGTTCATCAATCACCTTCTTGTGAATGCTGCTGGCATTGAGCAGATGCAAGCCGTCTTTGTGCCAGGAGGCAATACCGATATGGGTTGTGTCGAGCCCCTTCTTGTTGGTGATGATGGCGATAATGTCGCCGTCGTGGATGGCGTTGCGGAAAACTGCCGTGTTGGCAATCTTGCCCTTCGGAACATAACGGTAACGCTTGCCGTTCACACTCTGTTCCAGTTTTCTGATTCCTGATTTCCATTCCGGATGAGCTTTAAGCATCTTATAACTCGAAACATGTGTACTCATCCAGTTGATGTTCACGGTCTGAACGGCCGAGAAAGGAGGATTGGGCGCAATATTCTTCACGATTCCCTCGCGCTCGTTTGCATCCATCCAAATCGTGAAATAATGCTGGCGTTTCACATAGGAAACCTCTCCGCCCACATAACGCACATTCCGGAGATGTTTGCAGAAAGCCGAGAAAGAAGTCTCATTCTTCTTGGCGCATAGGGTGAGCGCCGTAACCATCTCTACGTATGTGGTGCAGTCTAGCTCACAGGTGTTCACGATGAGCACCTCTTCCTTTGTCCGGTCCAGCGTGCCGCCCACATAAGGAACGCCCGCCATCTGCTTGCCGAACCAGAGCATCCAACTGGCTGGCTTCTTCTTCATCGCCCTTGCCTGTTGCAGCAGCCCCACAATCCGCAGACTGTCCTGCCGCTGATAAACCACATTCACCCTGGCTTCTCCCGGAACAGCCAGCAGACAAGCCAGTATGGCGGCTGCCATTTTCGTAAATATTTTCATCTCTTCTTTTTATATGTTAATGATGACGTTTCCTGCCAAAGTTCACGCCCACATAAATATTGAGTGAGCCAAACGAATTGTTGGTAGAAAACTGTTTTTTCTTATAGTTGTAAGAATGGATGATGGTGCTGGCGCCCGCGTACCAATGCGTATTGTTCCACACCACGCCGAAGCGCCCGATTCCATCCAGGTTCACATTCTTGAAACTGAAGTTGGTAATGTCCAGATGTTCACTTTCATTATCCGATTTCGAGCGGTTGTAAGCCACACCCACCGAGAGCGAAGCATTAAAGAGCCAGTTCTTGGCGAAAACCCAGTTGTAAGCATAGCCGCAGGTTACGTTCACATCGCTGTATTTCACCTTGCTGAACATCAGCGAACTGTCTATCTTAGCTTCAGGAGTTTCCCCGTCTGTCAGATTTTTGTTCAACTTTTCATCTACAAGACTAGTCAGTTTGTCCCAGTTCACCTCCAGTTCATGCTCCGTGTAACCGATTCCCAGAAGCATGGAGCCGGCACTTCTCCGCTGCACCGTACTCTGCGAATAGGCTGCAGGATAAGAGAAGCGGCGATGGTTGAAGATGTAATAAAGATTGAATCCCTTGATGCTCGATTTGAAACCGTCGAAAGGAGTTTTGTGGATAGGGGCGCAATTGATGTGCTCACCCAGATTCATCCGCTGAACATGATAGTCATTTCCCGTCTGTCGCCAGAACAGGTCTATTCCCAGCAGACTGCTGTAGAGGCTCAGGTCAAACTCCTTCTTGTTGGTGTGGTTGTTTCCGAAATTGATGTGCTTCAGGTCGAACGTATAACCCAGGAACACCCATCGCCAGCCCAGATAAGGCCCCAGGCGGTAAGAAGGATCAGGAGCAAAGGAAATGCTCTGTCCTTCGCGGTTTCTGAGCGTATATTCCTCGTAGGTATTGGTGTTCTGCAGCATCACCGTATAATTGTAGTGCTGGTCTTCGATATAAGAAGAATCCGTACTGTTGAATTCTCTGAAGAATCGGGTGAATACATTTCCCACCTGATGGAAGAAAGTTTTTCGATGGCGCTCTTTCACAAGGCTGTCCTTGGAATTGTGCATGAACATCGTCTTGTTGAAGAGCGTTCCCAGCATGGTAGAATCCACAGGCTCCCCTGCCCTTGCCGAAGTGCAGGCAAGAGAACAGATGATTGCAACTATACAGAAACTTCTCTTCATAACTTACTCTCTATTCCAGATGATGATGCTTCCTTGATGTTTGCTTTCGGGATGATTTTGTAAAAAAAATCAGTTCTTCCACAACACACGGTCCAGCACCCAGTTCACAGCCGTAGCCGAAACGCTGGTGCAGTCGCATTTGCCTATTCCCTGCAGATGCTCAATCACACTCTTGATGAGTGGCAGCTGCACGTAAGGCGGATTCGGAACCGTAATCGAGTTCTTTCCTTCGCTCGTAATCACTTCTATCGGCTGGTATGTGAACACCGAGAACGAGAGCGAACCTTTCTCGCCAATCACCTCGATGCAGTCTTCCTTCGCACTCTCATGTCCCACGAAGCACCAGCTTCCGCTGCCCGGAATTCCGCTCTCAAAGAAGAAGCACGCCGAAAGTGTGTCTTCTGCCTGATAAAGATGCGCTCTGTTGGCAGGATAGCCGTGTGCACGGGTAATCACACCAAACAGATTCTGGAGCAAATCTATCTGATGAGGAGCCAGGTCGTAGAAATAGCCGCCGCCCGCAATATCCGGCTGCAGTCGCCAGGGCATTTCCTTGCCGCTCTGAAAGTCGAGATCGCGCGGAGGAACCGAGAAGCGTACCTGCACATTTACCACATTACCGATGGTTCCGCTCTCGATAATCTCCTTTACCTTCTGAAAATAAGGAAGATAACGGCGATAGTAAGCCACAAAGCATGGAACACCCGTCTGCTCGCTGATGCGGTTGATGCGGATGCAGTCGTTGTAGCTCGCAGCCAGCGGTTTCTCTATGTAGCAAGGTTTGCCCGCACGCATCGCCATGATGGCGAAGGTGGCGTGAGAAGAAGGTGGCGTGGCGATGTAAACAGCATTCACATCGGGGTCTTCTATCAACTCCGATGCATCCGTGTACCATTTGCGCACATGATGGCGCTCAGCATAGCTGCGTGCCTTGTTCTCGCTTCGGCTCATCACAGCCACCACCTGCGAACCCTCTACTTCGTTGAAAGCCGGTCCGCTCTTCTTTTCGGTTACTTCTCCGCAGCCGATAAATCCCCAATTAATCTGTTTCATTCTCTGTTGGTTTATTCTCTCCCGAAAGATTATTCTCCGGCGAGCGATTTGTTGATTTCGTCAATATAGTCGAGCACCTCGTCGCGTCCCGTCTTCTTCTCACTACTGGTAATGAAATAAGGTGGAAGCGCTTCCCAGCGGTCTTCCAGCGCATGCATCCATTTCTCAGCATTCATGCGAGCCTTGACCGGACCCAACTTGTCGGCCTTGGTAAAGACGATGCAGAAAGGAACGCCGCTCTCGCCCAGCCAGTCCACAAACTCGCGGTCTATCTTCTGCTGGTCGTGGCGCACATCGATGAGCACGAAGACGTTAGCCAACTGCTGGCGCTGCAGAATATAACTGCTTATCATCTGTTCCAGCTGTTTCTGTACGGTCTTCGAGCGCTTTGCGAAACCATAGCCCGGAAGGTCAACCAGATACCATTCGTTGTTGATGATAAAGTGGTTGATAAGCAGCGTCTTGCCCGGTGTGGCTGAAGTCTTAGCCAAACCCTTGTGGTTGCAGAGCATATTGATGAGGCTCGATTTTCCCACATTACTTCTGCCGATGAAAGCATATTCAGCCTTCGTATCTTTCGGACACATGCTCACTCGTGGAGCCGATATTGTAAATTCTGATTTCTTAATTTCCATTCTTTCTATTTTCTTTTATAAATGTTTATTATTAACGGCCGTACATCAACTAATCATAAAGTTCAATGTTCAACGCTCAAAGTTCAAAGTCTAGAGCATTTCAGCCAGTTCCAGCCATCTCATTTCCTTCTCATCAAGTACATCCTTGATTTCAGGCAGGCGCTTGCTCTTCTCCGTCAGTTCCTCAACCGATAGATTTCCGCTGCAGAGTTCCTCTTCCAGCTTCTTCTGTTCCTCGGTCAGCGCATCTATTTCCTGGGTCAGCTGCTCATATTCGCGCTTCTCCTTATAGCTCATCTTGCGCTTGTTCTCAAAGTTGGCATCGCGCTTTGCCGTGCCTGCTCCGTCGCTTTCAGCCGTGGCATTTCCGTTCTTTGCCGGTTTCGCCTGTTCTGCCTCGTCCTTCGCCTGCATCCGGCTCCATTCCCTGTACTGCGTATAGTTGCCAGGGAAATCCTGTATTTCGCCTTCGCCCTTGAAAACCAGCAGATGGTCTACTACCTTGTCCATGAAATAGCGGTCGTGGCTCACTACGATGACGCAACCCGCAAAATCCTGAAGATATTCTTCCAGTACCTGCAGCGTCTGGATGTCGAGGTCGTTGGTCGGCTCGTCCAGCACCAGGAAGTTCGGATTCCTCATCAGTACCGTACAGAGATAAAGCTTGCGCTTCTCGCCGCCACTCAGCTTGTAAACGTAGTTGTGCTGCTCCTCAGGCGTAAAGAGGAAGAACTGCAGAAACTGCGAAGCCGTCATGTGCTTGCCGCCCAGGTCTATGTAATCGGCAATCTCCGTAATCACGTCAATCACCTTCTGGTCTTCACGGAATTTCAGTCCCTCCTGCGAGAAATAGCCGAAGCGAACCGTCTCGCCGATGTCAAACTTGCCGCTGTCGGGCTGAACCTCGCCCAGCAGCATCTTGATGAAGGTAGATTTTCCCGTTCCGTTATTACCCACAATACCCATCTTCTCGAAGCGGGCAAAGTTGTAGTAGAAGTTGTCGAGAATCACCTTCTTCTTTCCCCTGTCGTCGAAAGCCTTGCTCACATACTGGCATTCGAAAATCTTCGAACCTATATAAACGGTAGAAGCCTTCAGCCTTACCTGCCGGTCTTCGATGCGCTGCTTTGCCACCTTTTCCAGCTCGTAGAAAGCATCCTCGCGGTATCTCGCCTTGTGTCCGCGAGCCTGAGGCTGACGGCGCATCCAGTCGAGTTCCCTGCGGTAGAGATTCTTCGAGTGCTGTATTTCGGCTCTCAGATTGTCCATTCTCTCCTGCCTCTTCTCCAGATAGTAGGCATAATTGCCTCGGTAGGTGTAGATGGTGCGGTCGTCGAGTTCCAGAATCGTATTGCACACCTTGTCCAGGAAGAATCGGTCGTGCGTAACCATGAAGATGGTCTTGTTGCCGCGGTTCAGATAACCCTCCAGCCATTCTATCATCTCCAGGTCCAGGTGGTTGGTCGGCTCATCCAGCATCAGGAAGTCGGGTTCCGTAATCAGCACATTTGCCAGCGCCACTCGCTTCTGCTGTCCGCCGCTGAGCTGTCCCATCGGCTGTTCCAGGTTGGTAATGTGCAGCTGGGTGAGAATCTGTTTTGCCTTCAGCACCTTCTCCGGATCATCCTCATGATTGAAGCACGCCTGCAGCACACTTTCCTCCGGATCAAACTGCGGCGACTGCTCCAGATAGCCCACCTTCAAGTCGCGTCGGTAGATGATGTCTCCGCTCTCGTGGCCCTCTTTATCCATCAGCACCGACATGAGTGTAGACTTTCCCGTGCCGTTTCTCGCCACGAGTCCCACTTTCTGTCCTTCAGCGATAGAGAAGGAAATATTATCAAAAAGAACCTGTGCACCAAAGCGTTTGGTGAGGTTTTGAACGTCTAAATAGGGTATTTGACTAGCCATTTTTATTTTTTTTGTGCAAAGATAGGCAAAATATTTGGCAGAAACAAATTTTTTAATTATCTTTGCACTCGAATTTATCAATCAATACCGTGTTTCCATTCAGAAACGCGACATTTCAGAAAGAAAATCATTAATATACAATATATAATATATGTATAGCAAAGAAGAATTACAAGCAAAGAGTGTCGTTCAGTTGAAGGACATTGCAAAGGAACTAGGAGTCAAGGTCAAGTCGGGCGATAAGAAGGAAGCTGTCGTCTACGCCATTCTCGACGCCCAGGCAGAACAGCCTGCTTCTGATGCAGCCCCTAAGCGCAAGCGCACCCGCATTGCAACCAAGAAAGAAGACCGTGTTTATTCCGTACACGGCAATGAGGGAGAAAATTTCGACGTGCAGAAGAACCAGGTTCTGGGTCCTAACGGCGGCGAAGCAGCTCCTCAGGCTAAGAACGAAACTGCACCAGCCCCAGCGGACGAGGAAGAAATCCAGTTCAGCCCGGCAGAGCAGAGTTTACAATCAGCAGCCCAGAAGCAGGTTCTGAACCAGTCGGGCGAAGACATAGAGTCACAGGTACTTGCTAATTTCCCGAAACACCGCGGCAGAAGAAGCAAGGCTGAACTCGAGGCCATCGCTGAAGCCAGAGCTGCAGCCATCAGAAAGCATCAGGCGGTAAAAGCCGAGATTGAAGCCCAGATGGCGAAAGATGCGCAGAAGAAGGCTAACACCCAGCAGGCTGAGGATAACCAGCCGGCAGAAGCTGCAGCCGACAACCAGCAGACTGCTCCTGAGAATGCAGCAGCTCCTGAGCACGCAGCCGTTCCTGAAGAGCAGTTCTCTGCCGGAAACGCCGAGAGCGCCAACATCAGCGGCGATTTGCAGGCGATGCTCCAGGCTAAGATGAACGCACAGAACGCAGCAGCCGCTCCAGCTCCGGAAACTCAGGAAGCCGCTCCAGCTCCAGCTGAGGCAAAGGAAAATGCTACTGAAGAAACTGCAACCGACAAGAAGCAGGAGTCAGCTCCTATCCACTATACAGAAGGTATGAAGGTAGAACTCGATGCAGACGGAACCTGGAAGGGTGATCCGGGCGATGGAACCGATTTCATCCCTGTTGTCGACATTCCTATCGAAGACCAGGCTGCCATTCCTACAGTCGACATCTTCGACCGTCCTACCACTCCACAGGCTTCTCACCAGCACACACCAGCTGCTCCTGTTGCCAAGAACAAGCAGCAGGAAGCACCAGCTTACGATTTCAGCAATCTCGTGAAATCCAACGGTGTGCTCGAAGTGATTTCAGAAGGCTACGGATTCCTGCGCAGCAGCGATTACAACTACCTTTCTTCACCGGATGATGTTTATGTAGCATCCAGCTTCGTCAAGAAGTTCGGTCTGAAGACTGGCGATGTCATCGAGTGCAAGGTGCGTCCGCCTCACGAGGGCGAGAAATACTTCCCGCTCACCAGCATCATCAAGATTAATGGCCGTGACCCGTCAGAGGTTCGTGACCGTGTTCCTTTCGAGCACCTCACCCCACTCTTCCCTAACGAGAAGTTCAATCTCTGTGGCGACCGCCGAACCACCAATCTCAGCACTCGCATCGTAGACCTCTTCTCACCAATCGGTAAGGGTCAGCGTGCGCTCATCGTGGCTCAGCCTAAGACCGGTAAGACCATCCTCATGAAGGATATTGCCAACGCCATCGCAGCCAACCATCCTGAGGCTTACCTCATGATGCTGCTTATCGACGAGCGTCCTGAGGAGGTTACCGACATGGCACGCACCGTGAATGCAGAGGTTATTGCCTCTACCTTCGACGAGCCTGCAGAGCGCCATGTCAAGATTGCCGGAATCGTGCTCGAGAAGGCAAAGAGAATGGTAGAATGCGGACACGATGTTGTCATCTTCCTCGATTCCATCACCCGTCTCGCCCGTGCCTACAACACCACAGCTCCTACATCTGGTAAGGTGCTCACCGGTGGTGTGGATGCAAACGCCCTCCAGAAACCTAAGCGTTTCTTCGGTGCTGCGCGTAACATCGAAGGCGGCGGTTCGCTCACCATCATCGCTACTGCCCTCATCGATACGGGTAGTAAGATGGATGAAGTCATCTTCGAGGAGTTCAAGGGAACAGGTAACATGGAGTTGCAGCTCGACCGCTCACTCAGCAACAAGCGCATCTTCCCTGCTGTCAACCTCGTTTATTCGTCTACCCGTCGCGATGATCTCCTGCAGGACAAGACTACGCTCGACCGCATGTGGATTCTGCGCAAGTATCTGTCAGACATGAATTCTATCGAGGCGATGAGCACCATCCACAAGAACATGCAGCATACTCGCAACAACGAAGAGTTCCTGCTCTCTATGAATTCATAACTGAACTTTCGCATATCAGGAAGTTAAGGGAAGTTAAGGGAAGTTAGAGGGAAGTTAAGGGACAAATGTCCTACGTTTTTACGAAAGAAGAGTATAGTCTCTTCACTTCCCGAACGACCGTAGGGAGTGATAACTTCTTTAACTTCAATCAATTCCCTCACTTGCGAAACTTGAATACTAGTATATAAAAGAAGAGAGATTTGAAAAGAGAAGGGCAAGTTCCATTTCCGGAACCTGTCCTTCGTGCTTTTTACTGTTTAAAATCATTAAAAAAATATTGCATTTCATTTTTTATTCGTATCTTTGCTAATCTTAAAAAACAATGGGCGAAAAGCCCTGATATAAATAATGTATAACTTAAAATCAAAAGAACCATGAGCAAATATTTTGCAGAATCAGAATTGATAATCAATGAAGACGGAAGCTGCTTCCACCTTCATCTTTGCCCAGAACAAGTGGCTGATAAAGTAATCCTCGTTGGCGACCCTGGTCGCGTAGCCCTCGTAGCCTCCCATTTCGATGAGAAGGAATGCGAAGTCTCAAGCCGGGAATTCCACGCCATTACTGGCACATATAAAGGTAAGAGAATCACCGTGCAGAGCACCGGAATAGGATGCGATAATATCGATATCGTAGTCAACGAGCTCGATGCGTTGAAGAACATCGATTTCAAAACCCGCACCGAGAAACCCGAGCACACCACGCTCACCCTCGTGCGCATCGGAACCTGCGGCGGTCTGCAGCTCAACTGCCCAGCCGGAACCTTCGTAGCCTCACAGAAAAGTATCGGTTTCGACGGACTCATCAACTTCTATGCCCGCCGTAACGAAATCTGCGACCTCGAAACAGAGGCAGAATTCAAGCGCCAGGTAAAATGGAACGACCAGATTGGCAACCCATACTGCGTAGACAACGACCCGCAACTGCTCAACCAGATTGCCGGCGATGATATGGTTCGTGGAATCACCATAGCCTGTGGCGGTTTCTATGGTCCACAGGGCAGAGAACTCCGTGCCCCACTTGCCGACCCGGAACTTAATCAGAAGATTGAAGCATTCGATTATAACGGTCTGCGTGTCAACAACTTCGAGATGGAGAGCTCAGCCCTCGCCGGTCTTTCTCTCCTCCTCGGTCATAAAGCACTCACCTGCTGCATGGTCATCGCCAACCGCCGTGCCCTCAGCGCCAACACCGGCTACAAGAGCACCATCGACAATCTCATCAAGGTTGTATTAGATAGAATCTAGCTCCATTGCAGCAATACGCCCTGAAAGGGCAGAAGCTCCTAGCCCAGGGCAACGCCCTGGGTTAAACAGCAAACACCCCTGTCGCCCTGAAAGGGCAAAAGCTTTAAAATACGAATCATAAATGAAGAATCAAGAAGAATGTATCTGCGCCCTGGCAACTCCAGCCGGAGGCGCCATCGGAATCATCCGACTCAGCGGCCACGACGCCATTACCATCACCGACAAAATCTTCCAATCTGCCAACGGCAAATCCCTGGAAGAAGCCAAGCCCTACACCCTGCATTATGGCGAAATCAAGGATAAGGATGGCAACACCATCGATGATGTACTGGTGAGCGTGTTCCGTGCACCCCACAGTTATACAGGCGAGAATTCCACCGAAATTTCCTGTCACGGCAGCCGGTACATTCTTCAGCAGGTTCTCCATCGCTTTACGGAGGTAGGATGTCGCCAGGCAGAACCGGGCGAATACACCCGTCGTGCCTATCTCAACGGCAAGATTGACCTCTCTCAGGCAGAAGCCGTAGCTGATCTCATCGCCTCTACCAACAAGGCAACCCACAAGATGGCACTCAGCCAACTGAAGGGTCATTTCAGCAACGAACTCTCCCTCCTTCGCGAAAAATTATTAAAGATGACTTCGCTCCTGGAGTTGGAACTCGACTTCAGCGACCACGAAGAACTGGAGTTTGCCGACCGCAGCGAACTCCAGGCACTAGCCGAAGAAATCAATCACAAGATTACCACCCTCGCCCACTCCTTCGAAACCGGCAATGCCCTAAAGCAGGGAGTAGCCGTAGCCATCGTAGGCAAGACGAATGTGGGCAAGAGCACCCTGCTCAACCGTCTGCTCCACGAGGAGAAGGCAATCGTGAGCGACATTCACGGAACCACCCGAGATGTAATCGAAGACACCACCCTCATCGACGGAATCACCTTCCGCTTTATTGACACAGCCGGAATCCGCAAGACGGATGATGTGGTAGAGAACATCGGAATAGAGCGCACTTTCCAGAAGATGGAAGAGGCGAAGATAGTAATCTGGCTATTAGATGAGCAGCCGTCAGCCTCAGAAATCGAGGAGATGAAGCTGAAGAACCAGGGCAAGAAGCTGCTGGTAGTATTTAATAAGATGGATAAACTTGAGAATGATAAACTTGCGTTCGATAAGTTAACCCATTCCTGCGGCTCAGATTCCAGCGAACCAGAAGCCAGCGAAGGAGAATCCAGCGAAGGAGAATCCCCACTTTTCATCAGTGCCCGCACGGGCGAGAACGTTTCATCCCTGGAG
>OBAD01000011.1_pt1 | contig 48364 bp, 45 predicted proteins | sample 1494861 | NCBI WGS metagenome assembly OBAD01 (sample SAMEA3360681, study PRJEB22359) | human gut metagenome | biome: ENVO:urban biome; feature: ENVO:human-associated habitat; material: ENVO:feces | place: Bangladesh | collected 2011
CGAACTTACCACCTGCGTGAAGCACGGTCATAACGACTTCGAGGGCTGATTTATGTAGTTTCTCGTGCATATCCACAGGGATACCACGACCATTATCTTCTACGGTGATAGAGTTGTCTTCGTTGATGGTAACTTCGATGTCGGTACAGTAGCCCGCCATTGCTTCGTCAATAGAGTTGTCTACAGTTTCGTTTACCAAGTGATGAAGACCCTTCTCGGAGATGTCACCAATATACATCGCCGGACGTTTGCGAACAGCTTCCAGGCCTTCCAGAACCTGAATGTTACTCGCAGAGTAATTATTTGCGTTGTTTTGATTTTCTGCCATTTTAGTATTGTCTTATTTCCGTGCAAAGATACTAAAAAAAGCTGAGAAACAGGAACTTTTGTTTGTGAAAAATCACCAAAAAGTGAAGAAAAAACGTAGAATGTGAACTTTAGCGGCAAAAGTGTCTTGAAAAAGCTGTTTAATAATCGTTTTGCGCGTTTTTATAGGGTATGTTGCAGTATAAACTGGTTGTGATGGGAAGATTTTATGATGCAGGAAATGGGTAGTCGGGCTTATAGAAAAAGAATAAGGCTGCGACCCCTATAAAGGATTGCAGCCTTATTTATTTCTTTGCTTTGACTTATAAGTTAGGCCAACTTAGCGATGTGCTTTGTAAGACCAGACTTCAAGTTTGCAGCCTTGTTGTCGTGGATAACGTTGATCTTAGCCAACTTGTCTAAAAGCTTCTGAACTGTAGGATAGAGCTTTGCAGCCTCCTCCTTGTCAGACATGTTGCGCAATTTGCGAACGGCATTGCGCATAGTCTTTGCATAGTACTTGTTATGCAAAGCCTTCTTCTTGTCCTGACGGATTCTCTTGATTGATGATTTGTGATTTGCCATCTCTATGTTTATATTTTTTTATTCTTTATAATGTTTGTAGTCCCTAGCAGAGTCGAACTGCTCTTTAGAGAATGAAAATCTCTCGTCCTAACCGATAGACGAAGGGACCATTGCTTATTTGCGGGTGCAAAGTTACTACTTTTATTTGAATCTAGCAAATTTTTCGCAGAAAATTTTCGCTAAATGCGCATTTTTTTGTATTTTTGCCCTGTTTTTTACTAATATTAGGCAAAATGGAGATAAAAACTAGTGCTATCGTGTTGCAAACCATCAAGTATGGAGACTCTCAACTTATCGTGGATTTCTTCACCGAAAAGTTGGGAAGACTCTCTTTTATGGTGCGTGTACCTAAGTCATCGAAGGGAAAGATAAAACGGCAACTTTTCCAACCGCTCATGGTCTTGAATCTCGAATTTGATTATCGTCCTAAGTCAAATCTGCAGCGTCTTAGAGATGTCTCGATTCTGATTCCATTTGTTGATATCCCTTTTTCTCCATACAAACTGGGCATTTCCATGTTCTTGGCAGAACTGCTTTCGTATGCCACCCGTCATGAGCAGGCTAATGACGTGCTCTATCTTTTCGTACAGAACAGTATCGAATGGTTAGACCGGGCTAAAGGTTCTATTGGTAATTTCCATATTGTCTTTATGATACAGCTGTCTTTTCATTTAGGCTTTATGCCCAATATAGAAAGCGGTATGTCTGGCGATTATTTTGATTTGGTAGATGGATGTTTTGTTGCTCATGTTCCTTCCCACGTACATTATTTAAATAAGGAAGATTCTATGCGGCTTGTGTCTTTGCTTCGTTTAGAGTATAAAACAATGCACCTCTACACAATGTCCCGTATCGAACGGAACAGGTGTGTAGAGGTGATATTGGAGTATTATAAACTTCATTTGCCGGATTTTCCTGAAATGAAGAGCTTTTCTGTCCTTCAAGAACTTTTTGCTTAGTCATTCTGGTTTCCTCGCTTACTTGGCGTAAACCTGAAATAGACCTAGCCTGTATTCTCTGTTTAGGCAAAACTGATGACGCCCTGTACAGAAGAAGCATCATCGTTATTGTCTTCTTTTGGCTCTGTGTTGCCAGAAGCAATATTGCGAATCTCTTCCAGAGTCTGTCGGGTACGCTTATAGGTTGGCGTGTTTTCAACCTGTAGGATGACATCCTCGTTGTCAAGATCTTCCTGGCGGAACAGGAAAATGTGCGGGTGACGCTTGTACTGGGTTGTATTGCCATCGCTGCCATAATAGCGCTTGCGGCGGTCTTCTCTTTCAGCACGTTTCTCCTCTTCTTCAGCGAGACGGCGAGATTCTTCCTCGGTATGCTTCTTGAGATGGCGGTTCATGCCCTCTACATCCTCGAGTCCGAAACCGGTTGCAAGAACGGTTACCTTTACGCGGCTTCCCAATTCAGGGTCAATGGCAAGACCCCATTTCAATTCGAAGTCATCACCGAATTTCTCCATAAAGTCGTTGACATCATTCATCTCGTCCATGGTCAAGCCTGGATTATCCTTCTTCTCGCTTGCAAATGCGATGCTGAGCAGAATCTTCTTAGAGTTGAATACGTCATTATCGTTAAGGAGTGGTGAGTTCAAGGCATCTTCTATTGCCTTCTTCACTCTTCCTTCTCCCTCGCCGTAACCTGTACTCATGATAGCCACACCACCATCCTTCAATACGGTCTTCACGTCATTGAAGTCAAGGTTGATGAGACCATGTACTGTAATGATTTCAGCGATACTCTTGGCAGCCACACTCAATGTGTCGTCTGCTTTGCCGAAGGCATCGAGAACGGCAAGGTCTGGATAAATCTGGCGGAGACGTTCGTTGTTGATTACCAGCAAGGCATCTACATGCTTTGACATTTCCTCCACACCATCCAATGCCTGGTCAATCTTCTTTGGACCTTCGAAACGGAAAGGAATGGTTACGATACCAACGGTAAGAATGCCTAACTCCTTACTTACTCTGGCGATAACCGGTGCAGCACCTGTACCGGTACCACCACCCATACCTGCTGTGATGAATGCCATCTTGGTTCCATCGTTGAGCATATTCTTGATATCCTCAAGGGTCTCTTCGGCAGCCTGGCGTGCCTTGGCTGGTTTGTTACCTGCACCCAGACCTTCCTTACCTAACTGCAGGTGTACAGGTACTGGTGAGTCGTTAAGCGCCTGGTTGTCGGTGTTGCAGAGCACGAAGCTAACGTCGTGGATACCTTCGCGATACATGTGGTTGACGGCATTTCCACCGCCACCACCAACACCAATCACCTTGATGATGCTATTTTCTTTTTCTGGCTCCCCAAAGTCAAGGATATGAGGAGTGTTTCCATTATCTAGCATAGTTGTATAATCTTTATAGGGTTTATCAATCTGATTCTATTATCTGCCTCGTTGTGAAATCTGTTTTCTGATAGCCGTTTTGGCATCTTATTCTTCCTCAGAAATGGTATCTTTCACAAACTTCTTGAAACCTCTCATCATTTTATGGATGAGACTGTTTTCCTTGCGTTTCTTTTCTTCCTCTTCTGCTTCTTTTTCAGCCAGAAGTCTTGCCTCAGCTTCTTCCAGTTCTTTCTGCTTGCGGGCTGCCTCATCAGCAGCCGCTTTTTCAGCCGCCGTCAGAACCACGCCCTTGCCGGCTGTCTCGTTAGGATTTCTTGGAGCCTTGTGCTGCTCGGCTGCAAGTGGTTTCTCTGCTGAATTGCTGAAGAGGTCTGTGCCGATTTCTTCACCAGCACAGTTCATGTCACCCTTAGCCAAGAGTCCCAATACGGTGTTCATTGTACCATCGTGGTTGGTAATCTTAGGATCCTTGGAGTTGACAGTTTGAGAAACAAACTTGGCGATGCGTACCTTGTCGATGTGGGTATGTGTCTTGAAAACCTTATCGATTTCAGGCATGTTGCTGCCGCCACCTGTAAGGATGATACCACCCAACAGCTTATCTGAGAATTCCACCGGAATCTGGAACCATGCGTTTTCTACGATTTCCTCTACGCGTGCTTCTACGATTTCGATGAACTTCTTGCTTTCAACCACTCTATCCTTGTCGATAGGGTAGTTCAGGGTTGGGTCGATATTGTTGATATCGGTATAAGCCTTGGCATACTTGAGCTTCATCTTTTCTGCATCAGGCTCTTCAATCTGAAGACAAGTTAAGTCTTTGGTCACGTTGCCGCTGCCCAATGGGATGACAGAGAGATGACGGAGTATACCTTTATAATATACAGAAACGGTTGTCGTGTCGGCACCCAAGTCAACAAGCATACATCCGGCACGCTTTTCAGAGTCTGTCAATACGCTGTCAGCCATAGCCAAAGGAGCGAGATACATTTCTGCAATTGGAATGTTGGCATTCTCAAAACAGGTATTGATATTGTTATAGAAGTTCTTGCGCCAAAGTATATTCAGGAAGATGCCTTCCAGATGGTTACACTGTATTCCTACAGGGTCTATCTGGTATTGGTTGTCTATCTTGTATTCCTGAGTTGCAGCATCCAGGATTTCCTGGTCCGGATAGGTCATGTTGCGGTTGATATCCATCAGTTCATTGATCATCTCTTGTGAGATGATGGTGTTACCTGGGAGATCTTTGACAATGACGTTCTTGATACTGCGTATAGAGCGACCGCCCACGCCTACATAGACCTGGACGATATCTTGTTTCAGTATATTTTTCAACTTCTTGATGATGTTGGTCAAACATTGGCAGGTTTTGTCAATGTTATAGATCACACCCTTTCTGATGCAAGAAGATGAATCTTCCTCTACGGTGGCAAGTACGGTGATGCTGCCGTCCAAATTCTTCTGACCTGCTATACCTGTCATCTTAGATGAGCCAAGTTCGATAGCTACAATAAATTCCTTTGGCATAGTTCTTATGTGTTATCTTAATCTGTTTCTATTTTCTAATTAGCTATTTTTATGCTTTTTACATATAATCTGGTTGTCGAATTCGATATTGATATACGAATACTTGTTCCAACCAGCTTGTGAGAGTCCATACTTATAGAATTTCTCTAATCGATTCATCTTCTTGTTGACGAAATCGTTGATGGCTTGCTCCCGTTTGTCGATGAGGTTGGTCTCTGGCAGGTTACCTATATATATAATGTGGTTGCCTACTCGCGGTACCAGTTCTATTCCTCTGTCAGGCAGAACATTGATCTGTTCTATCTGGTTTCTCCAGAGCTCGTTTGTCATCAGCGCTTTGCTTAGCAATGAGATGTATTTTTTAGCATACCACTTGTTGATGTAGCCCGTTGCGATGATGATGTCGCACGTATAGTTCGTGTTGGGCATAATCTGATTGTGGTCATCAATGTAATAGTCCTCGTTGCTGATGCTTTTGATCCTGACGATTGGCATGCGTTGGGTGAGGTAGATGTCTACAAGACCATCCTGAGTCTTTGAGCATTCTGCCGTCTTGACGAAAGGACTGGTCTTCAAGGTTTCTTCTATCTTGCGGGCGTTCACCTCTTTGAGCGGTTCCCCCAGCGGATAGAGTTTCCTTGTTTCCAGTCGTTTCTTGATTTCCTTCGCATTCAGAAAGCCATTGGTCATCTCATCTTGTATGTTGATGTTCACCTTGGTGCATACCAACTTCGTTTCATCAGGTTTGTTAAACCTGGTGAAAGCGAATACCAGATAAGTACCGAGTACTAAATCCAGTGCGATGATGATGGTTTTCTTCCAATTGATATGCATTTATTTTTCTTCAAGTATTTTGGTAATTTGTGGAACATAGTTGTCCAAATCGCCAGCTCCTAAGATAACTAGAACATCGAAGTCTCGATTCTTTACCAGGTCAAGAACGTCTTCTTTGTGAATCATGCTCTTTTCTACACCTGGTTTCAGATTGTCATAGATAAGCTTGGAGGTTACTCCTGGAATAGGCTGCTCGCGAGCTGGATAGATGTCGCAGAGAATTACCTCGTCCAAAAGACTCAAACTATTGGCGAAATCTTGATAGAAGTCGCGGGTTCTAGTATACAAGTGAGGCTGGAAGATGGCTGTTATCTTACGGTCCTTATACAACTCTCTGATACTCTTTGCACTCTGATAAATCTCCTTTGGATGATGAGCATAATCAGATAGGAATACCAGTTTGTCGTTCTTGATCTTAAAGTCGAAACGGCGGTCAACTCCTCCGTAGGTCTTCATGCCGTTACGGAGTTCATCGGCTGTACAGCCATTCAACTGTGCCATTGCCATTGCTGCCACACCGTTTGTGATGTTGATAGGCACAGGCTGTCCGAGTTCTACGCCCGTTACGTTCTCGATAGGAGAGATGAAATCGAAGGTGATTCCTCCATTCTCTATCTTGATGTTCTCAGCATGGAAGTCGCCCTCGTCCTGGCTGTATTCGTATATCTTTACGCCGTCCTGTACGTGCTGTTTCATCTCCAGACCTTTGTGGATGATGAGTGCACCGCCCGGTTGGATCAGTTCTGTATAGTGACGGAAACTCTCCAGATAAGCCTCTTTTGTTCCGTAGATGTCGAGATGGTCTGGGTCTGTAGCCGTGATGACGCTCATCCATGGGCGCAACCAGTGGAAACTGCGGTCAAACTCATCTGCCTCAATGACAACATAGTCGCTCTTGTCGGAGAGGATATAGTTGGTGCCATAGTTCTTTGAGATACCTCCCAGGAAGGCATTACAGTCTATATGGCTCTGGTGCATGATGTGAGCACACATGGTAGAGGTTGAAGTCTTTCCGTGGGTACCCGCTACGCATAGTCCTTTATGTGTACGGGTTAATGTACCCAGAACCTGAGCACGCTTCTCGATGGTGAAGCCATTCTCATGGAAGAAAACCAGTTCCTTGTGTTCGGCAGGAATTGCCGGTGTGTAGACTACCAATGTTGTCTTGGCGTCCTTGCAGGCTTCTGGTATGAGGTCTACATTCTCCTCATAGTGGATAAGCATACCTTCTTTCTCCAGTTCGTGCGTGAGGTTAGATGGAGTTTTGTCATATCCGGCAACTACCAACTTCTTGCTGAGGAAGTATCTGGCGATGGCGCTCATTCCGATGCCGCCCGCTCCTACAAAATAAACTGCTTTAATATCTTTAATTTCCATTACTTTGTTGCTAATTTGATTACTTCGTCGGCGATGACGTCGGCAGAGTTCTTTAATCCTAATTTCTTAATATTCTCACAGAGCGAATCAAGCTTTGCTTCGTCCTTTACCGTGTCAACTGCTTTCTTGAGCAACACCTCTGGTGCGTCGGCATCCTTTACGTAGATGGCAGCATCTTTGTTGACCAACGCCATGGCGTTCTTGGTCTGGTGGTCTTCTGCCACGTTAGGACTTGGAACCAGGATAACCGGTTTGCCGATGAGGCAGAACTCGCTGATACTGCTGGCACCTGCGCGGCTGATAACCAGGTCGGCTGCCTTGTAAGCTGCTCCCATGTCGCTGATGAAATCAGTAACCTTGAGCATTGGCAACTCCTGACCTTTCAGCTGCTCCATGATGGCAGCATTATAGTATTTGCCTGTCTGCCAGATAAACTGTACGCCGCTTTCCTTTACCAGGTCGAGGTGCTGGAGCACACTCTCGTTGATGGTTCTTGCGCCAAGGCTGCCACCTACGAGTAGGATGGTCTTCTTTTCAGGGTCGAGACCGAACTGCTTGCGTGCTTCTTCCTTGGTGATGGTAGTTTCCAATACGTTTTGGCGAACAGGATTACCGGTCATGATAATCTTGTCTGCAGGGAAGAAACGCTCCATTCCTTCGTAAGCCACACAGATTTTTTCAGCCTTCTTTGCCAAAAGCTTATTGGTTACACCAGCGTATGAATTCTGCTCCTGGATGAGGCAAGGTATTCCTTTGCTGGCACAAACATTGAGAGTCGGACCGCTAGCATAGCCACCTACGCCCACAGCCGCCATAGGCTTGAAGTTTTTGATGATGCTCTTTGCCATGTGCTGGCTCTTCCATATTTTGAAGAGTACGGCGATGTTCTTGAGCAGATGCTTTCTGTCGAAGCCGCAGATAGGCAAGCCCTTGATTTCATAACCCGCAGCAGGTACACGCTGCATTTCCATTCTGCCGAGTGCACCTACAAACAAAATCTTAGCATCAGGGCGCTTTGCCTTGATGGCGTTTGCAATGGATACGGCAGGGAAGATGTGACCACCTGTGCCGCCTCCGCTTATGATAATTCTTAATTCATTATTCATATCCGTTCATGTTTATAACGCAAAGGTATAAAAAAATATCGATTTAACGGCATTTTACTGCCATTTTTTACCTTAATTTATAAAACTCTTTTCAGGCAGCCACCATTTTTCTGTCATTAAGCTCATTTTGCGGTATCTCTTTCTTCTTGGCTGTTCTGCTGATGCTCAGGATGATGCCCAGGTACAGACAGTTGATGATGGTAGATGTACCACCTCTACTGATGAGTGGTAGTGGCTGTCCTGTAACAGGAGCCAAACCTACTGCCACAGCCATGTTGAAGAGTGCCTGGGTAACCAGCATGATAGCGAGTCCCATGCAGAGGAAGGCAGGGAAATTGTTCTCACACCGGTTGGCTATTCTGCCAGCTCTGAACAGGAGGATGATATAGAGGAATGCAACCAGTCCTGCTCCCCAGATACCCATTTCTTCGATGATGATGGCATAGATGAAGTCTGAGAATGCCTGTGAGAGGAAGTCTCTTTCTACCGAGTTTCCCGGGCCTTTGCCTACAATGTTGGAAGAGGCGATGGCGATGTTGGCATGTGCCACTTGGGCATCCTTGTCGAGATCGACATCCTGTGGTGCTACAGGCTTGGAGTTCATAAACTTGTCAATACGGGCTTTCCAGGTGTCGGCTCTATGGAACATTTTTTCTGCCATGTTTGGCTTGTCCTGTTCCTGTTCAACCTTCTCGGTCAGCGTATTTTCCGGTTTATTGCCTTCTTCGCCCTTGTCCTGTCCTACTATCATGATACCCGCAAAGGCTGTGACGATGACAATCATGCCCAGTCCCACCAACTTGCCAATCTGGTTCATCGGCACTCTTCCGATGAGCATCATGGCAAGAATCGTGATACTGAGGAGCATGGCTGTGGATAAGTTTTCCAGTCCGATGAGACCTACAAATGGAGTGGTTGCTACAAGTATGAACTTGAAAGCCTTCCTGTTGGCACCCTGAGATGTTTGCATGGCGCTAAGGATCTGAGCTACAGCCAGTACTACCGCTCCCTTCGCTATTTCAGAAGGCTGGAACTGTATGCCCATCAGGGAGAACCATCGGGATGCTCCGTTGGTAGATTGACCGGTAGCCAGGACCAGGACGAGCAACAGTAATGATATTCCCATCACGATGGGGGTTACAATCTTGAAGTACTTGCATTTCACCTTGAGCATGCAAATCATGGTGAACAGACCGCCTCCCAAGAGCATGATGTGGCGGATGACAGGTGCCATGTAGTTTCCTGTTTTGTACGACAAGGAACTGGAGGCAGAATATACCTCCACGATGCTTATCATACAGAGAAAGAAGAAGACCATCCAGATCACCTTATCTCCCTTGAAAATATTACCTATGCTCTTGTTATTCATTTCTTTATAGTTCTATCTGTTCTATTTGTTGAAAACTGTTATTCTCCGATAGCTCTTGCCAGCGCCTTAAACTGTTCGCCTCTATCTTCCATGTTCTTGAAGAGGTCGAAACTTGCGCAGCATGGGCTGAGGAGTACGGTATCGCCCGGCTTTGCCAATTCCTGGCAGGCTGCCACGCAATCCTTCATGCTGTGGGTGTCGCGTACTGGGATGCCGAGTGCGTCAAAGTTGTCGTGCAACTTCTGGTTGTCGGCTCCGAGATATACGATACCTGCACATTTCTCCTTTACCAGGTCCTTGATCTGGTTATAGTCATTTCCCTTGTCCTTACCGCCGATGATGAGGATGGTAGGGGTAGTCATGCTCTCCAGCGCATACCAGCAGGCATCTACGTTGGTTGCCTTTGAATCGTTCACATAGTAAACGCCCTGAAACTTTCCTACTTTCTCCAGACGGTGCTCTACGCCTGGGAAGTCGCTCAAGCCTTTGTGCAGGGTCTCGTGGTCGATGCCTACGATGTTGCATGCCAGGCCTGCAGCCAGACTATTATAGATGTTGTGCTTGCCGCGAAGACTCATGTCTGCCTGTGGCATTTCGAAGGCTGAAGGGAAGTTGAGCTTGTATTTGCCGTCCTCGATAAAGCCAACGCAACCCTCCTCCTTGAACTCAGAGAATGGGCAGAGGTGTGACTTGAGGTTGTACTTAGCCAACTCCTTTGTAACGATAGGGTCATCGTTCCAGAAGATGAAGCTGTCTTCCTCTGTCTGGTTCTGTGTGATGCGCATTTTGGCATCGGTATAGTTCTGCATCTTAAACTCATAGCGGTCCAGATGGTCTGGAGTGATATTGAGCAGGATGGCCACATTGGCACGGAACTCATACATATTGTCGAGCTGGAAACTGCTCAACTCGATGACATAATACTTGTGAGGAGTTTCTGCTACCTGGAGGGCAAGGCTCTTTCCGATATTTCCAGCCAGACCTACATCATAGCCAGCCGACTTGATGATGTGGTAAATCAGCGAGGTAGTGGTCGTCTTACCGTTACTTCCCGTGATACAGATCATCTTGGCATCAGTATATCTGCCCGCAAATTCTATTTCGCTGATGATAGGTGTACCCTTAGCCATCAGTTTCTGAACCATAGGTGCTTCCTTCGGAATACCAGGGCTCTTGATGACTTCGTCAGCATCTAAAATCTTTTCTTCTGTATGGTGACCTTCTTCCCATTCAATGTTGTGGTCATCCATCAACTTCTTGTAGTTATCCTTGATCTTTGACATGTCTGAAACAAAGACCTCGAATCCCTCTTTCTTTGCCAGCACGGCTGCACCTGCGCCACTTTCGCCAGCTCCTAAAATTACAATTTTGCTCATTGTCTTATTTTCTATACTTGTCGGGCTGATAAGAGCCTGTATTTTATCTTATCTTCAATGTGATGATGGTCAACGCTGCCAGAATGATGGTTACAATCCAGAAACGGATGGTAATCTTAGATTCATGGAAGCAGTTGCGAGGCTTCTTCCACAGGTACTTGCAGTCAGGATCCAGCTGACTGTCCTGAGTGCGGAAGTTGTCGTGGATAGGTGTGCGTTTGAAGATACGCTGCTTCACACCTCTCCGCTTACCAATCTTGTAATAGTAAACCTGCATCATCACGCTGAGGCTTTCTACGAAGAAGATACCGCAGAGGATAGGCAACATCAGCTCCTTGTGGATGATGATGGCACCTACCGCGATGATACCGCCGATGGTCAGCGAACCCGTATCGCCCATGAATACCTGAGCAGGGTAGGCGTTGTACCAGAGGAAACCGATGAGGGCTCCGATGAAGGCACAGAAGAATACTACCAGCTCCTCAGAACCAGGAATATACATGATATTGAGGTAGGCGGCAAACTCGATGTGCGACGACACATACGCAAGTATGCCTAGCGCCACACCTATGATGGCGGAGTTGCCGGCACACATTCCGTCCATACCATCGTTGAGGTTGGCACCGTTTGATACGGCTGTTACCACGAAGATGGTCATGATGACGAAGAGAATCCAACCTGCTGCTACCTTGTACTTACCGCAGAAACTGGTAATGCTGGAGTAGTCGAGGTTGTGTCCCTTGACGAATGGGATGGTGGTCTTCAGCGATTTTCTAGCTTCCGTACGATGCTTTATCACCGTTTCCTGTCCCTGACGCTGGACGGCGAGGTTTTCGTTCATCTTTACATCAGGTGATGACCAGAGCACCAGTCCCACGATGAGTCCGATGCCAATCTGTCCTACAATCTTGTATTTACCCTTCAAGCCTTCCTTGTCGCGCTTGAAGATCTTGATGAAGTCGTCCATTCCACCGAGGAAACCGAGCCATACGGTGGTGATGATCATCAGGATAAGATAGATGTTGCGCAAACGTCCGAGTAACAGTACCGGTACGAGGATAGCCAGGATGATGATGACGCCACCCATGGAAGGAACGCCAATCTTCTTGACACCGAACGGGTCGATGCTGGCATCACGCTGTGTCTCTGTGATTTGCTTGCTCTTGAGATACTTGATGAATTTCTCGCCGAACCAGGCAGAGATTACCAATGATAAAATCAGTGCAAGCAGGGCACGGAATGAGATATAGCCCCACATGTGAGAACCTGAGATGCCCCACTGCTCCAGAAATCTAAAGAGATAGTATAACATTTTTCTTTCTTTTCTTGATTGATTTTACTTCTGTGAAATTCCGAAGATGTCGCGAATCACCTCCTTGTCGTCGAAGTGGTGCTTTACGCCCTTAATCTCCTGATAATCTTCGTGTCCCTTACCTGCTACGAGAATCACGTCGCCCTTCTTAGCCAGCATGCAGGCTGTGCGGATGGCTTCCTTGCGGTCTACGATGCTGATCACCTTCTTCATCTGCTGGGCATTCAGACCTGCAAGCATATCGTTGATGATATCCTGTGGCTCCTCGAAACGAGGGTTGTCGCTGGTGATGATTACCTTATCGCTCTGTTTTACAGCCTCTTGTGCCATCAGCGGGCGCTTGCCCTTGTCGCGGTTGCCGCCGGCTCCGCAAACGGTAATCACTTCTCCGTCCTTGCCTTCGAGCACTTCGTGGATGGCGTTCAATACGTTCTCCAGCGCATCTGGTGTGTGGGCATAGTCAACGATGGCGGTATAGCCCTCTGGCGACTGGATTGGTTCCAGTCTTCCGCTTACGCTGTGAAGGGTACTCATCACTACGAGCACATCTTCTGGCTTCTTGCCGAGCATGATGGCTGCACCATATACGGCGAGCAGGTTGCTCACGTTGAACTTGCCGATAAACTGTACGCCCACTTCTCTGCCGTCAATCTCCAGATACATGCCGCCGAAGTGACACTCCAGGATTCTTGCCTTGAAGTCTGCCATAGAGCGGGTAGAGTAGGTCTTCACGGTAGCCTTGGTGTTCTGTACCATGATCATGCCGTTCTTGTCGTCGGCATTGGTAATGGCAAAGGCTGTCTTAGGCAGTCCGTCGAAGAATGCCTTCTTGGCGTTGCGGTAGTTCTCGAATGTCTTGTGGTAATCGAGATGGTCGCGGGTGAGGTTGGTGAACAAGCCTCCGGCAAACTGCAATCCTCCGATACGCTTCTGTGCGATGGCGTGAGAAGAGCACTCCATGAAGGCATACTCGCAGCCAGCCTCTACCATCTTGCCCAGGAGCATGTTCAGCTCGATAGGGTCTGGGGTGGTATGGTCGGCAGGGATAGCCTCGTCCTCAATGTAGTTGCAGACGGTAGAGAGCAAACCACACTTATGACCGAACTTGCGGAACATATTATATAATAAGGTGGCGATGGTAGTCTTACCGTTGGTACCTGTTACGCCTACCAGTTTGAGCTTTCTTGAAGGGTCACCGTAGAAGAGGGTTGCTACCTTGCCGACAGCATCCTCGGTCGATGCGACCTGAATGTAAGTTACGCCCTCCACTTTCTCTTCAGGCATGTCTTCGCACAAAACCGACTTTGCGCCCAGCTCCAATGCCTTTGGAATAAACTTGTGGCCGTCAACCTGCGTTCCCTTCATGGCAACGAAGAGATGACCTTCCTTAATCTTGCGAGAGTCGATGTTTACTCCCGACACCTCTACATCAGCATCGCCGATTATCTGAACCGGCTCGATGTTTTTGAGTAATTCTTGTAACTTCATATTCTGTTTCTGTTTTATATTCTATATATTTCTTTATCTACACCTTATTATATATAGGGCTTCAGATAACTTTTCTGAGTTTTATTCGAGTACAATGCTGCATACGGCACCTTTCTTGATGACCGTTCCCGGCACCAGACTCTGCTTCACTACCTTTCCTCTACCTATAATCTGGGTCTTGATGCCCCTGCTCTCCATGTTGTAGATGGCGTCTCGGGCTCCCATTCCGGTAATGTCAGGTACGATGCTCTTGCCGTATTGCTTCTCCCTGATGAGCTTGATGCTGTGGTTACCCACGCGCTCCGCCTTACCCCAGATAGGGTTGCCGTCGGCATAGCTGCCACTCCAGTTGGCATTGGTCTTGATGCCGAGATGGCTGAGCACATAGTTGGCAGCAAGGATATTGCCTGTCTTTACGTCAGGAACGAAGACAGATGCTGAGTCGCGGGCGTCTTTTACGTCAACCTTCAGACTCTGCGCCATGATGCCTTCTGAAATCTGATGGAAGACCTTTCCGCACATCGTACCACCCGAAGCTGGCAAACCGGATTTCTGTATGCAGACGATACAGCTGTAGCGTGGTGCGTCGGCAGGGAAGTAGCCTGCGAAACTGATGAGATAGCTCGTACCGCCACTCTTATATCCGCCGGCACCTTTTGAAATCTGGGCTGTACCCGTCTTTCCTGCCACTTTGAAGTTAGGCGAACCGGCTTTCTTTCCCAGTCCCACGCTTACCACCTGTTCCAGGATGGTTTGCAGTTCCTTGATACTCTTCTCCTTGGCTATCTGCGGTCGCATTACCTCTGGAGGGAATTCCATGACGGTTTCTCCGTTCTTCACTACCTTGCTCACGAATCTAGGTCGCATCATCTTGCCGTTGTTGGCGATGGTGTTGTAGAAGGTGAGGGTAGAGATAGGCGGTATCTGGGTCTCATATCCGATACTCATCCATGGCAAACTGGTCTTTGCCCAGTTGTCATACTGTCCGTTCTTGTTTCTGTGTGGCATGCGGATTCTGGCTGGCGTTGCTCCCACCAGTGGAATCTTCAGGTCGTCGTGCAGACCGGTACGGTAGATACCCTTTACGAATTTCTCCGGGTTGTTGCGGTAATGGTCGTCTATGATGCGGCTCACACCGATGTTAGAACTGTACCACAGGGTCTGGGCGAGGGTCAGCATTCCGTATCCGCCTTTTCGCCAGTTGTGGTCTTTCATTTCTCTGCCGTACATCGGCCATACACCACCTGCGGTTTCCACATGACAGGTGGTGTCTACCACTCCGTCGTCCAGTGCTACGAGGATAGAGGCTGGCTTGAACACCGAACCTGGCTCCAGAAGGTCGCTCACGGCATGGTTGTGGATTTCTCTGTATTCTCCATCGAAACATTTTTCCATGTTTACGATGGCCTTGATGTCGCCCGTAGGTACATCCATTACGATGGCTACACCCACATTGGCGTTGATTTCCTTCAGCTCGTCGATGAGTGAGCGTTCGGCAAGGTCTTGTATGCTCACATCGATGGTGGTCACGATATCGGCTCCGTCAATAGGAGGGGTATCGGTAATGTCAAGGAACTTGTTGCGCACCTTGCGGCGATGCACGATACCATTGGTACCTCGCAGGATAGAGTCGTAACTCAGCTCCAGACCGAACCGGGCAGTATCCTTGGCGCCATACATGGCTCCGATGGTACGGCCTGCCAGCGAACCGTAGGTTCTGGTTCGGGCATTATATTCTTCCCAGTGGAAACCGCTCTGGTAGGGTTTCAGGCGGAATACCGGAATGTCCTTTATCTCGGTGAAGGTGTTATAGTCTACACGCTTCGGATAAACCGGCCAGTGGCGGCTCATCTTGGCGCGACCTTCGGTGAGGTGTTTCTTGAAATCAGCCTCGCTCAGGTTCGGGAATATCTGGTGCAGGCAAAGACAGATGGAGTCTTGCTTGGCATCCCACAGCGAGTCGTTCTCTGCATCTTTCAGCGCCTTGAAGTCCATGAAGACCTTAAACTCCGGCAGCGAACTTGCCATCAGCTGTCCTGTACAGCTCAGGATGTTTCCTCGGTTTGGCTTCACGGTCACGGAGTCTTTCTTCTGCCGTTCTGCCACCTTCATCCAGTAATCATGCTTGGCGGTCATGATGTAGAGCGCTTTACCCACTACGGCTATGGCGAAAATCGTCATGATGATGGCGATGGCGCTGTAGCGGGGCATTACTTTCTTGTGATCAAATTTGCTGCTCATTCTTCGGGTATGTTTATGATGTATGGAGGTTGGGTGGCGATGTGCAGCACGCTGTCTTTGTTGTTCTTCAGCATGTCGAGCACATTACTTTCACGACTCTTCTCTGTTATCTGACTGCTTGTAGACAGCGCTTTGTATTTGGTGTCTTGCAGTTCTTTCTGTAGCTTGTCCAACTCGATGATATCGTTCTGGATATTGTATCGGTTGGATATGTAGATGATGACAAAAAACACGATGAGGATAACGAGCCATATCTGCCGGCGTATGATCTGGGCGGTAAGAATGTCTCCACCCAGAATCTTCCGCAGCGTAAAGCTCGATGATCCTGAAGCCTCTTCCTCGATGGCTTGCTTGGCTAGCACTTCCTTGAGCGATGCTTGTGGGGCTTCCTGCTGCTGTGGCTCCTCCTTCGGAGTTTCCTGCTTCGGAGTTTCCTGTTTCGGCGGCTCCTGTGATGCCTGTGCCTTTTCGTCTGTGATAGGCTTCTCAGTTGTTTTTATGTCTTTATCGTTTATCATTTCTTTTCTGCTATTCTTAGTTTGGCGCTTCTGCTCCTAGGGTTTCTTTCCTGCTCGTCGGCATCGGGAACGATTACCTTGTTGTTCACGAGTTTGAAAGGGGTTTCTCTTCTTCCGAAGAAGTCCTGCTCTATCTTGCCTTCTGCATTGCCCGCTTTCATCATGTTCTTTACGATTCTGTCTTCCAGCGAGTGATAGGTGATGACGCTGAGCCTGCCTCCCGGTTTCAGGAGTTCCGTGGCTGAGCGGAGCATCTCTTTCAGGGCGTCCATCTCGTGGTTCACTTCTATGCGCAGCGCCTGGAAGAGCTTTGCCATGTCTTTCTTCTCGCGTTCCCGCTTGAAGAGGGGCTCTACGGCTGCCATGAAGTCTTTGGTGGTGAGGATGGGTTTCTCGGCTCTTGCCTTGACGAGTGCCGAGGCGATGCGGCGCGAGTTCTTCAGCTCACCATATAGGTAGAAGATGTCGGCAAGGGCACCTTCGTCATATTCGTTTACGATGTCGGCAGCAGTCTTGCCCGCACGCTTGTTCATGCGCATGTCGAGTGGGGAGTCGAAACGGAAGGAGAAACCGCGGGTCTCGTCATCGAAGTGATGGCTCGATACGCCCAGGTCGGCTAACAGTCCGTCGAGTCCGTCTACCCCGTAGTAGCGCATCCAGTTTTTCAGGAATCTGAAGTTGGAGCATACGAAGGTGAAGTTCTCGTTTGCCACCACGTTGCGTTCTGCATCGGCATCCTGGTCGAAGCTGTACAGGTGCGCTCCCTCCGTCAGGCGCGACAGAATCTCTCTGGAATGTCCGCCACCACCGAAGGTTACGTCTACATAGATGCCTCCTGGCTGTATGTTCAACCCGTCAACGCTCTCCTTGAGGAGCACCGGTACGTGATATGTTTCTGCTGTCTTTATCATATATCTTTTTGCTGTCTTATCGCATTATAATATTGCGTGCGTACTTATTTATGTATAAATTTGGGTTCAAAGGTACATAAAAATCTCCATATAGCCTTACATTTTCCCACAAAATTTATAAAACTTAATGAAAAAGTTGTTTTTGGTCAACTTCACCTTCCTGTTTCGGGCATCGCCTTTTTGTTCTCATCAAGTGTGATGTTATTGCAAAAATATGTGCAAAATGGGCTCGATTTGTCGTGATAGTTTTAAAAAACTAATAAATTTTCGGTTTTTTGCTATTTTTTTGGAAAAAATGGCACGTATTTGAAAAAGTTGAGTTACTTTTGCACTAACTTATATAAGTTTTAGCAAACATGAGTGAATCAATAGAGAAAACGATAGACATAGACAAGATACTGAAGAGCAAGATGGGAAGCAAGGTGAAATTCGTACCGCGCTTCCTGGTTTCCTGGCTCAAGAAGATTATTCACGAGGACGAGGTGAACAGGTTCTTGTGGGAGAGCCGTGGTCTTTCGGGTACTGAATGGCTCACCGAATGTGTGCGCTATCTGAAGATGGATGTTGAAATCGTAGGCTTGGAAAACCTGCCTGGCAAGAACGACGGCAAACTTTATACCTTTGTTTCCAATCATCCTCTGGGCGGACAGGACGGCGTATGTCTCGGTTCCATCATCGGCAAGCACTATGATGGCAAGTTCCGCTATCTGGTGAATGATCTTCTGCTCAACTTGCCGGGTTTGAAACCTGTAAGTATCGGCATCAACAAGACGGGTCGCCAGAGCCGCGATTTCCCACGTATGGTGGAGGCGGGCTTCAAGAGTGACAACCACATGCTGATGTTTCCAGCAGGCTTGAACAGCCGCAAGCGCAAGGATGGAACCATCCACGACCTGCCTTGGAAGAAGACGTTTATCTCTAAGAGTGTAGAATATCAGCGCGATGTGGTGCCTATCCATTTCGGAGGGCGCAACTCTGAGCGTTTCTACCGCATCGCCCGGTTTAGCGACAAGTATCTGCCGTTCAATCTCGCCATGCTGTTCCTGGTTGATGAGATGTACAGGAATGTGGGCAAGCATTTCCGCATCTCCATCGGCAAACCGATTCCTTGGCAGACTTTTGATAAGAGCAAGTCGGCTACCGAGTGGGCGCAGTATGTTGAAGACAGGGTTTATGAACTTTAATGGTTTGCAAAACCCGGAAGAATTGTTTTATATTAACGAAATCGTAGAATCATAGCATAGAAGAAGAGTAATATGGAAGAAGAAATCATCCAACCGATTGACCGTGAGCTCCTGAAGAGCGAGCTTACACCCGACAAACAACTGAGAATGACCAATAAGAGCCATAACGAGATTTACATCGTTACGGCAAAAGATTCGCCTAATGTGCTGAAAGAGATTGGTCGACTTCGTGAAATCGCTTTCCGTGAGGCGGGAGGCGGAACGGGCAAATCTATGGATCTTGATGAGTTCGACTTTGGTGACAACTGTTACAAGCAGCTGATTGTCTGGAATCCTGAAGCCGATGAGATTATCGGCGGTTACCGTTATCTCCTGGGTAAGGACTGGCAGCTCGATGAGAAGGGACAGCCTAAGCTGGCAACCAGCCACATGTTCCATTTCTCCGACAAGTTCCTCAAGGAGTATATGCCTTATACCGTAGAGTTGGGTCGTTCCTTCGTTTCGCTCGAATATCAGAATGTGCGTACCAACACCAAGAGCATCTTTGCTCTCGACAATCTCTGGGATGGTTTGGGTGCCTTGACGGTTCTCTATCCGGAAATAAAATATTTCTTCGGCAAGATGACGATGTATCCGTCTTACATCCGTCGTGGCCGCGACATGATTCTCTATTTCCTCAAGAAGCATTTTGATGACAAGGAGAATCTCGTAATCCCTATGAAACCGCTGAAATTGGATACTCCGGAGAGTGATTTGGCAGCCATCTTTACAGAAGATGACTTCAAGGCAGACTATCGCATCCTGAACCGTGAGGTTCGCAAGTTGGGTTATAATATCCCTCCTCTTGTTAATGCCTACATGAGTCTGAGTCCTACGATGAAGCTTTTCGGTACTGCCATCAACTATGGTTTTGGTGATGTAGAGGAGACCGGTATCCTCATCGCAATCGATGAGATTTTGGAAGAGAAGCGAGTTCGCCACATCAACAGTTTTATTAAGGAACATCCTGAGGCTCTGAAGATTACGAGCGGAGCCAATAATGTGATTTATAAGGAAAAAGAAATTTAATTCAAGTTTCGCATGTAAGCTTCACACGCCCCAGGAATCAGAACACCATCATGTCCCCACATGTCCAAGGCATCGGAACACCATCATGTCCCCACACGCCCTGAAAGGGCAGAAGCTCCTAGCCCAGGGCAACGCCCTGGGTATTATGATATACAAACCAACGCCCTGTAAGGGCAAAAGCTTTAAAACTCCAAGGTAAACATAAGGCTTTTGCCCTTACAGGGCGCTACCTTATACAATAGGCAGACTGATTCCGTTGATCTTCTGATAGATGTCGAGCGCATAGATGTCGGTCATGCCGCTGATGTAATCAATTACCGCCATGATGCGCTCCTCCAGATTCTCGTTCTCTATATCATACTGGCTGCTTACCCGGCGCAGGAGCTGCTTGGAGTAGAAGCGCGATGGGTTTACGGCAGCTTCGATGAAAACCTCCATCAGAGTTGCCATGATTTGATAACCCGAAAGTTCGATGTCGAGTACCGGCTTGCTTTGGTAAATCTTGGAGTAGGAGATCTTCTCACATTCCTTGTATGCCTTTTTCTGGCGCTCTGAAATGTGGTCGATGAGACTTCCCTCGAATGTTCCGGCAAGGATTTCCTCTTCGTGAGCCAGGAAGGCTGCCACACATTCGTTCTCCAGTTTGCCGATGACGCTGGCTCTCATGTAAACCACTTTCTCGTTTTCGTCTGTCAGTTCTTCGTCGATGATGCGCTGGCGTATCTTCTGCTGGATTTCTTCATCAAAGAAACTCAGCAGCAAGTGCTCGGTCTCGGCAAAGGAAAGAATCTTGAGCTTATGGGAGTCTTCGATGTCCATGATTTCGTAGCAGATATCGTCGGCTGCTTCTACCATATATACAAGTGGATGGCGGGCGTATTTGAGAGGCTCACCCGGTGCAGATTTGCAAAAAATGCCCAATTCATCGGCAATTTTCCTGTAAGATTCCGCTTCGGAAGCAAAGAAACCGAACTTGCCGTGGCTCCCGGCAAGACTGCTCGCAAACGGGTATTTCACGATGGAAGCAAGCATGGAATAGGTCATTACGAAGCCTCCCTGACGGCGTCCCTTGAACCGGTGGGTCAGGATTCTGAAGGCATTTGCGTTACCTTCGAAATGCGTAATATCATCCCAAAACTCCGATGAAACCATTGATTTTATCTTCTGACCCGGTCCTTCAGAGAAGAAAGTCTGGATGGCTTTCTCGCCGGAATGACCGAAAGGCGGATTGCCTAAATCATGTGCCAGGCAGGCTGCACTTACGATGGTACCTATCTCCTCGACGAGCGTATCCTTCAGCTCAGGCCGCTTCCGGATGACGTGTCGGGAAATGTCGTTACCAATCGACATGCCCACACTCGCCACCTCCAGACTGTGGGTGAGGCGGTTGTGAACGAAGATGCTGCCCGGCAAAGGGAAAACCTGCGTCTTGTTCTGCAAACGTCGGAATGCCGATGAAAAGATAAGACGGTCGTAATCGCGCTTGAATTCAGAGCGATCATCATGGCGCTCGGCATGCTTATGCTCCTGTCCGAAACGCTTGTTGGATATCAGTTGTTTCCATTCCATATTATTGTATTACTTGATTCTGTAGCGCAAAAATACACTAAAGTAAGCACAAATCAAAATAAAATATGATAAATTACATGTTTTTATCCTCAAAAATTCATTTATTCCATCAAAATTGCTTATTTTTGCAGATTATTAAACTCAGACACAGATAAAAAAGAAAAAGTCATGATAAAAGTACAGATTATCAACAAGGGGCATCAGCCTCTACCTGCGTTTGCCACACCTCAGAGTGCCGGCATGGATTTGCGTGCAAACATCGATGAGGCAATCGTGCTTCATCCTATGGAGCGCCGACTGGTGCCAACCGGTCTTTATATGGCTTTGCCTGCAGGGTATGAAGCGCAGATCCGTCCTCGCAGCGGTCTGGCTTTGAAGCATGGCATTACCGTACTGAATACGCCGGGAACCATCGATGCCGATTATCGCGGTGAAATCATGGTTCTGCTCATCAATTTCTCTACAGAGGATTTCGTTATCAATGATGGCGAGCGTATAGCCCAGATGGTGCTGGCTAAGCACGAACAATGCGATTTCATCGAGGTTAATGAACTCGATGAAACCGAACGTGGAGCCGGTGGATACGGTCATACGGGTGTAAAATAACAGATTGTTAAAGAAAGATAGAATAGAAAGGATTAGAATCGTGAAGATGAATCTTAGAAATATCAGTTGGGCAATGGGGCTGGTCTTGCTGGGCATGGTAGCCATGCCGTCGCTTGCCCGTAAAAAGAAGGTGCAGCCGGTTCAGAAGCCGGTGGTTCAGGAGGACTATCTCTCTCCAAACGACCGCCAGCGCTACAACTATTTCTTCCTGGAGGGAGCGCGCCAGCAGGCTGCCGGCAATTATTCGGCTGCTTTCGACCTCTTTGAACATGCCAGGAAGATTGACCCGAAGGCGGCTGAAACCTATTTCTATGAGTCGCTTTTCTATTCTCAGCTCAAACAGGATTCTCTGGCACTTGCCTATATGCAGAAGGCAATAGAACTGAATCCGGAAAACCAGACCTATGCAGAGCAGTTGGGCAGATATTATATAGGTAGCCAGAAATACGATCTTGCCATCGATGCCTATGAGAATCTGTATGCCAAAAACCACGATAATACCGATGCCCTCCGCATCCTGGTTCAGCTTTATTCCCAGAATAAGGATTATAAATCGGTACTCAAAACCATTTCGCGTCTTGAGGTGGAAGAAGGTGAAAGCGAACAGTTCACCCTCTCTAAAATGAGAGTTTATGAACTGATGGACGACAAGAAGGCTGCCTATCAGGAACTGAAGTCGCTGGTAGACCAGCATCCGCTGGATATGCAGTACAAGACGATGCTGGGCAACTGGCTCGTACAGCACAACCGCCAGAAGGAAGCCTACAAGTGCTTTACCGATGTGCTGAAGGAAGAACCTGACAACTCCTATGCCCAGATGTCGCTTTACGACTATTATAATGCTACCCATCAGGAGCAGCTTGCCGAGCAGATGCTTGATAAGATATTGATGAGTCCGAAATCGGATCTGGAGACCAAGGTGATGATGTACCGCTCTTTCATCCAGAAGAATGAGAGCGAAGGTGGCGATTCTACCAAGGTGATTGCGCTGTTTGACAAGGCGCTCAACGTGGCTCATCCGTCAGCCGAAGTGGCAGAGATGAGAGCTGCTTACATGAGTTTGAAGAAAATGCCAGCCGACTCGGTATGCCGTGCCTTCGAAAAGGTGCTTACTATTGCGCCGGACAACGTGAATGCCAGAATGCAACTCGTACAGATGCTCTGGAACGAGAAAAAATATGACCTGGTTTCCCTGCAATGTAAGGCGGCTCAGGAGTATAATCCCGAAGAAATGGTGTTCTATTACTTCGGTGGAATGGCGTATTATCAGAAAGATAAGGAAGACGAGGCGCTCCGTGAGTTCCGTCTCGGATTGGCGCAGGTGAATGCACAGTCGCCTGCTGATCTGGTATCCGACCTCTATGCCGTAACCGGAGATATTCTTCATAAGAAAGGTGAAGAGCAGGAAGCCTTTGCGGCTTACGACTCCTGCCTGCAATGGAAGGACGATAACGTGATGGCGCTCAACAACTATGCCTATTATCTGAGCGAGAAGGGCGTTGACCTGCATAAGGCTGAGGCGATGAGCTACAAAACCATCAAGGCGGAGCCGAACAATGGTACTTATCTGGATACCTATGCTTGGATTCTCTTTATGGAAGAACGCTATGCTGATGCCAAGACCTATATAGACCAGGCACTCAAAAACCGCGATTCCACCGCAGATAACAGTACGGTTCTGGAACATGCCGGAGATATCTATTATATGAATGGTATTGCCGATGAATCCGTGGATTTCTGGAAGAAAGCCTATACCGGAGAGAACCAGACTGAGGTGCTGGCATGGAAGATTAAGAACAGACAATATATTACCGAAGAAGAACTGAAGAAGCGTAATGCGCCAAAGCAGAAACCTGCCGCTAAGCAGAAGTCAGTTAGAAAAGGTAAGAAGAAATAAAAGGAAAGTAGAAAAATCAAGAAAGATGAAATATACAATGAAGAAGAATAAAATGATGCTGCTTGCCGCAGCCTGCAGCATCCTGATCCTCGGTTCTTGCGGAACCAGCAAGAATGTACAGGGCTCTGGCTCCTCATCAGCCAGTCATCAGAAAGAGAATGCCACCAAGGTTTCTGACTCTCATCAGAGTGAGACGCTCAAGAAGTTGGCTTTCGTACAGAAGGTTTCAGACAATCAGGTTTATACCAAGAATATTGTGGGCAACATGTCGTTCAGTCTCCAGGCTGGTGATAAGGATGTTACCGTGCCGGGCAAACTGAGCATGCGCAAGGATGAAATCATCCGCATCCAGCTCTTTATTCCTATCTTGGGTACAGAGGTGGGCCGTCTGGAGTTTACTCCCGACCATGTACTTATCATCGACCGTCTGCACAAGGAATACATCAAGGCAGATTATACCCAGGTAGACTTCCTCAAGAAGCAGGGCATCTCCTTCTATTCTCTGCAGGCTCTCTTCTGGAACCAGCTGCTCTTGCCGGGCGAACGGACCGTGAAGGAATCAGACCTCAAGAAGTTTGATGCCACCTTGGATGTGGCAGGAGATAATGTGCCGGTAAGTTTCAAGAATGGAAACATGACCTATTCCTGGTCTGCCAACCGCACAACCGGCCGTATCACAGCTGCAGATGTAGTCTATAAGAGTGCGCAGAATGGCACCTCCAATCTCCACGTCGGCTACGGCAACTTCAAAAGTGTAGGCGTCAAGATGTTCCCTGCCACCCTGAATCTGACGATGACCACAACCGCTACCAAGAAGAAACAGGTGGCGAAGATCAATCTCGAATTGAATCAGGTGAAGACCGACAGCAAGTGGAGTACTCAGACCGAGATTTCCAGCAAATACAAGCAGATTTCTCCAGCAGATGTGCTCAGCAAGATATTGAGTATGTAAATGCTCATCAAGAGTTTGTAAGTATAGAATATGAGTTTTTAATATAAGAAATGAAGCGAATCTTATTATTCATCATGGCAATCACCTTCTCGCTCGCCCCTTTTGCGCAGAAGCATTCTGCCCAGAAGAAGCCGGTGAGGAAGACTGCCGTGACTGCGAAAAAGAAGGCTGCTACTCCTGCCAGAAAGACGAACGGCAGAGGTCATGTGGTCAGAAAGACATCCAAATCGGCTGCGCCAACCAGAGCAGAGCGCAAGGCTGCAACCTATAGCAATGCATCAATCAGAGGCTTGCAGGGACAGCGCGCTTCTATCCAGAAGAAGATCAGGGAACAGGAGCAGGCTTTGCGCAGGAATCAGGCGGATGTGAAGAAACGTCTTGAAGACCTGATGGCGCTGAACGGAGAAATAGACCAGAGCCAGAAGAAGATTGACGGCATCCAGAAGGATATCCATCATATTGACGGCAATATCGGCATTCTGCAGGCGCAGTTGAAAACGCTTCAGCAACAGTTGCAGGACCGTAAGAACAAGTATATCCGTTCCATGCGCTATATGAGCCGTCATCATACGGTTCAGGACAAGCTGATGTTCATCTTCAGCGCCAAGAATCTGACACAGATGTATCGCCGCCTTTCCTTCATCCGCCAGTATTCTTCCTATCAGAAGGTGCAGGGCGAGGCTGTAAAGGCTAAGCAGAAGCAGGTGAACGAGAAGCACCAGCAGTTGCAGCATGTAAAGGGACATAAGAACACCTTATTATATAAGGGTAAGCAGGAGAAGACGGTTTTGGAAGGCAAGCAGACCCAGCAGCAGGTGATGGTGCAGGGACTGCAGAAACAGCAGAAGACCATTCAGGCTGTGATTGCTGACCAGCGTCAGAAAGATGCGGCAATCAACGCTCAGATTGACCGTCTGATTGCTCAGGAAGTTGCCAAGGCTCGTGCCCGTGCTGCTGCCGAGGCTAAGCGAAAGGCTGCTGCCGCTGCTGCCGCCAAGAAACGTGCCGAGGAACTGGCTCGCAAGAAAGCTGCTGCCGAGGCTGCTGCCAGGGAGAATGCCCGTCGTATAGCCGAAGCCAAGGCGCGTGAGGCTGCTGCCGAAGCTGCCCGCAGAAAGGCGGCTGAAGAAGCAAGACTGGCTGCCGAGGCTGCAAGAAAGGCTCAGGAGGAGGCTGCTGCCCAGGCTGAAGCTAAGGCAAAGGCAAAAGCGCAGGCTAGGGCGCGTGCTGCTGCCGAAGCTGCCCAGCGTGCTGCCGCAGAGCAGGCTGCCCGTCAGGCTGCTGCCGAACAGGCAGCTAGAAAGGCGGAGGCTGAAAGACAGGCTGCCGAGTTGAAGGCGAAGATGGATGCGGAACGCAGTACCCGTGAGATTGCCGCTGCCAAGAAGGTGGCACAGGAGGCTTCTACCTTGAGTTCGGTAGACCGCATGCTGAGCGGTGGTTTCGAGGCAAACCGTGGTAGATTGCCGATGCCTATCAGCGGCAGTTACCGTGTGGTGAGTCATTTCGGCCAGTATCATGTAGAAGGTTTGAAGGGTGTAACGCTCGACAATAAGGGTATCAATATCCAGGGCAAGCCGGGTTGTGTGGCTCGCAGCATCTACGATGGTGAGGTGAGTGCCGTCTTCGGTTATGGTGGCATGTGGAATGTACTGGTCCGTCATGGTGCCTACATCTCTGTTTACTGTAATCTGAAATCGGTCAGCGTTCATAAGGGTCAGAAGGTAAGTACCCGTCAGGCTTTGGGTAGTGTTGGTTCTGATAACATCCTTCAGTTCCAGCTTCGTAAAGAGACTGCCAAGCTCAATCCGGAGGCTTGGCTGAGCAGATAATATATGAAATGGTGCAGCCAGTAGTTTTGCCCCACACGCCCTTTCAGGGCGTGCTGCTTCTGGGGCTTTTGGGCTTTCAGCCCGACCTTGCTGCCATTATCTGGACTTATGACACACCCTCTTTTTAATTGCTTACTAAAGAGGTGGTTACTGGCAAATATCCTAGTGTTGTAACAAAAACTTTATCTCATTTATCATTTAATTTTTATTAAACATTGCTTAAGACCTAAATCAATTTTATATTGTAATTTTGCACTCGAAATTTTGAAATGAATACAATAACTAAAAAAGAAGTTTTATAAATATGAAGCATTCATGAAAAGATATATAGGACTATTCTTATACTTTTGGCTCCTTATCATTTCGCTTACTTCTTGCATTTATGATGACTATTCCGGTTGTCCGCAAAAGGATAACCGTAGAATGGTGCGGATTAATGTGGATTGGCATTTGTTTGATAAAGAGGTGCCTACTGGTATGACGGTCATGGTGTTTCCCTGGTCAGGTGGTGCTCCGCATACTGTCTTGACTAATGAGACAACTCATGCCGACTTTTCCTTAGAACCTGGAAAATATCATGTACTGGTATTCAACCAGAGTACGACCGAGTTTGGTACACTCGACTTTCTAGGAATGGACTTTTACGAGACGGCGCGAGCTGTGGTACTGCATACAACATCGCGCTGGTACTCGCGTGGAGATAATGAATTGATAGGGGTTGAGCCCGAGTGGCTTGCCTCTGATAAACTCGATGAATTCGATGTTTTTGGAGACTCTTCTGAGGTTACTTTAACGCCAAGGAATGTGCTTTCGCATATCCAGGTCAACGTGAAAGTTCCAAGTATAGGATACCTGTATTCTGCGAGAGGATCCTTAACTGGTATTTCAGAAGGATTTCTGCTGGGACAGGGGAAGCCGCTTCAGAGTAAGGTGACTTATCTTCTGGAGACCTGGACGAAATCGATAGATGAGAATGACGCAACACTAGGAACGTTGAAGACATCGTTTAAATGTTTTGGCCTACCAGAAACTGCCCATCTTGATGCAGAAAACAATAAGCTGTCCCTTTCTGCTTTGTTGATAGACAAAAAGACGCAGGTAGATTATCAGTTTGCGGTAGGAGATAAGTTTAAGAAAGATGCTAATTCATCGGAGTTAGGTTATATTATTTCTCTCCATGTTGATGTTGAGTTGCCGAAACCTTTACCTGAGGTGAAGCCTTCGGAAGGAAGTTCTGGCGGTTTTGACGTCACGATTAAGGATTGGGGTAAACCTGAGGATATTGATATGGAACTGTAGAAAAAGTGATAAGAATCAGATAAAGTAATAATAGATTAGTTTAATTTAAAAATCCAAACAGATATGTATAAGAAATTTTTTATGGGTATTGCTTCAATGGCAGCGTTGACATTGGTAAGTTGTTCAAGCGATGACTTGAATAGTTTTTCAGACAATTCTTCTAAGAACGAGGCTATCAGCTTTGATGGCTATTTGGGAAGAAGTGCAGTTTCAGTAAATGGTACACGTGGTAGCGTGGTGGATAAGACTGCTCTTATTGGAAAAGATAAAGGTTTTGGTGTGTTTGGTTACTATTCTACTAAAGATCATTCTGCTCCAGAGCAGTCTTTTGATGCTAATTTGTTCAACAATGAGCGCGTAACTTGTCCTAAAGATGGTGCAGATTGGGCATATACTCCTCTTAAGTATTGGCCAGCAGATGGTCATGTTGATTTCTTGGCGTATGCTCCTTATGATGTTAGTACAGCGTTAAAAAAGACAACTGGTGCTGACCCAAAAATTACATCTTGTATTGATTTTTCAGTATCATCAAAAATTACTGACCAGAAAGATTTGTTGTGGGCTAATGCTGAGAATCAGACAAAGGCTAAGCACTCTACTAGTACAGACAATAAAGTGAAATTCCAATTTGCTCATGCTTTGTCTAGACTTGGTTATACTGTAAAGTTAAATAAAGCTGTTTCTGAATCTGAAGCAACTATTACATTGAAAAATATTACATTGGCAGGATCTGCTGATGAAGTAACGAAAGCTTTCTATAAAGAGGGTACCATTGATTTGTCTAAGGCTCCTTCTTCTGAAGGTCTTTGGACAAATCAATCTTCTGATAAGCAGAATTTTAATTGGTCCTCTAGTGATAAGACGTTAAGTAATGCTGAAACTAAAAATCCTGACAATGAATATTTGTTTGTAATTCCACAGAAATTCAAAACAGGATCAGATCAACTTTATGTTATCGTAGAGTACACTATAGAATATAAAAGTGGAACTGCAAAGCCAACAGTGTCATATAAGGTTTCTCAGCAACTTTCATATGACTTCGAGCAGGGCAAGGCATATACAATCAACTTGACCATTGGTCTGACTCCAATCGAATTCAATGCTGATGTTACTGGTTGGGATCCTATAACTGGTACTCCAATCGAGATCCCTTTGAATTAATCGTATCAGATAAAAATAATGAATTAAAAATTATCATAAGATGAAGTTTCTTCGTTTAGCCTTTTATGTTTTGATAGCACAGCTGGTATTATCTGGTTGTGCCGGCGAAGCTGTGGAAGAAACTTCATCTTCTTCATCTTCTGAAATCAACTTTGATGCTTATGTGGGTCGGGATGCTTCAACCCGTACTGGAGTAACCGATATTGATTCTCTCAAATCGAATAATAGATGGAACCCCGGATTTGGTGTCTTTGCAAGATACAACTATAATGGGAAAATCTTATCTCTGCTGGATACTGAACACGTAACCTGGAATAAAGATCAAAATCAGTGGGAATATGAACATACCCGATATTGGCCAAGTGAAGGAGCTGTGGATTTCTATGCCTTTGCGCCTTATAGTGATGTCCCAAAACTGAATAATAATTTCGAAATAGTTTTTCCTGCTAATTGGTCTCCTGTAGATTTGGTGTATGCTAAAGCCGAGGGTAAGACAAAGGCTGACAACCCTGTTAAATTTACTTTCAAACATGCTTTGGCTCGTTTGAGCTTTGATATCACAGCCAATCAGACATTAGAGAAAAATGGTGCAGTTATAAAAGTTAATGAGGTGAAACTATATGGCGAGAAAGAAACTATAGGCATCTTTCTTATGGAGGGCCGTCTGAATCTTAAAACGGGAGGTTGGAGTGCCTACGATAATGGTACTAGATGGTTTTATACTTGGACACCAGATGGCAAAGTAGAAGGCAAAGGAGAATTGAAGAAGCCAGAAGAGGATAAAAATTATAAGTTAAGTGTACCTCCTCAGTTAGACTATAAAACTCCTAGTGTAACAAATGATAAGGATTCTTATATCTTTATAATCCCTCAGAAGAAGCCCGATTACTTTAATCTAAAGATAACTTATACGGTAGAGCAGGGAAATTTTAAGGAAGATGTGACGGTAACGAAAAATCTGCTAGAAGTGCCAGGAGTTAGTGATCCGTCTTTTACGTTTGAAGGAGGAAAAGCGTATGTCTTTCATTTGAAACTTTCACTTGATCCTATCAATTTCTACGTAACGACTGATGTCGTGAATTGGAATGGGGTGATAGATGAGACAATGCCTTTATAAGGATAATCTGGAATATGAAGCGGAATATTTATAGTTATAGTAAGTTATGGATGATTCTCTTTGTCTTGATGGGTGCAGCCTGTACCAATCAAGTGGAGGATGCTATTCCTGTATCTGGTCAGCCTATTGAGTTTTCTGTGCAATCAGATTGGAAGGAAATTCTCAATACTCGCTCGAATGCTGGTAAAACGCAATTTAAAGATAGTGACTCGATTCAGATTTTCGGTTTTCATAAATCTCTTTCAGGTGAGGTTAAGAAGTTTATGTATCGTGTAGGTGAGTCGGTTAGAGGTCAGAAAGTAGGATTTGATGGTAAAGACTGGAATTATTCACCCAAGCGTTTCTGGCCTAAAGAGGGAACGCTAGATTTTTATGCCAGTTATCCAGATTACTCTGTTCTCAATGAGGAAGATAAGATGACTTATGTGCAGCCGGATTTCAATCCTTTGGGAGTTGATCTGTTGTGGGGCTTAGCTACCAATCGTAATTGTGCAAAGGCGGAGATCGTACCGATCTGGATGGTGCATGCCTTGGCTAAGGTGAATATTTTTTTTGACAGCTCTTTGGGTGACATCAAGCAAGCTAAAGTCTCGGCTTACAAAGCAGGCTATTTCTCTAACGCCGCCGCTAATGGAGTCCCTATTTGGTATGTTGATGATAAAACGGATATTATTCAAGCTACCATTCCTAAAGAACCGACGAAAATTGGTGATGTTACCGTATTTATCTTGCCAGAAAGGATTACGGGACTCAAACTGATTAAGCTTAATGGGACAGTGATTGATGCTTCTGAAGAAATAAAAAAGCATACGTTTGAAGCAGGAAAGGTATATAATCTCACGATATCAAAAGGAGTACAGAAGAAGAATACAAATAGCCGTTCTATAGCGATGTCTGTCCGTTGTGTTTCGGAATAGCGAAAAAATATCGACCTGTACGGTTGAAATTACCCAATACGCCCTGAACCTTCGGCCGGTGACCGTTGGCTCAGGGCGTCTTGCTGATTGCTATTATGTCCCCGGCTCGCCCAGGTATTCGAAGATGGTGGATACCTGGCGGGGAGGGAAATACTGGCTACGCTCCTGGTAGCCTAAACGTTGCAGCTCGTTCCAGAGGGGCACACAACGCTTAATCCATACCATGATATGACGGCGCGCTGTTGCCCCGTCGGTTGTGTCGGGAAAGTAGAGCAGACCTAGCTCGGTCTTGCTGTACATACGTTGGGGATAATTCATAAGCTTTATATTTTTTACAGTCCTTCTACACCATGATCCTTAAAGAAACCTACCATGGCTGTGGTCATATAGCCACCCGTGTTCATCTTCTTGTTCGAACGCCTGCAGTTGGCTATGTAATAATCCTTTCGCAGGAAGAAGTCCTCCAGGTCGCCAATCATATCTAACCTGAGATAGCCGCTCAACTGCTCAGCCTTCTTCTCGCTCACATCATAATTGCATTGCAGCCGGAGTTTCAGTTTGCTCCGCTGTCCTCTCAGTTCGCTGCTCACTTCTGCACCCTCCGCAGTTTCGCCAGAAGTGCGACGGTCGTGCAGGGTAAAGGTGATGTGCTCGGGCAGGTGATGCTTCACTTTTTCACCCTCTTCCAGAAAGAAAGGCTTATAGGTAATATACTGGTCGATGATGCGGTTACGGTAAAGGCGTTTGAGGTCTTTGCAGGCGAAAGTCAGACATCTGCTGTCCAGTTCCGACCAGGTCTTGTAATAATCTTCCCTACCATGCATCAGTTGCTGGATATGCGTCGTTTTGCTGATGGTGAATCCCTTTGCCGCCCAGCAGTTCATGATGAGATACAACTTGATGCTCGATGCGCCGCGGCATTGGTTGATGGCATTGAGGTCGATACGGCTGACTCCCTTGTCATAATTGTAGAAAAACCGTATTACGTTGTTGTCGAAGCGGAATTTTACCATCCAGTTCTTGTGCCGGTTCTGGTATATCTCACTCTTAAACAGGCATGAAAACTTCCTGTAGTATGTCTGGTTGCCCTGCTTGAACGGCAGCAGGATGGGTTTGGATTCTATACGCTGGATGGCATTGCGCAATTGCGGATAATGTCCAGCTCCAAATTTAAACTCAGACAGTTTCATGACGACATCCGTGTGGCCTGCTGCTCTCTGCTCTGAAGTGAAGCCATTAAAAGTCTGTGAAGTTGTGTGGTAAGGGACTACATAGTCCAGAATAACTTTCTGGGCATGCTTGATAATCTGTAGAACGATTTTAAGTTCTGCCACAGAATAGTTCTGGTAAGACAATCCCTGTACGCCAAGGATGGTCATCAGTTGTTTCTCAGGTTGAGAATTTGTCTGAGGGAAGGACTGCTGTCCGCCCGGAGGCTGTTGATTAACTTGTTCCATTTCCGTTTACTTTTAAGATCATTTGAGGCCTACCGATTGGGGCAAGTCTTGGTTATTGTTTATTGAAAACCGGCATGGAATTGGAGTAAGGTCGACAATGCAAGATAAAATATTTGCCACAAAGGGCGTTTCCCATCATCCATCTTGCTTCAAATAGAACCTTACTCTGCATCCATGCCGATAAATTTTTATCAAATTTATCAGGCATAGAATGCCCTGTAAGGATTACTATTTGATCACTCACTTTTCGGGATGGGAAGTCCTACTCAATGAGCTATGTTCTAATCCTTAACCGAAAGCATATCCCGGTGTCCTTCATCGGGAGGAGAAACACATTCTCCGCGCTTTCATGTTGCAAAAATAATATTTAATTCAGACTTATGCAAATTTTTGAAGAGAAAAAATGCATTTTAATGGCTGATTTGTTGAAAAAAAAAGTTCTTTCCTCCCGTATTACGTATAGTGTAATTGATGTAAATGTATATATATAATATACTTGGTATAGTGTAGGGAAGAAAATTATGCATTTAACTACCTGGTATTCAACGTCTTACATTTTTAAAATTCGTTCTAGTAGTCATTCGGGCATATTCTGAAGAAACATGATTCGCTCTGATGGTAACTATTATTCGCTCTGATGGTAATAGTCAAAAGCTAATTCTCTCTGGTAGTCATTGAGCGCTCGAATGAGGTGAAAAAATGATGTACTTCCATTTACCAACTGAAGCGGTTGCGTCGGGTTAAGGATATGGCTGCACTGGGTTACGCAGACGGCTGGACAAGGTTAAGGATTCGACTGCATCGGGTTAAGGATTCGACAACGTAGGCTAACGGAGTCGAATCCGTCGATTTTTCGAGACGTCTTGACTCGCTGACAGAACCATCTGGAGTAGCTGACTGAACCATATCAGTATTCTGCTGCATACGCTTGCATGCAAAAGTATACATAATTGAGCCAAATAGTGCACAACTGGTACTTATCGTACCAAAGTGGACAAGTGGGGCTCCGCCGATGTTGTATCTTTGTATCAGCATTCGGGAAGAGACCGGTGCACAACATTATTATTCACTATTTTAAAATTTTATGTATTATGGCAATTAATTACAGTTTAGTAAAGCTTGCGTCAAAATTTGGTGACAAAGCAGGAGTTCCTAAGTTCTACGCACGTGCTCAGATGAACGAGTCTATTTCGCTCAAGAAGTTTGCGAAGTTGATCGCTATGCAGACCACTGTATCCTATGCGGATGTAACAGCCGTTCTGATCAGTTTGCAGGAGAACATGGTCATCGAGTTGCAGCGAGGCAACCAGATTGATTTCGGCGAGTTGGGCAAGTTCCGCCTCCAGCTTACCAGTGAGGGTGCTGCAACCGCAGCCGAATTTAAGAGCGACATCAACATCAAGGGTGTGAACATCCAGTTTATCCCGGGCAGCGATCTTGCCAACATCTTCGTAGGTATGGAGTTTGAGCAGGTTGCATCACGTGCCGTACAGAAGGCTGCCCTCAAGGCTGAGAAGGAGGGTGCCAAGACCCTCGACATCGAGGAGGCTAAGAAAAAGCCTGCCAAGGACGATACTTCTTCTGGCGGCAGCACTACGGGCGGCAGTACTACGGGCGGCGAAACCACAGGTGGCGAAACCTCTGGCGACCAGACCGGAAACACCGGCGGCAGTGAGAGCGGAGACAGTAACATGGGATAATTAACTTTTTAAAACAGAATAGATTATGACAGAAAAGAACAAGCAGAAATGGAATGAGATTATCAAGTTTGCAGTAACCGTACTGACAGCTCTCCTCGGGGCGTTGGGCGTTTCGGCAGGTGGACTTTAGAAGGATGCCTATGAGAGATATCAATATGATAGTGGTGCATTGCAGCGGTAGCCGCTGCAATCACCGTTATACGATGAAGATGCTGCGCTACGACCATGTGCATAACAACGGCTGGAGCGACATCGGCTACCATTTCTACATCACGCTGGATGGAGAGGTGCATGCCTGTCGGCCGGTAGAGCGTATGGGCTCTCATGCCATCGGTTACAATGCGCACAGCATAGGCATCTGTTACGAGGGTGGTCTTTCGCCATCGGGCTGCATCAGTGACACCCGCACTCCTAAGCAGAAGGAGGCGATGAAGCAGCTGATTCAGAATCTTCACCACCGTTTTCCGGGCATCCGGACCATCCTGGGTCATCGCGATTTGCCTGGCGTTCAGAAAGCCTGTCCGTGTTTTGATGCCACGAAGCTCCAGTACCTTCTGGATGCTTCCTGATTCTCTTCCATTAAGAGGGTTTTTCAAGAGCAGAATTCCTCCGATTTTATTTTACAAGTTAGGGCGCATCCTATCCGGATGCGCCCTTTTCTTTGTCGTCATATTTCTTTCATTCAACACTCAACATTTAACATTAAACACTGAACATTCACCATTAAACTATCCCAATACAACATTGGCAGGAACGCCGAGGTTGTGGTATATGTTTCTTGCAACATCAAAATTAATTGCACGACGTCCATGAAGAATATCACTTAATGCGGTTGTTGACACGCCTATAGCTTTTGCTGCCTCCTTTTGCTTGTAGCCTTTTTGGCGAAAAGCAACTTTGATGGCAGCTATGAGTGAAGGCTTAACTCGCCATGGATGGGGATCAACTTCGCATTCCCAATCGTAAGCAGCTTCGCTGAGGACCTTTAATTCTTCCTTTTCTACTTCGCTGAGAAAGTCCATGCCGCCCAATTGGGTGCCCTTTGCAAGCAGAGCCTCCATTCGCTCTTCAATTTCATTATATGTTTTTTCGTCTTTAATAGTCATAGTTATATATTTTTGATATCCTTAATCTTGTCATATTCAGCATGAGTTCCAACAAATCTAATATGTAGAAATCCTTGAAAGAACACAACGATAGTTACAAGCCTAAATTTATTGCCTGATATGTTGAAGACATATCTGTCATTCCCGACATAATCTGCCGAAGGAAATGCTTGCTTTAATTCTGCATGGCTTTTCCATTCTGTCTTTTCAACAAACTCTGCCCAACGCATGAGCGGATCTGCTGCATCAGGATGTTTCCTTGCAAAATCTTTCAGCAATTTGAACTTTAATATCTTCATAATCGTTTATTTTTGCTGCAAAAATAGCGAAAAGTTCTCGATACAGAGAACTTTTCGCAAGAAAAGAAATAAATGTTTGCAATATTTAACTTATACGTACAGAAATCTCTTGCGGGTTTGAAAATAAAACTGTAACTTTGCGCTATAGAATTTTAAAACAGATGGTTATGAAGTACTTAGATCCTAAGGCAGACCTTACGTTCAAGAAGATATTCGGCAATCATCCCGATCGATTGAAAAACCTTCTGAATACCCTTCAGTCACTCAATGAAGATGAACTGATACAACAGCATCATGTCCCCACACGCCCTGTAAGGGCAAAAGCTTTAAAGATGCTTGGCTAGAACATGATATGATTCAATACGAAAAACAGGGGGACTGTCGTTTGCAAAGTGTGCAAACGATTGCTTCTTTTTTATATCATTTCTTCTATATTCCTTATTCAGTATTCAAAAAAGAAGTCTTATCTTTGCCAGCGAAAATAAGTAACAAGATTAAAGATGATGAAAAACAGAAAGCGTGGTTATGTCTAAGGCATAACCGCGCTTCGTTTTTTGTTGTATTCTATATAATAAGGTGTAGTCAGAACGAATGTCTTTTTCAGATGCTGGCTCCATCCAAGAGTTCCCGGTATTTAGCTACAGCATCAGCTATCTCGCTTATTTTGATAAATTCATCGGCTGAATGGGAGCGGGAAGACTCGCCAGGACCCAGTTTGAACGAAGGGAAATGCATCAGAGCCTGGTCGCTCAACGTAGGACTGCCGAATGGCTTCATGCCCATGGCTACACATTTCCTGATAAGAGGATGCGCCGGGTCGATGCGGGATGATTTCAGGCGGAAACTGTGGGCCTTTACCTCGCTCTTCAGGTGCTGGCAGATAAACTCGTAAACCTCCTCGTTATCATAAAACTCGTTGGTGCGGATATCCACAAGCATCGTACACTTATCCGGAATCACATTGTGCTGGGTTCCGGCATTCACTACGGTAAGCGTCATCTTGGTAGGTCCCAGGAACTCGCTCACCTTCTCAAACTTATAGTCACGAATCCATCGCATATCATCCAATGCCTCGTAGATAGCGTTTACTCCCTCGTTGCGGGCAGCATGACCGCTCTTTCCGTGAGCAATCACATCCAGCACCATCAGTCCCTTTTCGGCAACAGCCGGGTTCATGCCGGTAGGTTCACCTACAATGGCAAGGTCGATATGCGGAAGCAAAGGCAGGGCACGGGTAATGCCATCCTTTCCCGACACCTCTTCTTCTGCAGATGCCAGATAGATAAGATTATACTGCTGAGGCTTTGCGGTCAGCATTCTGAATATCTGGAGGAGCGAACAGAGTCCGCCGCCGCAATCGTTGCTGCCCAAACCGTAAAGTACACCCTCTTCTACATCCGGTGAAAACGGGTTGCGTGTCCATGAAGCCACAGGCTTCACGGTATCGATGTGAGCGTTGAGCAGCAGGGTAGGTCGGCTCTCATCGTAATGAGGGTCGATAATCCAGATGTTGTTCGCCTCACGATGAGGTTCGAAACCATATTTGCGGATGGTCTGCTCCATGATGTCGGCAGCCTCCTTCTCGTTTCTGCTTACAGATGGGGTGGCGATGAGCTTTTTCAGCAAATCCACGGCATCGCTTACATATTCTTCTTGTAGCATCATAATCTCCCTTTTTATTGTTTCGAGGGCAAAGATACGAAAAAAAGAGCAGATAAAGTGGAAAAAGTATCTTTTTATTTTGTGTTCTTAACAAATTCTATTATCTTTGCATCAGAATATAAATATAAGCTTATGCAGATTAATAGTCATCTTTCGGTACTGGTACATAATCTCGCCAAGAAATGGGGAGAGAAAACTGCTTTAACTTTCAGAAAGTTTGGCAGCGACCAGTGGCAATCGGTTTCCTTCAACCTCTTTTCCTTAAGAGTGAAACAAGTGAGCAATGCCCTCCTGAATCTTGGGGCTAAACCTCTTGACAAAATCGCTGTCTTCTCGCAGAACTGTGTGCATTATCTGTACACCGACTTCGGTGCGTACGGTATCAGGGTTACCTCTGTGCCATTCTATGCCAACAGCAGCGAGCAGCAGATTCAATATATGATTAATGATGCGCAGATTCGCTTCCTCTTTGTTGGCGAACAGGAGCAGTATGACAAGGCTCACCGTATCTTTGCCCTCTGTCCTTCTCTGGAGCGTATCATCATCTTCGATTCAAGCGTGCGCATCAGTACACATGACCCTGCAGCCCTCTATTTCAAGGACTTCCTGAAGCTGGGAGAGAATCTTCCTCGTCAGACGGAGGTAGAGGAACTCTACAAGCAGGCAAGTATGGATGACTTGGCTAATATCCTCTATACCAGTGGAACAACTGGAGATAGCAAGGGCGTGATGCTGACCTATAGCCAGTATTATGCTGCTTTGAAGGCAAACAATGAGTGCATTCCTGTTACCGAAAAGGATCGTGTCATAGATTTCCTTCCATTCACCCATATCTTTGAGCGTGGATGGGCATATCTCTGCTTGAGCGAAGGCGCCGAACTCATCATCAATACTTATCCTCATGAAATTCAGGAGAGTATGCGTGAGATGCATCCTACCTGTATGTGTAGTGTGCCACGTTTCTGGGAGAAGGTGTATATCGCTGTAAAGGCAAAGATGGATGATGCCGGTCCTCTTCAGAAGAAACTCTTCTACCATGCTTTGGCAGTAGGAAAGAAGCGGAATATAGAATATCTGGCAAACTGCAAGCGCCCTCCTCTGACCTTGGAGTTGGAATATAGAATTATCAACAAGACCGTTTTGAGCATGGTTCGCAAGCAGTTGGGCTTGGAAAAACCGAATATCTTCCCTACAGCGGGTGCTTATGTAAGTCCGGAAGTAGAGGAATTTGTACATGCCATCGGTATCAATATGGTGGTGGGTTACGGTCTGACCGAGAGCCTTGCCACCGTATCCTGTGATCATTCTGACAAGAAACGCAGTCTGGGTTCTGTGGGGCGTCCTATCTCCTGCATTCAGATTAAGATAGGTGAGGATAATGAGGTGCTCCTCAAGGGTCCTACCATCACTCCGGGATATTATCATCGTGATACCACCAATGCGAAGGCATTCGACAAGGATGGATTCTTCCATACCGGTGATGCCGGCTACATGAAGGATGGCGAGCTTTATCTCACTGAGCGTATCAAGGACCTGTTCAAGACATCGAATGGTAAATATATCGCTCCGCAGCAGGTAGAATCGTTGCTCCTGGTAGATAAGTTTATCGATCAGGTGGCTGTGATTGCCGACCAGCGCAAGTTCGTATCAGCCCTCGTCGTTCCAGAGTTCCGTCTCGTGGAGGACTGGGCACGTGAGCATCATATCGCCTTCACCTGCCGTGAAGATTTGTGTGCTAACGAGAAGGTGCAGAAGATGCTGATGGACCGTATTCAGATTCTCCAGCAAAATCTGGCTTATTATGAGCAGATTAAGCGCATTACCCTCCTGGCTCACCACTTCTCAATGGAGTCGGGTGAGTTGACCAATACCTTGAAGATTCGCCGCCCTATCATCAACAAGAACTACAAGGCGGAGATTGACAAGATGTATGAGGAGTAATCTAAAGTTTAAAGTTAAAAGTTTATAGTTAAGAGTTAATGATTACAGCTGACCAGTTGAAGGATGTGATGGACAGAGCTGATGCTCTGCATCGCTATCTCAATATAGACCAGAAGAAAGTAGAATTCGAAGAGGAGCAGCTCCGCACTCAGGCTCCTGACTTCTGGGAAGACCCGAAGTATGCACAGGAGCAGATGAAGAAGGTGAAGGGCATACAGAAATGGCTCGATGGCTACAAGACCGTGCGTCTTTATGCCGACGAGCTGAAGCTTGCCTTCGATTTCTATAAAGACGAAATGGTGACCGAGGAAGAGGTGGATGCCGATTATGCCAAGGCAATCAAAGCCATCGAAGACCTGGAGTTGAAGAACATGCTTCGCCAGAAGGAAGATCCGATGGACTGCGTGCTCAAGATCAATTCCGGTGCCGGTGGTACAGAAAGCCAGGACTGGGCACAGATGCTGATGCGTATGTATATGCGCTGGGCTGAGGCTCATGGCTACAAGGTAACCATCACCGATATGCAGGAAGGTGATGAGGCTGGTATCAAGAGCGTCACCATGACCATTGAGGGCGGTGAGTACGCTTATGGCTATCTGAAGAGTGAGAACGGTGTGCACCGACTGGTGCGTGTTTCTCCTTTCAATGCCCAGGGCAAGCGAATGACCAGTTTCGCCAGCGTCTTCGTAACTCCGTTGGTAGATGATACCATCGAGGTATATGTTGACCCAGCCAAGCTCTCCTGGGATACCTTCCGTTCGAGTGGTGCCGGTGGTCAGAATGTGAATAAGGTTGAATCCGGTGTCCGTCTGCGTTATTGGTATACTGACCCTGATACCGGCGAGGAAGAAGAAATCCTCATCGAGAACACCGAGACCCGTGACCAGCCAAAGAACCGTGCCAAGGCATTGTTGCTCTTGAAGAGCCAACTCTACGACCGCGCCATGAAGAAGCGTCTGGAGGCTAAGGCTAAGATTGAGGCAGGTAAAAAGAAGATAGAGTGGGGAAGCCAGATTAGAAGTTATGTCTTCGATGACCGTCGTGTGAAAGACCACCGTACCAACTATCAGACATCGGATGTAGATGGCGTGATGGACGGCAAGATAGATGATTTCATCAAGGCATACCTGATGGAGTTCCCTACGAATGATGACGAACAACAATAATAATCTAAAAAATATACGACTATGAGTGGAAATAAAGACTTAAGAAGAGCCAAACATGAGGCTTATCAGAAGAAACAGGCTGCAAAAGGCGAGAAAGTAATCAAGTGGATATTTATAGGATTGATTGTCCTTGGTATTCTTTTTGCCATCTATGCAACAACATTAGTATAAAACAATGAGTGGATTAGAGATAGAAAGAAAATTCCTCGTTAAGAAGGGCGACGCTTACAAAAGCGCCGCCTTTTCTTCTAGTCATATCCAGCAGGGATATATTCCTGCCGAGGGGGCTACGGTGCGGGTTCGCACACGGGATGAGAAGGCTTACCTTACCATTAAGGGCAAGTCGGTAAATGGCGGCATGACCCGCTATGAGTTTGAAAAGGAGATAACGATGGACGAGGCGCAGCATCTTCTGCAACTTTGTCAGGGTGGCGTCATCGATAAGCGTCGCTATCTGGTGAAAAGTGGCAGTCATACCTTCGAGGTAGATGAGTTCTATGGCGATAATGAAGGTCTGGTCATGGCAGAGGTGGAGTTGGCTAGCGAGACCGAAGCCTATGAGAAACCTGATTTCATCGGCATGGAGGTAACAGGCGACAAGAGATTCTACAATTCGCATCTCTTGGGCAATCCTTTCTCGAAGTGGCGTGATACCTTGCCGGCTGAATATCGCTAGAAAATGTATAGAAAAGGTCATTTCTGCGTTCTAAAACAGACTAAATAGCATAAATATTACTAAATTTGTGTTTTTGCTTTCAAATAATTCATATATTTCAGAATTATTTTATAATTTTGCACGAAGAAAAATCAAAAATTAAGAAATTAGTAATAGAAAGATAGAAATGACAGATTCAAATAGAGGAAGTTTTGGTAGCAAGATTGGATTGATTCTTGCTACAGCAGGTGGCGCCGTAGGTTTGGGTAACGTATGGCGCTTCCCTTATATGGCTGGTCAGGAAGGTGGCGCAGCCTTTATTCTGGTATACATCGGAAGTGTGCTCCTGTTGGGCATTCCATGTATGATTTCTGAGTTTATCATCGGCCGTCATGGTGCCTCAAATACCGCACGTGCCTATACCAAACTCTCTAATGGTACGGCATGGAAGTGGGTTGGTTACCTGGAGGTGCTTACCGGTTTCCTGATTACGGGCTATTATGCGGTGGTTTCGGGCTGGTGTCTGCAGTATGTCTATGCCAGCATCATGGGCGAACTGCATGGTGACCCTACCTTTGTGGCGAATTACTTCAAGGAGTTTTCTTCTGACCCTATCCGTCCGGTTATGTGGACGGTAGCGATATTCCTGATTTGTCATTTCGTGATTATTCATGGTGTGCGCGGCGGTATAGAGAAGGCTTCTAAGGTGATGATGCCTCTCCTGTTCATCCTGCTTTTGATCATTGTGGTAGCTGCTTGTCTGTTGCCGGATGCAGGTAAGGGCGTGGAGTTCCTGTTGAAGCCTGATTTCGGAAAGGTAGACAGAAACGTGTTCCTGAATGCCTTGGGTCAGTCGTTCTATTCGATGAGTATCGGTATGGGCTGTATCTGTACCTATGCTTCTTACTTCAGCCGTCAGACCAATCTCTTCAAGAGTGCTTTGCAGATTTCCATCATCGATTTGCTGGTAGCAGTATTGGCTGGTCTGATGATTTTCCCTGCAGCCTTCTCTGTAGGAGTATCACCGGATAGTGGTCCTTCGCTCATCTTCATCACTTTGCCGAATGTCTTTAATCAGGCGTTTGCATCGTTACCTGTATTGGGATGGATCATCTCGCTGCTCTTCTACGTATTGCTGTCGGTAGCTGCCTTGACCTCGCTGATGTCACTTCATGAGGTGAATACCTCTTTCTTCTACGAGGAGTTGAAGATAGACCGCAAGAAAGGTGCTACCATCGTTACGGTTTCCTGTGCCATCATCGGAGCCTTCTGCTCGCTCTCTTTGGGTGCAACAGATAAACTATCGTTCTTCGGAAAGGCGCTGTTCGATTGGTTCGACTTCGTTACGGGTCAGATATTCCTTCCTCTGGGAGGATTCCTTACCTGCCTGTTCCTGGGCTGGTATGTACCTAAGCAGATCGTACAGGATGAGTTTACTAACTGGGGAACCTTGAAGGGCCGTCTCTTCGGTATTTATCTTTTCCTGATTAAGTTCGTTTGTCCTGTCCTCATCTTCCTGGTATTCCTGAACCAGTTTGGTGTCTTCGGATAACAACAAACACTACACATTAAAGATTTAGATAATGGAAACAAGAGGAAATTTTGGTAGTAAGTTGGGCGTTATTCTTGCTACAGCCGGCTCGGCAGTCGGTTTGGGTAATGTATGGCGTTTCCCTTATATGGCAGGTCAGAATGGTGGCGCCGCCTTCATTCTCATCTATTTGGTATGTATCATTCTGCTCGGATTGCCTGGCATGATGAGCGAATTCATCATCGGCCGTCATTCCGCTTCTAATGCAGCCCGAGCTTATTCCAATTTGGGAAAGCATAAGGCTTGGGGTGCTTTGGGCTTGATGGGTGTCATCACCTCTATGATTATCCTGGGTTTCTATGCCGTAGTGGCTGGCTGGTGCCTGCAGTATCTCTATGCCAGTATCATGGGTGGTGTTCATGGCGACGCAGAGTATGTGAAGACCTATTTCCAGACCTTTTCAGCCGATCCTATCCGTCCTACCTTATGGGCAGTAGGTTTTATCCTGCTTACCCACATGGTGGTAGTACGCGGTGTGCGCAATGGTATAGAGAAAGCATCCAAGATCCTGATGCCGATGCTTTTCTTCCTGTTGATTGTGATTGTGATTGCTTCCTGCTCTCTGCCGGGAGCGATGAAAGGAGTGGAGTTCCTGCTGAAGCCGGATTTTTCTAAAGTAGATGAAAACGTGTTGCTCGAAGCGCTGGGACAGGCGTTCTTCTCTTTGAGTATGGGTACGGCATGTCTGTGTACTTATGCCTCTTACTTCAACAGACAGACCAATCTCTTGAAGTCTGCTACTCAGATTGTGACCATTGATACGGTAATCGCCGTATTGGCAGGTTTGATGATATTCCCTGCAGCCTTCTCGGTAGGTGTACAGCCAGACAGCGGTCCTTCGCTCATCTTCATTACCTTGCCAAACGTATTCCAGGAGGCTTTCGGTAACATGCCGGTTGTCGGTTATGTGATTTCGGTGTTGTTCTATGCTTTGCTTGTATTGGCAGCCCTGACTTCTACCATCTCGATGCACGAGATAGGTACCGCCTTTATTTATGAGGAGGGTAAGATAAGCCGTGCCAAGGGAGCCTGGTTCGAGACCATCGTTTGCTGCATCATAGCTGTATTCTGTTCGCTCTCTCAGGGTGCCGTACCGGATTTGGGCTTCTTCGGCAAGGATTTCCTGAGCAATTGTGACAACTTTACTGCCCAGCTGCTCATGCCGTTGAGTTCATTCATCACCTGTCTGTTCCTGGGATGGTATGTGCCAAAGAAGATTGTGCGTGATGAGTTTACCAACTGGGGAACCTTGAAGGGAACTCTCTTCCCTGTTTTCCTGTTCACCATCCGTTTTATCTGTCCAATCTGTATTTTCCTTATCTTCCTGCACCAGTTTGGTGTCATTTAGCAGAACCGGCAAACTTGCAGACAGACACCGGCAAACTTGCAGACAGGCTATCTTGTCCCTAGTAGGCAAGATACGGCTTGATTCTTTCTATTTCGGCAGGTGGAAAGTCTTTGAGGAGACGCAGCTCTTCAGCACTCTTCAGCGGACCATGGGCTCTGCGGTAGTTTACGATTTCCTTTGCCTGGTAAAAGTTCAGGTAAGGATGTTTGCGCAGTTCGGCTAAACTGAGCTGGTTGACATTCATTTTCCGGATATGTTTTGCATCAATATTCATATAGTGGAGGGCTGTCTCGGGCACGCCTTCCACTTCTTGTATCTGGCTCATGGAAACAAAACCGCCTAACCGCTCTCTGTAACCGATGATGCTTCTGGCATAGTAGGAGCCTATGCCGGGAATTTTCTGCAGTTCGGTTGTGTCAGCAGAATTGATGTTGATATACTGACCTTCTTTCAGTTTTCGTGGATAACTGTATTGGGTACTGTCCTTCTTCCTTTCTTCTCTAGTTCTTATAGCTGTCTCTTGATAGCCGTAGTTGTATCTTTCTCTTGGGTAAAAGTTGGCAGCCGGCTGGTAGTCTTTACCAATTCTGATAAAGGGCAGCAGTTTTTCGAATTGCTTCTTGGTTAGTCCGTAAACCCGCGCAAAGTCTCTAGGTGTCCTGAAGATACCTCCTTTATTCCGATATTTGATGATGTTTCTGGCTTGCCATGATTCCAGTCCCAGCCGTTGAAAATCAGATTGGCTTGCCGTATTGGGGTCAAAGGCGAATACTTCGCTCGACTGAAGTTCTTCGTCATAATAGCCTGGCTGTTGCCGCGTGGCATGCCTGATGATACTGTCGTTATGGGCTTGTTGCTTTTCTGAGGGCATCGTTTCTTTAGAACCTACAATGAAAATCATTGTGGTACTGCCAACGAGCAGGGTCAGGATTACGAGTAATGCTCGCCGTTCATGGTGATTGATATAAAAAAAATCCTTTAAAAACTTCATAGGCTTACGGATTTTAAGTCTATATGATTGTTTGGTCGGGATTACTGGACTCGAACCAGCGACCTCATCGTCCCGAACGACGTGCGCTACCAACTGCGCTAAATCCCGATTTCTGCTGCAAAGGTACATTAAATAATGGATAATACCAACAAAAATAGACTTTTTTATCTTTTTTGAAAGAAATTTCCCGAAAAATTTGCAGGAACCAAAAAAAAGTATTACCTTTGCACCCGCAAATGATAAATCGCGATTTGCGAAAGTTGGTGCCATAGCTCAGTTGGTAGAGCAAAGGACTGAAAATCCTTGTGTCCCCGGTTCGATTCCTGGTGGTACCACTTCTTTGTGAGACTGAATCTTCGTAACAGGATTCAGTCTTTTTTTATGCCCTTTTTTATAATACTCCATTTTACACTTATGAAAACGTTTGCGTATAAAAGTTGTCGTAAAATGTTCTGTAGTAGAACTATTTTGGTTATATTTGCACCATAATAGTTAGCATCAAACCAAAAATTAATCTAACAAACATTCGTTAAAATGAAAAAAGCTTATTTGTTATTCTTGGCTGCAATGTTGTCTACGGCAACATTTGCCGACAACAAGCAAACGGTAAAGATTGATGGTCAGGTCATAGACAAGACTGTCACAGAGATTACCTTTGATGGCGACAATGTTGTTCTTCAGTATTCAGATAATACATCTGATCAGGCAGATATGTCGCTCGTAACCCTTTCTTTCACTTATCAAACTACCGGCATCAGCCAGATAGAAGATATAAAGAAAGCATTGCAAGGAAAGGTTTATAATCTTCTGGGCCAATGTGTTGGTAAATCCCCTAAGGGCTTATCTAAGGGTGTTTATATTATTAATGGTAAGAAAGTTATCATCAAATAAAATAAGGAGGATTGAACAATGAAGAAAATGGTATTTACTTTGGCACTCCTCCTGATGAGTTTGAGTGCTGCTGTGGCACAGACAAGGACATTTAAGATTACCCATGCCGTGGCTCGCAACAGCAAGGTGAACCAGATGTATGTTACCACCAAGTCGGGTGATGTGAAGTATTATAATACTGCAGACTTGACAAGTGTGAAGTTCGAAGGTGATAAGGCAATCATCGCACCTAAATCAGGTTCAGAGAATGATGAGTATGATGCTTCTGTTCGGGAAATCAGTTTCGCAAAGAAAGTAGAGCAGGGGGCAAGTGGTGATTTCAACAATCCTGCAGGCGTTATCCAGATTACAGAAGCAAAGGGCTGGCAGGAGTCTGCTTACCTGAAATGGGCTCCTTTCGAGGGTGCTTCTTCTTACAATGTTTATGTAGATGACAAGAAGATTGACGCTCAGCTGGTTCGTCAGTATGCTTCTTATTATCGTGCCGATGTCCTCGGTTTGAAGGAAGGTACTTATTCTGTAAAGGTTGTTCCTGTAAATGCCGATGGTGCAGAGATTGCTGGTGCCAATACAGCTTCTAACTTGGTTGTAAAAAGCTACAACCGTGAAGGCTTTGCCCATTTCAAATATGATGGTGTAGGTGCTTACAATAATGACGGAACTTTGAAGGCAGGTGCGAAGGTTCTCTATATCACAGCCAGATCAGCCAAGACCGTTTCTACAACCGTTAATACGGGTAAGCTTGAGACCATTACCGGTCTTCAGTCTATTATTGATGCATATTCAAAAGGTAAGGATAAAACCCCAATCGCCTTCCGTTTTATCGGTAAGATAAGTCTTTCTGACTTGGATCACATTTCAAGCTCTGCTGAAGGATTGCAGATTAAGGGTGCCAAGATGAATATGACATTCGAGGGTGTCGGTGATGATGCTACTGTTTATGGTTTCGGTTTCCTGCTTAGAAATGCAACCAGTGTAGAGTTCCGCAACTTGGCTATCATGCGTTGTTTGGACGATGCCATGTCTCTTGATACAAACAACTCCCATGTCTGGATTCACAATATGGATCTCTTCTATGGTAAGAAGGGTGGTGCTGCCGACCAGGCTAAGGGTGATGGTACGGTAGATATCAAGGCTAACTCTCAGTATATAACCGTGGCTTACAACCGTTTCTGGGATAATGGTAAGGCTTCTATGTGTGGTATGAAGACTGAAAGTGGTCCAAACTATATCACTTATCATCATAACTGGTTCGACCATTCAGACTCTCGTATGGCCCGTATTCGTACCATGAGTGTTCACATGTACAACAATTACTATCTGCACAATGATGTTTATGGTGTAGGTGCTACAATGGGTTCAAGCGTATTCATGGAGTCAAACTACTTTGATGCAACCAAGCGTCCTATCATGAGCTCTAAGCAGGGTACTGATGCCAAGGGTGATGGTACTTTCTCTGGTGAAAATGGTGGTTTGATTAAGGCATACGGCAATGTGTTTGCCAACAAGCCTGATAACTTCAGTTATGTCCCATACGCAGAAAACAATACAAGTTTTGATGCATACGAGGTTTCTGATCCAAGTGAGCAGGTTCCTGCAAGCGTAAAGACTTTGGTAGGCGGTACCTCTTATGATAATTTCGATACCAACCCAAGCCTCATGTATGCATACGCTGCTGATAAGGCTGCAGATGTTCCTGCTATTGTAGAAGGATTCTATGGTGCAGGTCGTTTGAATCATGGCGATATTGATTTCGTTATTCCTGATGAGACGGTAGTAACCAATGGTCATCAGCAGCCATGGCCTGCTTTGGCAAGCCTTCTCGACTCTTATACTTCTGGTGTTGTCAAGGTATTCGGTGAGAGTAATGCTGCTGGCGAAGGTGGTTCTACCGGAGGTGGCGAAACTGGTGGTTCTACTGGTGGTACAGAAGGTGGCAGTACTGTAACTCCTATCGAGGGTACTGTTTTGGTAACATTCACAGATTCTAAGCCTTCAAGTAGCATAGTAACAGTTTCAGGTAACTATTCTACAAGTAAGGGAACTGCTACTATTGACGGCACTTTATATTCTACTTGTGTAAAGATGGAGTCTGCAACTAATATCTCAGTAACTGTTGATAAGAAAGTCACAATGACCCTTTATTTCAGTTCTGCAGATACCAAGACGAACGCCAAAATAAATGGAAAGAAGCCTGCTGAAGTAAATGCAGTTATTGATTCAACTGCTAAGACAATGACTGTAACATTGGATGCAGGTTCTCATACTATTACAAAGCAGGATACATGTAACCTCTTCGGTATTAAACTTGTACCTGTAAAAGAGTAAAGGTATAGAACTGATTTAAAGATTCCTGCCTCTTTAATGAAAAAACGGACAAAAGCTAGATAAAGATTTGCTTTTGTCCGTTTTTTCTTTATTTTTGTCTTAAATCTATCTGCTGTTTTTCTCTTTTTTCTCTACTTTTGCAACTGAAAACAATTTTAAACGTAATCGCATTTTAACGTAAAACGCAACCTAAAAGTAAAACAATGAAGAATATATTTGGAAAAGCCATATTGCTGGCTACAGCGCTTCTGTTCTCTATTACGGGCACGAGTTGCAGCAATGATGATAATACCACTCCCGAAAAGGAGAAGACTT
>OBAD01000017.1_pt1 | contig 45025 bp, 42 predicted proteins | sample 1494861 | NCBI WGS metagenome assembly OBAD01 (sample SAMEA3360681, study PRJEB22359) | human gut metagenome | biome: ENVO:urban biome; feature: ENVO:human-associated habitat; material: ENVO:feces | place: Bangladesh | collected 2011
TGATTTCAAAGTATCTTACACTCCCTTGCATACATCTTACACATCACACCCCGCTGCTACGCAGTCGGTTTTGTCGTATGCGGTGGATTGTACACCACAGGGACGTAGAGAAATCAGTCGGAGCAACAGACTTTTCTGTTCCCCTATACTGTGATATCGTCCTCCCGTGCTTGTGCCGTGTGGCAGCATGTAGGCTGTGTAGGTAAAATTTGTAGTATCTTACACTAATCAAAGTATTGATAATCAATAAGTTGTAGCGTATTAGTGTAAGATGCAAGATACTCGGCGTGTAAGTTGTTGTAGTATGGTAAAAGGTCTCAGATACCACTTTTTTGTCTAAATTATTGCTGTTCAGTGAAACGTAGCCATGCGAATGGATTCAAGCACCAAGCGTCACCGCTCACCGCTACCACCAAACGCAATCTCTAATGGGGGCGACGCGTCTCGCGTCGGGATAATGAAAGAAAAGAACACAAACTCTACTAAATAATAGCAGCATATTTCCCCGACGCGAGACGCGTCGCCCCCATTAGTGCTTGCGTTTCTTCAAGCATCAAGCGCTACAATCAAGTGCTACAATTAAGCGCTACCACCAAACGCAATCTCTAATGGGGGCGACGCGTCTCGCGTCGGGATAATGAAAGAAAAGAACACAAACTCTACTAAATAATAGCAGCATATTTCCCCGACGCGAGACGCGTCGCCCCCATTAGTGCTTGCGTTTCTTCAGAATGCAGCCCATAACAAACAATGTGCGAGTGCAAACATTGTCTGCACTCGCACAAAAAATACTATATAATTCTCAACAGAATGGTGCACGAACAAGCCCTGACGAGACTAATACGTGTTCATTCATGAGCCTTTACTGCAGTTTCTGCTTAACCTCAATTTCCTGGAAGGTTTCAATCATGTCACCCTCCTTAATATCGTTGCAGTTGGTGAGAGAGATACCACACTCAAAGTTGGTGCTAACCTCCTTCACATCGTCCTTAAAGCGTTTCAACGCATTGATTTCGCCGGTAAAGATTACAATACCATCGCGAATGACGCGCGCCTTGTCGCTGCGCTTCACCTTGCCATCGATCACGTAGCAACCTGCCACATAACCAACCTTGCTGATGTGGTAAACCTGGCGCACCTCGATGTTGGCAGTAACCTCCTCCTTGATAACAGGCTCGAGCATACCCTCCATGGCCACCTTGACGTCCTCAATGGCATCGTAGATGACTGAGTACTGGCGGATTTCGACACCGTCTCGCTCGGCCAATTTGCGGGCCTGCTGTGACGGACGCACCTGGAAACCAATGATAATGGCCTCTGAGGCAGCTGCAAGTGTTACATCGTTCTCGCTTATCTGGCCCACACCCTTGTTGATAACCTTCACCACAATATTCTCGGTAGAAAGCTTGATAAACGAGTCGGCCAAAGCTTCGACCGAACCGTCCACGTCGGCCTTGACAATGATGTTGAGTTCGTGATATGAACCCATCTTGAGGCGTTTGCCAATCTTTTCGAGCGTGAGCACCTCACGGGTACGCAAGTCTTGCTCGCGCTGCAGTTGTTCGCGCTTGTTGGCAATTTCGCGGGCCTCCTGTTCAGTCTCCATCACGTGGAACTGGTCACCGGCCTGCGGAGCGCCATTGAAGCCGAGCAATGTGGCAGCCATTGAGGGACCTACATTGTCGATGCGCTGGCCACGCTCGTTGAAGAGGGCCTTCACACGACCATAGTTGGTACCTGCCAGCACGATGTCGCCCTGGTGGAGCGTACCGTTCGACACCAAGATAGTGGCCACGTAACCACGACCCTTGTCGAGTGACGACTCGATAACCGTACCCGTAGCCTTGCGGTTGGGGTTGGCCTTGAGCTCAAGCATATCTGCCTCGAGCAGCACCTTTTCGAGCAGTTCCTTCACACCCGTACCCTTCTTGGCACTGATGTCCTGGCTCTGGTACTTACCGCCCCACTCCTCAACGAGGAAGTTCATGGCAGCCAGTCCCTCCTTAATTTTGTCGGGGTTGGCGTGCGGTTTGTCCACCTTGTTGATGGCAAACACGATGGGCACATTGGCTGCAGTGGCGTGTGCAATAGCCTCCTTGGTCTGGGGCATGATGTCGTCATCGGCAGCAATGATAATGATGGCGATATCCGTTACCTGTGCACCACGGGCACGCATGGCGGTAAATGCCTCGTGACCCGGTGTGTCGAGGAAGGTGATGTGGCGACCGTTGTCGAGTGTGACATTGTAGGCACCAATGTGCTGGGTGATACCGCCAGCCTCGCCGGCAATGACATTCGACTTGCGAATGTGGTCGAGCAACGATGTCTTACCGTGGTCAACGTGACCCATGACGGTAACAATCGGTGCGCGTGGTTCGAGGTCTTCGGGGCTATCCTCCTCCTCGGCAATGGCCTCCTGTACGTCGGCGGCCACATATTCTGTTTTGAAACCGAACTCTTCGGCCACGAGGTCGATGGTTTCGGCGTCCATACGCTGGTTGATGCTCACCATGATGCCAATGCTCATGCAGGTAGCAATAACCTTTGTCACAGGCACGTCCATCATTTGTGCCAGCTCGTTGGCAGTTACAAATTCGGTGAGTTTGAGCACTTTGCTCTCGGCCTTGGCCTCGCGGCGTTCCTCCTCAGCACGCTGGTGCTGCTGTTCGCGTTTTTCCTTACGGTACTTGGCGCCCTTGCCACCCTTTTGCTTGCTGGTGAGGCGTGCCAGTGTTTCCTTTACCTGCTTGGCCACGTCCTCTTCGCTCACCTCAACCTTTTGCTGCTCCTTGGCGCGGCGGTTGCGGGTCTTGTTTGCACTCTTGCCATTGGCAGCGCCCTGTTGGTTGTTGCGGTTGTTCTGTCCGTTCTGACCGTTGGCACCCTGCTGGTTGCGCTTCTTGCCATTGTTGTTGCCATTCTGCTTGGGCTGGTTGGCGGCATTGTTCACATCGACACGTTCGCTGCCAATGCGGTTACGCTTTTTGCGTTGTCCGCCGGCCTGTGCCTGCCCGTTTTGTCCGGCAGCCCCCTGCTTGTTGTTGCGTTCGCGGCGGCGCTCCTCCTTCGACTTCTTTTTGGGTCGTGTAGTAGAGTTAATGGCACTGAGATCAATGGTGCCGAGCACCTTGGGACCAGTAATTTCAACCTGGGGGTGGAGTTTGAACACACCGTCTTCCTCCTCGCCAATGGCTTTGGCGCGCTCTTCGCGTTGTACTTTGGTGTTTTCGGTAGTGCTTTGGTTCATGTTTTGGGGGTTGGAAGTAGTTTGGTTGTTGGCATGTGCCGGCACTGCTTCCTCGGCCTCAGTCTTTTGGGCAGGGGCTGCGGGGGTGTTTGCAGCAGTGGCTGCGTTAGCCTGGGGCTTATTTATGCTTTTAGCCGGAGCTTTTGGAGCCTCGGCTTTTGTGTTGTTGGCAGATTGTGTGTTGCTCTGTGCCTTGGCGGGTTTGGCATCGAGGTCGATGTGGCCCACAATGTGTGGTCCCTTTACTTCGGGCACCACCGTTTCAACCATGGTTTCCTCGGCCTTGCGCGTTTTGGCAGAGCGTTTCTTTTCCTGACGGTCCTGCATACGTTCCTCAGCCTTGTCGCGCAAAGTCTTGTCGGCGCTGAAGGCATTCTTAAGTAGTTCGTACTGCTTGTCGTCAAGCTTTTGGTTAGGGTCGTTGCTTGCCACGGGTGCTCCTTTTTCCTTCAGGAGGTCGGTGATTGACTGCAAGCCGACGCCAAATTCTTTGATAGCTTTATTTAATCTGATACTCATGCAATAATGTTAGTAAGGTTTGCTAATGCGATTGTCTCAACATAGGTAAGTGGGCTGGCATGCTCCACAGCGGCCATAGCGCGCCGCACGGGGTGGAGTTTTCAAGGCTCTGGCCTTGTTGGCTGATTATGCTTTGCCTTAAAAAGACTCCACACCGGCTGCGTGATTATGTGCTTTAGCGTGTGTGCACCGCCCGACTTACGCGTTGTGCATTAGCTCTCCTCGCCTGCCGGCTCTGCAGCAGGCTCGTTAGCGTCGGCCGGAGCCTCAGCAGTTGGTTGGGCAGCGGGTGCCTGGGGTGCGTCGTTCTCAAACTCGGCACGCAGCACGCGCAATACTTCGTCGACGGTAGACTCTTCGAGGTCGGCCTTTTCGATGAGCATTTCGCGGGGTGCGTTGAGCACGTCCTTGGCGGTTTCGAGACCGATGCCCTTGATGGCGTCAATCACCCACTGGTCTATTTCGTCGGCAAACTCGTCGAGGTAGATATCCTCGGTCATTTCTTCGCCTTCAACTTCACGGAACACGTCGATGGTGTACTCGGTGAGCATCGAGGCCAGCTTGATGTTCATACCACCCTTACCAATAGCCAGACTTACCTCGGCAGGACGCAGGTACACCTCGGCTTTACGCTCCTCTTCGTGCAGCACAACGTTCGACACCTGTGCGGGGTTCAAGGCACGCTGTATGAACAGGGCTGTGTTGTTGGTAAAGTTGATCACATCGATATTTTCGTTGTGCAACTCGCGCACAACACCGTGTATACGGCTGCCGCGCACACCAACACAGGCGCCCACGGGGTCGATGCGGTCGTCGTAGCTTTCAACGGCTATCTTGGCGCGTTCGCCCGGAATGCGGGCAATGCGGCAGAGGCGGATGGCGCCGTCGGCAATTTCGGGTATCTCGTTCTCGAGCAAACGACGCAAGAAGTCGTTCGATGTGCGCGAGAGGTAGATTTTAGGATTGCCATTGGTGTTGTCCACACGGTCGATAACGGCTGTCACGGCATCGCCTTTGTGGAAGAAGTCGCGGGGTATTTGCTGCGATTTGGGCAGGTAGAGTTCATTCTTCTCCTCGTCCATGAGCAGCGTCTCGCTCTTCCAGGTTTGGTACACCTCGGCAGTGATAAGCTCGCCCACGCGGTCCTTATATTTATTATAGAGGGCATCGTGTTCCAGCTCGAGAATTTTGCTGGCCAAAGTCTGGCGCAGCGTAAGTATGGCACGGCGTCCGAAGTCGGCAAAATGAATTTCTTCAGACACATCTTCGCCCACCTCGTAGGTGGCATCAATCTTTTGTGCCTCGCTCAATGATATTTGCTTGTTGGGGTCTTCCACCTCGTCGTCGTTCACCACCACGCGGTTGCGGTAAATTTCGCAATCGCCCTTGTCGGGGTTTACAATCACGTCAAAGTTCTCGTCAGAGCCAAAGATTTTGGCTATCACGCTGCGGAAGCTCTCCTCGAGCACACCCACCATGGTGGTGAGGTCAATATTTTTGTTTTGCTTAAACTCAGCAAAGGTTTCTATCAAGCTTGCTGTTTCTTGTTTCTTCTTAGCCATATATTGAGCGGTATTGTGTATTGTCTTGTTTATTCAACTTTCGGATTCAGCCCGTTCAAGTTAAAACCGAAACTTGAGTTATTTATATATGCGTGCGCGCGGCACATCGGGCAGGCGTTCAAGCTTTTGTTACGAAGGTGCGCCCGCCAGAGTTCTTACTTAAAGTCGATGACGTACTTGGTGCTTTTTACTTGGTCGAAGCTGAAGGGCACTTCGCGTTCTACCAGTTTGGGGCGCTTGGCACCCTCTTCGCGCACTTTTTCCTCGATGGTGAGCGTAAAGCCCTCGGGTGTTACACCGCCCAAGGTTCCCTGCAACTTTTTGCCCTCAGTGGTGAGCACCTCGACACGCTCGCCTTGGTGAATTTCGTACTGGCGCAACACCTTGAAGGGCTGTCCTATGCCGGCGCTGCCCACTTCGAGTTCAAAGTCCTCCTCCTCACGGTCGAGATGGCTCTCGATGTAGCGGCTGAGTTCTACGCAGTCTTCAATCCACACGCCCTCTTCGTGGTCTATCTCTACCACGATGCGGTCGTCGGTACTGATGGTGAGGTCGGTCAAGAAGTAGTCCTTACCCTCCAACCACTGTTCCACCAGACTTTTTACAAAACTTTTGTCAATCATTCGTTATGCTTTCAGATGTATTTTAACACCTGCAAGGTGGCCAATATTCCTCCTTGCCCCCTTGCCTTTGGTTATGCTTTATAGCGTGTTGTAAAAACAAGTGAGGAACTTCTTTCGAAAGCCCCTCACTCAATCTTGCTGCAAAGATACAAATATTTATGTGTGTTTGCCAATAGTTTGGCGTTATTTTTTATGGCTCTTGCTGTGGCAAGGTGGGAAATATGCTAATGCGCTAATATGTTAATGTGATAATGTGCTGTTCAAAGTTTATTTCGACAAAGTTCTTGTAATTTGCCTTCGCAAATTGACGCACAACTGTGGTCTTTTCTACTTGGTGTGCACCCTTTATGAGCAGTGCTTTATTCGCGATGGTTTTCTTTCACGCTTCTAACTTGTTGATTATCTTGCGTTTTAGCATAGTTGTTACAACTTTTTTCCAGCCTTTACACGGCTTGCTTGCAACTTTTTTCCAGCTTTTCGGCTGTCTGCTTGCAACTTTTTTCCAACTTTTCGGCCGTCAACTTGCAACTTTTTTCCAGCTGCATGATGCGGCCGCCGCCCGAGATTCTATGTTTTGATGCCGCTCATACATAGCAAAACGGGGCTGCGCGAATTACTTCGAACAGCCCGTATAATGAAAAAAACAGCTGATGCGGACAGGAAGGCCGGATAACTGTCGGCGGTAGGTGTATGATGTGGTATCAAATATCAAATAAGGCTTGAACTGCGTTGAGGGGTGTTTGAATGTGTTCCAGGCCATTCCCACATCAATTTATTCAAAATAGGCATCAATTGCTACTAATGGAATGTTCTCCAACCACTCTTGGTCAACATAACCTTTCATTGAAATGCGTAGTCCTTTCAGTCCGGCATTGTCTTTTACAAACTGTGACAAAGAACGCGCACGTACGTTTTCCTCGGCCTTCACTTCTATCGGGATAACCCGTTTGCCATTCTGAATAATAAAATCAATTTCGGAAGGGCTTTTGCTATTACTCCAATAATAGGGCGTAAAGCCTATGGCCTTGAGCTGTTGCATTACATATTGCTCTGTAAACATTCCCTTAAACTCCGTGAACACATTGTTGCCCACAAGCATTTGGTCAATAGGAGCCTCGGCCATACATGCCAAAAGTCCGCAGTCTAACAGAAATAGCTTGAATGCATCAAAATCTTCGTAAAACTTGAGCGGCACCTTGGGCTCATTAACCCGGTTTACCTTATATATAATGCCAGCATCTAAAAGCCATTGTATGGCAAGTTCAAAATCCTTAGCCCTACTACCTTTGCGAATAGCACCATAAACAAACTTTTTGTTCTCCTTTGCCAGCTGAGCGGGAAGTGAGCCCATTACTTGACGAATTCGGACAGACTCACTTGTGGAGGTGTGTATAGAAATGTCTCGGCCATAGGCTTCCAATATTTCATGCTGCAGTGTACGCACTTGTTGCAAGTCTGCATTTTTTACGAACTTGCTCACAACGCCTGGCATACCTCCCACAAAGTAGTATTGACGCAACAGTTCTACCATTTTGGGCATCATCGTCTCTATCAAAGTCCAATCCTTGGAATGCAAAATGTCTATCCAGCCCTCATGGCCCGTTGCATACAGAAATTCTTCATAATCCATCGGATACATAGACAGCATATCGACCTTGCCCACAGGGAATGACTCGCCCTTGCCTAAAGTAACGCCGAGCAAGGAACCTGCCACCATCACATGGTACATTGGTGCTTTTTCGTAGAAATATTTCAAACTATGTAGTCCTCTTGGCACCTCCTGTATCTCATCAAAGACAATCAAAGTGTCGCCAGGTGTGACCTTGACACCCGTAATGGCTTGCAAGGTCATCAATATGCGTTCAATATCGTAATCTAAGTCAAAGAGTTGCTTCATTCGTGGCTCGTCATCACAATTGACGTACGCCACCTTCTTGTATTCTCGTTCGCCAAAGTGTTGCATTATCCAAGTCTTGCCAACTTGCCTTGCACCAAGCAACATCAAAGGCTTTCTATCTTCGTTTTCCTTCCATTTGATTAGTTCTTTATATATCTTCCGTTTCATAATGACCTTGATTTATAAATACTTACGTCGCAAAGTTACACTTTTTCGAAGATAGTTTGTGTAAAATACTACACTTTTTCGAGGATAAAATGCGTGTATTACTACACTTTTTCGAGGATAGTTTGTGTAAAATACTACACTTTTTCGAGGATAAGATATGCGGATTACTACACTTTTTCGAGGATAAAGCGCATTATTTTATTGCGGTATGGTAAAACTGTTCCGATACGATTGTCGAACACAGAACACGCTGATTGCACGGGGTTTTTCGCTACACGCTTTGGCCCAACGAAAATGACGAAGTTGGCGAAACCAGTGAGCATTGCATGCTCGTTTCGCTGCTTGCTCGTTGTTGGCCAACTGCTGCTGGTGAGTTCTTAACTGCATAATCCGTGCGATCTGTGAGCCATAATATCAGAATTGTTTTATCAAGCAGCAATAAATGATATTGCATTTTTTACGAGAGCGTTTACACCAATTATGCGGGCAAAAGCTTAACTTTGCATCAATTCTTCTAACAAACAACCTTTGCCTAAGCAGATGTTCGGTAAAAGGCCTGGAAAGAATTGGCGTAATGCGTTGTTGTGAAACATGAAATGATGAACGGGCACAGCGGCTGCGCGAGCAGTATGACCCGTAATAATGCGCCATGACATACCAGCAAAATAGGAGCATAACTTTATGGTTCGTCGAATGTCTGCTTACACCGGTGTACACAGTTCTCCCCCTTATGAAGAGACATATACTCAACTTTGTGCTTGTGGCGCTTGTGCTGCTTGTGGCAGCATGCAAGGGCCATGAGGCCGACACGTTCAAAATAGGTGTGTCGCAGTGCAGCCAAGATGCGTGGCGTGAGCAGATGAACCGCGAAATGCAGCGTGAAACAATGTTTTACAACAAAAATGTAAAACTCGACATACGTTCGGCTCACGATGACAATGCACTGCAAATAAAACAGATAGACAGTTTGGTAAACGAGGGCATCAACCTGCTGGTGGTGTCCCCCAACGAGGCGCGCGCGTTCACCCCCGTGGTGGAGCGTGTGATGCGCCGTGGCATACCGGTGATAGTGGTTGACCGTAAAACACTCTCCGACAAATATACGGCTTTTATCGGGGCCGACAACCGCAGCATAGGCAAGGATATGGCCGCTTGTGTGGTGCAGGAACTCAAGGGGCATGGCACTGTGGTAGAGCTGACTGCCAACATGGCTGGCACGGCAGCACGCGAGCGTCATGCCGGACTGACCCACATGCTGGCACAAGCGCCGGGCATAAAGGTGCTGGCCAGTGTTGAAGTGGGGTGGGAGGGGGCACGTGTGCCACAGCAGATTGACAGTTTGATTGCGGCCGGCGTTGTGCCACAAATCATTACAGCCCCCAACGATCGCACGGGCGTGAAGGTGCACCAGGCTTTGGTGGCAGCCGGACACCCCGAGGTGAAGGTGATTGGCGTTGACGGTCTGTCGACCAAGGGTGGCGGACTTGACAATGTGGAGCAAGGTGTGCTCACAGCCACATTCGTCTATCCCACAGGCGGCGACAAGGTGATACAAACGGCCATGCGCATATTGCGGCACGAGCCTTTCAAGCGCGACACGCGGCTGCACTCGGCTGTAATCAATGCCACCACGGCACGCCTGTTCCGCATACAGAGCGACCAGGTGCATGAGAGCGAGCAGCGCATTGACCAGCTTGGCACGCAGATGGACAAATTCCTGTCGCGCTACTCCATGCAAAAGATGCTGCTCTTTGCTTGCATAGCCATTATAGTGCTGATTGGGCTCGTGATGGCCATGGGCATACGCTCGTATTATGTGACCATACGCCGCAACGAGGAGCTTGACAACCAAAAGCGCAAACTTGAGGCGCAGCGCGACCAGTTGGTAAAAATGTCGAAGGAACTGGAGGAGACCACGCAGAGCAAGCTCACCTTCTTTACCGAGGTGTCGCACGACTTGCGCACACCACTCACCCTCATATTGGCGCCTGTTGAGCAACTGCAGGGGGCGGACAACTTGACCGACGAACAGCGCGGACTTCTGCAAGTGGTGCGCACCAATGCCGACATATTGCTGCGGCTGGTGGGGCAGACACTCGACTTCCGCAAGTTTGAGACGGGCCAGCTGAGGCTCAATATCAAGACGGTGCAGCTGAACGAGACCCTCAAGCAGTGGTGCGACCCCTTCCGTGCCCTGGCACGTAAAAAGATGGTGCGCTACCATGTGCAGCAGGCCGATGTGCCCGATGCGGCATGGCTCGATGTGATGCTCGACGATAAAAAGATGGAGAGTGTGTTGTACAACTTGCTGTCTAACGCTTTCAAATATACGCCCGAAGGGGGTAAAATAACGGTTACGCCAAGCATAACCGATGATGCCGAACAGGGCCGGTGGCTCAGCATTGTGGTTGAGGACAGCGGACAGGGCATTGACCGCGACAAGTTGCCCCACATATTCGACCGCTTTTATCAGGCCGACGCGAGCCACGATGGTTCGGGCATAGGGCTGGCCACAGTAAAGGCTTATGTCGAACTGCATGGTGGCACGGTGAGTGCCGAGAGTATGCGCGGCAGCGGCGCGCGCTTTGTGGTGCGCATACCCTGTCAGCACGATGTGGCTGCGGCTCACGTGTATGAACAACCTGACGCCATGCAACCCGACGGGGCCGGTGTGGTGGCACCGCACATTGATGCCATTGCGGGCGAGGGAGTGCACACGGTGCCAAACGCGTTGACTGTCTCGGCAGATGCCGCACAGTCGAGGGGCGGTGCTGCCGAGCCGCGTCCCACAGTGCTCGTGATTGACGATAACGAGGACATACGTTCATATCTGCGCTTGTTGCTTGCGGACAGCTATGTGGTAGAGACGGCTGCCGACGGGCAGGAGGGCCTGGCCAAGGCGCGACAACTCATACCCGATGCGGTGGTGTGTGATGTGATGATGCCTGTGATGGACGGCTGGGAGTGTTGCCGCAGATTGAAGGACGAGTGGCAAACTTCGCACATTCCGGTGATGATGCTGACGGCTTGCACCCTCGACGAGCAACGTGTGGCAGGATTTGACTGCGGTGCCGACTCTTACATAGCCAAGCCGTTCAGTCCGGATATGTTTAAGGCCCGATTGCGCAATCTTATTGATAACCGCCGCCGTTTGAAGGCTTTCTTTGGCGACAAGACATCGCTCAAAGCCTCGAACGTGAGTGAGCTTGACAAGGGTTTTGCTGCGCGATTGCGCGACATGATAGAGAAGAATATGTCGAGCGAGAATTTCTCGGTTGAGGACATGGCGGCGCAGATGGGCGTAGGGCGCACGCAGCTTTATCGTAAGGTTAAGTCGCTCATGGGCTTTTCGCCGGTAGAGTTGTTGCGCATAGCGCGCCTTAAAAAGGCTGCCGAATTGTTGCGCCGCACGGAGATGACTGTGGCCGAGGTGGCTTATGAGGTAGGATTCGCATCGCCCAGCTACATGGCAAAATGCTTTAAGGAGTATTTTGGTGTTAATCCTACGGAGTATAAGTAGTTATTGTTGTTCGGTAAAACATAAACATGCGAATTGGCTCAAGCCTCAAACGCAACCACTAATAGGACTGACTTTCTCAAAAGAATCGCCCGCAACGCCTGTTTGTGGACATTGCGGAATAGGCTCTCAATGCTATTTTGTGTTTTACTGGGCAGCAATGGCTGCACGCATACAACGAATAAAGCCGTTGATTATAAGTGAATGTACTTAATAATCAACGGCTTTATTACTTGTCGGGGCGACGGGATTCGAACCCACGACCCCCTGCTCCCAAAGCAGGGGAAATAGGAGGCCTAAATCGTTAATATACAATAGGTTGAGCGGGTGACTGAACGTGAGTGCTCACAATATGCTCACAAAAAGGTGCTTGTGGTGCGCGTATAAGGTGCTTGTGGTGCGCGCATAAACACCACAAGCGTATGCAAAAAACCTGGCCACGTGAATGCGTGGCCAGGTGGGTGCGCCTGTCAGCCGCAGGCGGCTTGTGTCAAAGGGGAAACGTATGAAAGTAAAACCCCGGCTGATGTATGTGGTGTGGCTGTTGTGCCGCTCATTGTGGGCTGCCGTTTTGTGGCGGGCTGCACGGTTGGAGGGCTATATGTTGTCTGCGCAATGGTTGATGCGCTGCGCGAGGTCGCGCAGGCTTTGACGAAGTTGCTCCCGTTCGGCAGGGGTGAAGCCTCCTGTGCCTCCGTTGCCGTCGATGCCGTTGAGCTTGTGGTAGAGCCATGATGATGACTTGTGAAAGTATTGGTTGGCTACTTCGCGCCATGATATGAAGAGTTGTATGTCTTGCAGACGCTCCCTCATATTGGTGATGGGTTGGGTGTTGTCCATGATGTATGGTGTTGTGGGTTGTGTTTGGTATAGTGTAAAGAGCCCCGCCCGCTTGTGACGGGGCTCTTTGTGTTAGTTGGGTTGCCTTAGCATTTGGTCGAAGAGTTCTTGTGCGTACCAAAGTAGTTGTGGATAGCCATCGGGGAAACTCTTGTTGTAGTTGCGAATGGCTTCGAGCAGTTCGTACTCTTTTTCGGAAACTGCGGTTTTGAATGTTTTTTGTTTCATATTGTTTTTTGTTTTGACAATGCAAAGATACTACAATAATTCGTATTTTCCAAATTATCTGCATGCTTTTTTGTTGGTTTTCAATGCTTTATGCTTTGGTGTTGGGGCTGCTGAGTGTGTAGGGGCGTCACTGTATCTCGTAGAGGTAGGCTTGCTTGAGTGGTTGTATGCCGTTTTGGTCGATGGTGATTTCGAGGCGGGCGCAGGCGTAGCGGCGGGAGCCTATGAGGTAGGGTTGTGTGGGGTCGGGGTTGATTGTGTCGGTAAATTGTGCTTGTAGTTCGATGCGTGTGTCGATTGTGGGGGCTGTGGTGAGTAGTTGGCCTATGTTGCCGTAGGTGGCGCTGGTGTTAATGGGGCCTTTGGTGGTGAGGGCGAAGGGGCCTTCGGGTGTGGGGAAGGTGTAGGCCTTTATTTGGAGTGTTGCGGGTATGTGGCGGGGGCCGTTTGTGTTTGTGATGTAGGGTATAGCGATGGGGCAGAGTGAGATGGTTGGGTTTTTGCTGGGGGAACCGTCGGGGCCTGGGAAGTATTCTTGGTAGTAGGTGTCGTTTTCGCCGTTGTACCATGCTATGTCTATGTGGTCTTTGGCTTCGGTGGTGGTGTCGGTGGTGTCGGTGTCGGGTGGGTTGATGGCGTTGTTGACGGAGTAGATGTTTGATTTGGTGAGTATTGTGTCGGCCACGGCTATGATGGGGTAGCGGCAGGTGGGGGTGGGGTCTTTGAGTTGCCCGTTGTTGGTGGCGATGTGTGGGTCGGTGATGAGCATGTTGGCTGGTGTGATGCGCAGTTTGGTCATTTGCTCGCGGTCGGTGGTGCGCATGAGTGGTGCAAATTGGTCTACTTCGCGGAGGACGGGTGTGTCGAGATCGGTGATGAGTATGGCGTATGCGCGGTTGGTGGGTGTGACGGTGTAGAGGTTGGGGCTTTTCTTTTTGTAGTAGTCGGTTAGTTTGTCGTAGTGGTTCTTGGCTTCTTCGTATGTGGCTGTGGGCAGTATGGTGGCGTTTTGCCATACTTCGTCGGGCAGTCGCAGCATGGGGCTGATGTCGGGGTAGTCGTAGTCGACATTGCCGTTGGCTGTGGTTTCGGCTTCGGGGTCGGTTGATATGTTGATGGTGTGTGCGTCGGATACTTGTGTGATGGTGATGGGTTTGAGGTTTTCGGTGTAGAAGTCTTTGCGTGTGTACATGTCGACGTATCGTCCGCTGAAGGTGAACACGCAGCCGAGGAGGTTTTGCAGTTCGTTGAGGTATTCTTTTACGGTCCAGTGTGGGAGGATTTTGGCCCGTTGCAGAGTTTGCCGTGTGTTGGCTATGTAGATGGCCCGTGTGAGGGGGTTGTCGGTGTATTTGCTCCAGTTGCGGGGGGTGAAGCCGAGGCACTTGAATATGCGTGCGGTGATGTCGAGCAGGTAGGGGCATGGCGCGAGTGTGATGTTGTCAATGCTGTCGCCGTCGAGTCCGGGTGTGGTGGTTATCATGTCCATGGGGTTGGCTATGATGTCGTCGGTGGTGCTGTATATGGGCAGACATATTGCGTCGGTTTGTTCGTAGGTGCCGTAGGCTGCTTGCCGCACGGTTGTGGTGTAGCCCCGGAAGGTTTGGCCGATGCAGCTGCTGAATATTCTAATTTGTGTGCGCACGTCGGTTCCGCTTTTGAGCACTTCGGAGTTGGAGTATCGCACGGAGCCGAAGCCGTCCCAAGCGTTGCCGAGTGGCAGCTCGTCTATATAGGTGGTGTCGTTGTTGAGTGGTGATGCTTTGACGCCCGCTTTGAGTTGCACCTTTACTTCGGTCTCGGTGATAGAGGTGACGGTGGCGGTGCCTTCGAGTTGCAGCGGTGGTGCTATGAGCTGCATGGTGTATTGCTCGCCTATGTGGGGGTATTGCGTTGTGGCGGGGTGGTTGCGTGGTCCGAATATGGCGAGGTTGGTCGGGCAGCCTCGCAAGGGCAACTGCACCTCGAGGGTGTAGTCGCCTTGGTCGGCAAAGTAGGGGTTGACGCGTGTGAGTTTGATGGTGGTGCCCTTTTTAATTTCGGTTATTTGGTTGTTGATGGTGAGTTGCATCATGGGTTGGTGAGTTTTTTGTAGTGTGTGTATTGTTGGTCGAGTCCGTCGGGTCCGCTCATTACGACGTATGCTTTGATGCCCTTGGCGAGTTGTTGGTTTAGCTGGTTTATGGCTTCGGTCTGTGCAGGTGTGGCAGTGTCCACCACTTGCAGGGAGGGTGTGTTGTTGGCGGCGGTGGCGGCAGAGGTGATGGCTCGCCCTGCGAGGCTGGCAGTGGTTTGTGGTGCAGTGATGACGCGGCTCACGTCGTCGGCTGTGAGTCGTGCCACGGTGTTGGTGCGTTGCGCGTGGTCGATGAGTTGGAGTACGGGCATGAGGTTGGGGTTGTTGACGGCCTGGTGGTTGGCCACGAACTCACCCTCGTGCACGATGCCAGCCTGCCGGCGGTACTGCTTGCCTCCAGTAAAGCCACCGAGGTAGTAGCCCTCGGCTTCGGCCTGGTGTTGTTTTTTGATGGCGGCTATCTGTATGGCACCGGCTGCGACGGCTGCTGCAGCGGCTATGGGTGCCATGATGGGGCCCACGACGGGAATGTTCACCACTGAGCCGTATGCCATGATGGCGTTCATGGCAGTTTGTGCCACGGCTTGTGCCAGTTGCACCTTCATTTGTTTGCGGTTGTACTTGCTTTTGATTTTGGCGAGTTCGGCCTGCTTTTGTTCTTCAAGTTTTTTGGTGCGTTTGGTGTTTTTGCCAGCGGCTTTGATTTGCGCGTCGTATTTTTTTGTTACTTCGGCTTGTTCGAGCTGGCTTTGTGCCTGGAAGAGTTGCGTGGCTTGGCTCATGGTGGCCATTATCATGCTCATGGCCGCAATGCCCACTGCGGCATAGTCTTGCCATTGCGCTTTGCCGTCTTTGAGTTTTTGCGAGAGGTTGGAGAGGTTTTGCGCCAGATTGATGACGCCTTGGCTCATTCCGTCGGTGGGCTGTCCGAGATTGGTGTCTTTATCTTTGTATTTTTCCTCTATTTCTTTTTTAGCCTTTTGATATTCCTTTTCGGTCAGAATGCCTTTTTTGTGTAGTTCCTCTGCAAATTTGAGTTCGTCAGCCTTTTGTTCGTCGGCCGATTTCTTGAACCACTCTTTGCGTGCCTGGTCAACGCGTTGCCAGAAGTCCTTTTGCCGTTGCAGCTTGTCGTTATCCGTTTCGGTGTCATATTGCTGCTGATACTTTTTGGCCTCCTCGTCTTGTCCGTAGAGTTTGCTCAGGTTGGCGCGTCGTTTGAGGTATCTGAGCCTTATCTCTGTTTTGTTGCTTTGATATTGTTTCTCGTTGGTGATGCCGTCCAGATAGTTTTGTTTTTCGGTGTTGAGTTCGTCTTGTTCCTCAATGTCGAGTTCGTGTATGCTCCATGCGTGGTTGTTTTTTCGCACGGCCGCTGTGGCGTCGTAGCGTTTTTGTTCGAGTTTCACCCATTCGGGCGAGTTCTCGGTGTATAGGTCTCGTTGGTCGGTGTATAGTTTTTGGTCGATGTCGAGCAGTTGTGCCGAGTATTCTCGGTGGTCGATAATGCCGTTCTCGTAGTTGGCGCGTGCTATGAGCCGTTGTTGGTTGGCAGCGTCCTCCAGTGCTTTGAGTTGTGCCTTTACGGGGTCGGTGGTGTTTTTGGTGGTGTGTGTGTCATTTCCGCTGCTGTTCCCGCCGCTGTTCCCTCCGCTGTTGCTGAAGGTAGTGGTTACAGGCGTGATGGCTGGTGTGGTGGGTGTGGTTCCTCCGTTAGCTATTATTTTGGCCAGTTCGCCTTGTACTCTGTGGCTTTTGGCGTAGTCGAGAATGAATTGCTTTTCCTTTTTGTTGAGCTTGTCTTGTAGCTGCCACCAATTTAGGCGCTCCTTGTTGTGTCGTTGTATGTTTTGGTCGTTGATGCGTGTTTCGTTGGTTTCGATTACGGTTGTGCGCATGGTTGGGTCGTCGGTGGCAGTATTCACATGCACTGAAGGCTGGCTCAGGTGTCCGTCCTTCTGCATCTGTCGGTCGCGGTAGGCCACAGCGTTTTGCCATGATTTGATGGCCCTGTCAATGTCGAATTGCTTCTCGGCGTTCTCCTGTATTTTTTTGAAGAGTGCTTGAGCCAGCGCCAGCCTGTCAAGTTGTTCGATATACTTGCCTATGGCCTCGGTGTTCTTTTCGACGAGTGTGCCGCTTGACGAGAGCGAGGCATGGTAGCCCGGCACGATGCTTTGCAGTTTGGCAATGGCTTTACGTCGGGAGTCGATGCTTGCCGAGTTGTCGTGAATGACGTTGGTGAGCATCTCGATTTGTGCGCGTTCGGCCTTGGCGTTGTCGGCCGAGTCCTTCTGTATGCTTTTGAGCAATTCTTGCTTCCGCCGTTGTTCGTCGCTGGCCTGTGCGTTATCCTTTTTAGCTTTGGTGTTAGCTTTGGTGGCCTCGGTGTCGGAGTCGGTCAAGAGGAGCCACGTGCCGAGTGCTGCCACTGCCGAGAGAATGAGCGAAATGATGGCCCCGAAACCGTTGCTTTTGAGTGCCACGTTAAAAGCCTCCGTGGCGACAGTGGCGGCTCCGACCGCGGCGGTGTAGGCAGCCTTGGCTATGGTCAGGGCGGTGGTGGCTGCGGCACATATATTGGTCCACACAACGTTGGCTTGCACGGCCAGGGTGTACGCTGCTATGGCCACTGCCGCCGTGGTGATAGCCTTGGCGTGTGATATCACGAATGTAATGACAGAGCGTATGGCCGCCACAAAGTTGAGCACGCCGTTGGTGGCGGCGGTGTAGATGGGGTAGAGGCGTTCACCCAGTTCCACACGCAAGTCCTTCATGCGTTTTTGCGCCTTTTCGAGTTCAGCCTGTGCAGTGTGGTTGGCCTGGTTAGCCTCGTTGGTGCATGAGGTGCCTTGGTTAAAGGCCACGGCGGCTTGCTCTTGCGCGCTTTTCACGTCAGAGAGTTTGCCGGCCAGTGTGGAGAGCGTTTGCGTGACGCCTGCGCCGCTGAGGTTCATTTCGTCAAGCAGCGGCGCGAGTTTGTCCATGCCCCCGGCTTGGTTCAGCGCGCCGAGGAACTGTAGCAGGGCGGCATTGGCATCGGTAGAGAGCAGTTCGGTAAACTGTTTCACCTCCAGCCCCGCGGCCTTGGCCATTTTTTCGGGTTCAGCAAACAGGGCCGTGAGCACGTTCTGCAAGGCTGTGGCCCCCTTCTCCACGTTCACTTGGTTCTGGTCCATGACAGATGCCAGGCCCATGAGTTGCGCCTGCGTCATGCCCGCCTGATTGCCAACCCCCGCCAGTCGGTTGGTGAACTCCATTATATAGCCCTCGCTTGCCGACGAGCTTTGAGCCAGTTCGTTAATGACTGAGGCCGTCGAGAGCATGGCCTGCTTGAGCCCCATGCTCTTGTCGGTGCCAAACATTTGCGCCAGTTTGCCTATGTTTTTTACAGCGTCCTCGCCAAGGTCCTCGCCAAGTGCGGTGTTTATTTGGTCGGCAGCCTCCACAAAGTCGAGCACAGCGTCGCGGCTCTGTATGCCCAGGCGCCCCGCATCGGCTGCCAGGTCGTTGAGTTTTTCTCGCGATGTGCGTGTGTCCATCTGCTTGAAGCTCTCGTTGAGAGCGTCCACCTCCTCCTTTGCCAGCCCCGTGTACTTTTTCACCCCGCTCATGTGCTCTGCCATGTCGGCATATCCGTCCACGTATACCTTCATGGCTTCGTATGCTTGCTTGGCGGCTTCCGTTATTTGCCCGAGTGGTGAGTTTGCCCACGCATCGCGCATTTTGGCCAGTCCTTGTGTGATGCTTGACAATATGCCGCCGCCCCCCATGTTGCTTGCCGCCTTTTGCTCGTCCTTTATCTTTTGGAGTTCCTCGTTGGCGGCTTGAAGCGAGCGTGTGAGCGCCTGCCATTGCTCCTGGCCCCGCTCCACGTTGCCGCTGTTCAGTTCCTTGTTTATTTCCTTGATGGTGGCTTTAAGTTCCTTCGGCGTGGCCGAGTCGAGTGAGCGCAGCACCTTCTCCACGGTCTGGGCGCGTGATGAGAGCCTTGTGGCTTGCGTCTCGAGGCTTTTAATCTCCTTGGCATAGGCTTGCAGTGCCTTGCCGTCGCCGCGCTCAAAGGCATCTTGCCGCTTGATGCGTGCCTGTTCAAGCCGGCGGTTGATGTCGTCGAGCTTGCGTTGTGCCTGCTCCGAGTTGATGGTGAGGGTTACGGTCTTGATGTCGTTGTTATTCATAAAAAAAATGGTGTGTTACTTTTGGAATTGATTGTCCAAAAGTAACACGCCATTCTATCGTGTTAAAAGACACATAAAGCGTCTAAAGCCTTGACAGCAGCCAGTTACGCACACGGTCGCTGTGGTCTTTCTCATATTGCTTGCTCATGTAGTAGCGGCGCTGGCGTTTCAGCTTTTCTTCTTTATCCTTGGCCTTCTGTGCTTTCTTTTGCAGGTGGTCTTCATACACTTTTGCCCGCTGTTCGGGTGTTTGTTTGGCTACGCCTATGATGACGGCGATGAAGAATGCGACTATGAGGCCGAGTATGATGTAGCAAAGTAGTGCAAACATGGTGTTTGTTGTGTGTTAGCGGGTTGTTTAATTAGTTTCTTTTTTTGAATAGCAGGTTCCATGTGGTAATCCACCGCAACCACTTGTCCTCGCGTGCGCGGCGGTCGGCCTCGCGTTCCCAGTCGGTGCGTGTGTCGGTGCGTTGTTTGTCGCGTGCCTCGGCTTGTGCCCGGTAGGTCGGCGAGTATTTGCGGCGCAGGTATTCTATGGTCCCTGCCGCTGCGGTGGTGGCCATTAGTATCAGTATGATGCCTGATATGGTGTCGAGTGTGCTGTGCATGGTGCTTGTTGTGTGTTATGTTTCGCGTTGCAAATATATGGATAGTTTGCCAAAGTTGCAAGGTAAATACATAACAATGTTAAGTTCGGCAGAACGCCACAGCGTGACGCTTTACCCCATCAGAGTTTGTTCCATTTGGTGGTTGGGGCGGTGGTTCACCCCCTTTCTCGCTCCGTCAGCGTGTCAAAGGCACCGCTGAACTCGTCGCCCATGATGCGCGCCAGGTGGTTTTTGAGCACCTCGATGCTGATGTACCACGACTTGTTGAACCACGGCCTGCGCTTTCGCGGTTCGCCAAGGTTGTGCAACTTGCGGTAGGCCTTGCCAAGGAAGTGCAGGTCGCCCCCATTGCCCGGGCGGTAACCGTTGCCCACACCGAGGTCTACATAAATGCCATACTCCAGATAGTTGAAGGCCATCACCGCCTCGCGCCCCGCTATTGATGCCGCACCCGCCTTTACCGAGCGGCGCAGCGCCCCCGTGTGGTGAATGCCCATGAGGTCGAGCCGGTCCTGCCATATCTGCACCATCTTGGCGCGCCATGCGCGCAGGTATTGCTCGCGGTCGTTGCTGTTGTTACTCATGGTCGGTGGTGTTGGCGGCCCAGAGGTCGGGGTTATAAGTAAGGTCGGTGGGTTCGTCCATGCCCACCATCAGGTAGAGGCCCGTGCAGCCGTTAAGGAAGATGCCGCCCAGCTCGGAGCACTTTATGTTGTCGGTGTCGAGGTAGAGCATTTCGGTTTGCAGCTGCAGCGAGTCGTGCAGCATGCGTGCGGTGAATTGCCGGGCTATTTCGCGGCAGCGGTCCATCTTGACGGCGTAGTCGGCCTGGTTGCCATACTCGTAGCGGGCTATTATGAACACGGTGTACACCCGCCGCTTGAACCACCCGCCGCTCTGTGCGTAGAGGCTCTCCTGGCACACGTCGGAGGTGCACACAAAGTTGGCGGTGCTCTGGTATTGCTCGAGCATGCCCTCAAGGTAGCCAAGGCCCGAACAGGTGGTGTGCTCAAACTGCCATGCGCGGGCCATGTTGTTCTGCCCGGTGAGCTGGCTCATGTAGGTGCAAAAGTCAAACATACTTTTAGAGTTGAAAAGTTTATAAGTTGAGGAGTTAAGAGGAATGTCAAGCTTGGGGGGGGAGTTGATAAGTTGAGGAGTTTAAGAGTTAAGAGGATAGCAAAGTTGATGAGTTGATAAGTTGAAAAGTTAAGAGGGCGGTTTTATAAGTTGAGAAGTTGACAAGTTGAAAAGTTAAGAGGGCGGTTTTTTAGAGTTGAAAAGTTTAGGAGTTGAGAAGTTAAGAGGAATGTTTTAGCGGTTGAACTCGCAGAGGTAACCTCTTAACTTTTCAACTCTTCAACTTTTCAACTATTATGAAAGCTTCAAAGCTTTCATCTCTTCTGCCTTTGCGTCGAGTTCGGTCAGCGCGTCGAGGGTGGGCGTGCTGAGCACTGCCGGCTGCTTGGTGATGTCGCCGCCCGTCAGAGCGCGCAGGCAAGTGATCATCACCGCGCGCGGGTCGGGCGGCGTGCTGTCGGGGTCGGCCGAGCCGGGCGCGCCGAACAGGTGGGGGAACAGGCCCGCATACTGCGACTTTAGCCCCACAAGCCACATGAGCAGCATCACGCGGTGCGCGTTGTCAAAGTCCGCCCCCGTGGTGCCGGGGTAGAGCGCCATGCCTATGGCGTCGAGCGCCTCGGGACTTTGCACCTTGAGGTAGCCCTGGTAGTAGTTCTCCACCTCCAGGTAGGTGCGGAATGGCACCCCGTCGAGCATGGCGTCCACCGCGGCATGGCCCGCTATGTGGCTCATGCGCGACGGCTCGGCGGGCGGTTGGTCTATAAAGTCCACCAGGGGCATGAGTTCTGCAATTTCGTCCTTGAGCTGGAGCAACACGCGGTGGCTCTGGCCGATGATGCGTGCAAGGAACAAGGCCTTTATCTCGTCGGCAGTCCATTCGCCCTGAGCCATCAGCGCGCACAGGTAGTGGCGTTGCTCGTTGGTAAGGGCCAGCCACGACTGCGGAATGTGCGCCTTAATAGAGGACTTCACCCTTTTAGCCGAATTATCCGAAAAAGAAGGAAGGGTCTGCTTGCTTGTTTTCATACTGTGTGGTGTGTCGTGCTTGGTAAGTGGGGCTCAGCCTGTACTCGTCCAGCTGGTCGGCATGCGCCTCAATAAAGTTGATGATGTGGCGTGTGTGGTCGGCAATGCCCGGCCCTTGCATCACGTGCGCCGCCATGAGCTGTCGGGCCATGAGCAATGCCGCGCCGTAGGCCTCCTCCTTGCCTGAGGGGTCGGGCGTGAGGGAGGCGTCGGCCGCATACTGTCGCTTGACAAGTGCGGCATAGAGTTCGGGCGAAATGACGTCCACCACCCGTGCGCTGGCCGCGTGCAGCGCGGTGGCCATGGCGTCGAACTCCTCGCGCAGCACCTCGCGGCCCTCGGGTGTGCGTATGCCGTAGAGGGTGCACAGCGTGGGCGTCCACAGCAAGGAGCCGGCCCGCGAGCGCAGCATGGTCATAAGGTTGTGCGCGGCCAGGTAGCTGAGCACGCCGTCCTCAAGCCGGCAAGCATCGCGGCGCAGCTGCAGGCGCAGGGCTTCCACACGCTCGCGGCTGGCGGGGGCGGTGTTCTGGTTGCTCACAATGCCAAAGCCTGTGGGCGTGAGCACGAGGTCCATTTGCGGCACGGCATCATAGGCCGCGCGCAGGCAGATGGCCGTGGCCAGCGTGGCGGCCACATGGTCGGGCAGCGTGGCGTCGGTGGTGATGAGGGCTTGCCAGTTGGCCGTGCAGCCCTCCACATAGCGCTGCACCTTGTTCCACACCTCGGGCGTGGGTGAGCGGAAGGCCGGCACGGCGCGCTCAAAGTCGGTGCGTTCAATTATTATCTCCATTGGCTGTAACTTTTTTCGCGTCGGCATGTTCGTCGAGCGTGGTGAGTTGTATCATCGGTATTGTTGGCTCAATGTGCCCCCACTGGTTGAACCACAGCACCATGTTGATGGGCGTGAGCAGCATGTCGTGGAAGGCTATCTCGAGCGCCTGCTTCATGGTAAAGAGTTCGCGCTTGTCGGAGCCCGAGTTGTTAGTCTGCGTTTTGCCCGGCACAGCCCCCACCAGGTTGGGGTGCACATTGTCGGCATAGCAAATGGTGTTGGCAGCGGCCTGCACGTCCTCGTTCCAGTCGCCGCCCTCCTTGGCGCCCTCTATGTTCACGATGCGAATGTCGCGCACCTCATGGCCGTCGGGGTTCACATAGTAGCCGCTAATCCACGCCTTGCCCGAGTTCTCCACACCACACAGGAAGTCCTTGATGTTCTGCTTCTCGCGTGTGACGCGTTTCTGCATCTCCACGGGGTCGGTAATGTTCTCCTCCATGCAGATGCGCTGCCAGTATGAGCGCTCAATCTCAATTTGGTACTTCACGCTTGTGGTGTTGCGCAGTTTGGCCCGCTTGCCGGTGCTTATGAGGCGTTTCTCGTCGTAGGAGCCGCCGCGCAGCACGGCACTCCAGTAGGGCACGGGGTAGTACTGCGCGCCCGCTGTGGGGAAGCGCATGACCACGGCAAACTTGCGCGTGCGTGTTGGCGTGCGGCCTGTGGGCTGGTGCGTGTCGGGGTCAATGGCCATGCGTCGGCACAGGTCGCCGTAGGGGTCGGCGAGCGAGAGCAGCTCTATGCGCTCCACGCCGTTGATGCCCTCCTGCCAGTCCTGCCAGTTGGCGTAGTACAGGTGGTTGATGCGTCCGCGGCGGTCGGCCTTTTCGAGTCGGCAGTGGCACGCCTCCTTGTGCACAAGGCGGTTGATGCGGCGGCCGTCGCGTGAGAGAATGATGACGGCCACGGAGAAGTAAAAGTACTTCATGTCCGTCATCTGGTCCAGCATATAGGCCGGCATGTTCTGCCGTTTGAGCCATGCGCGCACCTCGGGGTCGGTGGTCGGCTCGTGTGTGGTAGAGTCGGTGAGCCTGAGGCCTGCGCCGTAGCATGTGAGCACGTTAAAGAGTTTGTTCTGTGCCGTCACCTCGTCTGACGCCACAAGGCGCACAAGGTCGTAGGGCAGCTGGTTGTCGGAGCCGTAGGGCACGTAAGCCTCGTTGGGGTAGCCCGGCACGGGGCGTGTGACGATGGTGCCGCCCGGGGTGTCGAACACGGTGGTGGTGTCCTCCACCTCGGCCATGACGGCGGCAAATTGGGTTTGGGGAATGGCGAAGTATTCCATGGGAGGGAGGGGGGTTAAGTTTATAAGTTGAAGAGTTGAAAAGTTAAGAGGAATGTCAAGGGCGGGGGAAGGTTTATAAGTTGAGGAGTTGAAAAGTTAAGAAGTTACCTCTGCGAGTTCGACCTCATAAAAGCGACCGCTTAACTTTTCAACTCCTAAACTTTTCAACTTAAAACCCTATAGGAACGTCTCATCAAACGTAAGGTCGAACGTGCGCACAGGCAGCGGCGTGAGCACCGCCAGGCCGCCCTGGCTCTCGCGCCACGTCAGCGTGGCCGAGTCGGCCGTGTTGTAGGCATTCGAGCCCTTGAGTTCGGCAGCGGTGATGGTGACGGGCGTGTCGTCGTGCCACACCTCGCGGGCCGTCATCACGTCCTTGATGAGAGCCACCTCGGCCGCGTTCAGTGCACCCGTGGTGGCCTTGAATTCGGCCTGCGCCTCCACGTTGGCGTTGTAGGCCGAGCCGCCCACCACCACCTGCGTGTAGGTGGGCTTGAGTGCTTCCTCCACCTCGCCATACAGATACAAGGAGTCCGACAGGCCAAACACGTTGGTAAAGTCGAGCGTGGTGACGGGTGCGGCGTCCGCGTCCCACGGTGCAAGGCGGTAGCGCATGGTGCGCTGGCCCACCGTCACCTCGTAGCCTATGGACTGCCATGTGTCACTGCCAAAGGGGCCGTACCCCTCGAGGTCGCCCACAATGTAGCCGGGCGAGGTGTTGTAGCAGAGCAGTTCGTCGTTGTACTCCTCGGCCTTGAACACGGACGTCATGTAGCCGACTGCGCCCGTGGCGCGGTTGAGCCTCGTGATGCGCACACTCACGGGGTATTCCTGTTCCCGCTCCTCGTCCGACGGCTTCCACACAAGCCGCTCGGTGGCCAGCTTTGGCACCACCTTGCAGCCGCCGCCCGCCATGGTGAGGAAGGAACGCTGCACAAAGTCGGCCCCGTTGATGTAGAGCCGCTGGCGGCAGGGCATGATGCTCACGGTGGCAAGCAGCTTTTTGTCGGCCTCTATGCGCAGCTCGGTGAGCCACTTGCCCTGTGTGGCCATGGCGTATGTGCTAATCAGCCAGCCAAGGTCGTGCAGGGCAAAGCGGCCCGCGGTGTCGGGTGTGAGGTTGGTGTCGAGCACCACGGCCCCTCCGAGGGTGATACTTATGTGGCACGGTGTGCCGGGGGTGCCGCCGCTGAAGCCGAGGTCCTGTATCTCGGTGGCAAAGGCCAGGGTGGGCAGTGTGGTGGTGAGGCGGAGCATGAGTTTTAAGTTTATAAGTTGAGGAGTTGAAAAGTTAAGAGGAATGCCAAGGTTCCAATTTTCGGATTTAGCAAGGGCGGGCTGAAACTTTCCAACCCTTAAAAGTTTGGAAACTTTCCCGCGGGTAAGAAGGTGCAGCTTGAAGAAACGCTACCACTAATGGGGACGCGTCCCGCGTCGGGGTGAGGGCGTGGGGTTATTTGAGAGTGTGCTCATTTTCCCGACGCGGGACGCGTCGCCCCCATTAGAGCTTGCGTTTCTTCATATACACGCAGAGCAGCACAAGGGGCACCAGCACGATGAGCCGTTTGAGGGTGTTGGCAAAATTCGACCGATTTTGTAGAATTCTGCCCCCCGTGCCGGCCTTGGCGGGCTTGGCTTCGGTGGCGATGGTGTCGTGCCTGATGGCAGTGCGCCACAGCGTGTCGTGCTGCAGAGTTACACGGTTACGAATTTTCAGGCGCGTTTTTTCGACATACACGGTGTCGTCCCGCTGCCACTGAGTGAGGCTCACCGAGTCGGCCACGAGCACAGAGTCGAGCCTCACGTGCCAGCGCTCCACCGTGTCGGTGGTGTGGGTGGTGCGGTTGGTGGTGATGTAGTGCACTTGGCGGCAGCCCGTGGCCGTGAAGGCAAGCAGGGCGAGCAGTGCCGCCATGGTGGCCACGCGGCCAAGGGCTGCGAGGGTTAGCCCCCTTAATGGGTTGCGGTGTGGGGTGTTGTGGGTCATAGGTCGGCATATTCGGCCCGGGCGTCGAATGATGGGCACGCCTTGCCGGGGTTAAGGTTGTGGTGCCCTACGATGCGGGCCTTGGGGTACTTGCGGCGCAGGCGGTGGAGCAGTGCGCCAAGGGCTGCCACTTGTGCCGTGGTGCGGGTGTCCTCGGGGCGTCGGCCCTCGGCGTCGAGCCCTCCCACGTAGCATATGCCAAGGCTCTGGTGGTTGTAGCCCTTGCAGTGTGCGCCCTGGGTGGTTTCGGGGCGGCCGGGTTCGATGGTGCCGTCGAGGCGCACAAGGTAGTGGTAGCCTATCATGTCCCACCCCTGCTGGCGGTGCCAGCGGTCCACGTCGGCGGCGGTGAAGTCCTTGCCGCGGGCGGTGGCCGTGCAGTGCACTATGAGGTATTTTATGTTGTTGGGGTTAAGTGTTGCCATGTTGGTCTATTTTTTCAAGTTCGGAGTTTTGAGGTTATAAGGTTATAAAGTTACCTTTTTCTTTTGAGCTCGCAGAGGTTACTTTATAACCTCATAACCTTAAAACTCAAAACCAAAACGAACCTCATAACCTCAAAACTCAGAACTATTTTCGTTTGTTGATTTCTTCCTTCAGCTCGGTGAACTTGCTTTGCACGTAGATGCTCACGCCGAATATGGAGCCGGCATAAATGAGGCACTGGGCAAAGAACCACAGCACCGAGTCGCTGATTTCGCCCACCGGGGGCACCAGAAAACCCGCCACGCTCAGTGCCACACCCGCAAGGAGCATGGCCAGGGCCGAGTAAACTTGGTATTTCGTACGGTCTTCTTTGGTCATGGATTAAGTTTGGAGTTTTGAGGTTCGTTTGGGGTTTTGAGTTCTAAGGTTATGAGGTTATAAAGTAACCTTTTGCTATTGAGCGCGCAGAGGTAACTTTATAACCTTATAACCTCAAAACTAAGAACTAAAATTTGCCTTGAGCCTGTCGAGCATCGCCTTGTCGTCGGTGCTCATCACGTAGGGCACGTTGTACAGTTGTGCCGTCAGCCCTCCGGAGCCTTTATAGGCTATGGCATGGCCGCGGGTCAGTGTCCAGAAGTGGAGAGCCGCACCACTCGCCACGCGGTTGTAGCACGCGAGCGGTTCCATGCCGGCAATGGTCTTGAAGTCGTAGCGTAGCAGGGCGTCTTTGCTGCTGCCGGAGGCCTCGCGCAAGCGGCGGCCGAACCATATCATGTACTTTTGTGCGGGCACGCCGTAGGCACCCCGGGTCTGAAAAATTTCTATCGGGTCGCCCTCTTGGTAGGTGGTGTCGCCCACATTCCTGTTAAAGTCGTCAAGGCTCACCTCCTCGCCCACATGGTCGCTGTTGGTTTCTGTCACCTTGTCGCCCGCGAGGGTGCGGAACACCATTTTGCCGCCCGACGATATCTGCTTGATGCCGCCATTCAGCGCGGCAAGCTGCGTGGCTTGTGCGGCTGTCATCACCCCCGCCTTGGCGCTTGTGGCCTGTGAGATGCTGAGCTCACGCGTGCCGCCCGTGGTGAAGATGGGTGTGATAATCTTAACCTCGGTGGCGGTGGAGTTCTGCTCGAACAGTTTGAAACTGTCGAGCCTCCCGTATATGTCGTAGCGCAGCAGCCCCGAGGCACCCGTCCACGCGTTGGGTAGCTCCACCTGGCTGTAGGCAGTCTGTGTGGTGTCGTTGGTGGCGCCCCAGTGCTTGAAGCATAAGCGCTGGAAGCGGTCGGCGCGCTGGATCCACATCTTGCTGCTCAGTATGGTGCGCGTGTTGTCGCTTGTGCCCTCAGAGTACACATAGGTGCCGCTGTGGCCCGAGTACGACGTTTGCTTTTGCGGCTGCAGGGGCTGCCATGGCTGCCACTTGGTGCCGTTAAAGTAGCGCACTATCACGTTGCGCGTCGAAGCCGTGTCGTTGATTGAGGCCAGCGCGGTGCCCTGGGTGTTGAGGGTGAAAGCCCCCACCGCTATCTGCACATAGCGCTTGGTGTCCTTCACGAGCACGCCAAAGTAGGTGAGCACCGGTATGCCGAAGCACTTGAAGCAGTGCAGGCCCTGCGGGGAGTCCACGTTCATGGCATCGAGCGCGGCGTTGAGAGCGTCGAGGGTGGTCAGGTTGTCGTGGGTGGTGAGCCACTGGTTCAGGATTTGCGCTATGTGGTTGGCGGCGTTGGCGGTGGCGTCGGTGTCGGCCATGGCCAGGCACATGTTGTAGAGCAGTGTGCCCACACGGTTGGCGGTGTTGGCGTAGCGTGCCTTTTCGTCGCGTATGCTGGCGGCCGTGGAGCGGAGGGTTTTGAAGTTCGTCATGTTATAAAGTTGAGGAGTTGAAGAGTTTAAGAGTTAAGAGGAATGTTTTAGAGGTCGGACTCGCAGAGGTGACATCATAAGCTTTTCAACTCCTAAACTTTTAGACTTTACCACATAGGGGGATAGTTTTAACGACATAGGGGGATAGTTTTTTCTACCGCCCTATGTTGTTTTTTCTTGCGCCCTATGTTGTTTTGGCTATGGCTCGGGCGTGGCTGCTTTGCCGAACGTCATGCTGCGTGTGCGAGCATCGGCACAACCGAGCTTTTGCTGCATGGCGGCTGACGGGGTGAAGCGCACATGCAGTTTTTTCACCTGCTTGGCGGTGACGAGTTCGGGGGCGTCCTCGCCATGGGTGGTGGTGCATGTGAGGCAGAATGAGCCGAGGTCGCCAAGGCGCACGGAGTGGCCCGAGGTGAGGGCGTCGCCCACGGTTTGCTCCAGTGCCGAGAGCACGGCCTTGATGTCGGCAGCGTGCATGGTTGAGCGCTTGGCTATGCGGCTGGCCACCTCGCTGAGGGTGAGTGTGCCGCTCTGTACGATGACGGGGAAGTATACCTTTAACCCCGTTTTGGGGCTTTTGACTGATGATATTTTGTATTTTATCATGGGGGGGGCGTTTAGGCTTTTGGACGTTTGAGACTGAGTTGTAATTTGCTTGGAAGCAGGCGCTGCGTGAGTGCTGCCGATGGTCTGAAGCGCACGCGCACGGCCTTGATGTCGTCGGCCGACACGTCCTCCTGCTTTTCGCGCGACTTGACTGCGCTGATGGTGGGACGGAATGAGCCGAGGTCGCCAAGGCGCACGGAGTAGCCGTCGGCCATGGCTTCGAGCACCACCTCTTGCAGGGCGTCGAGCACGCCCTTGATGTCGGCCAGGCTCACGGTGCTTTGTTTCTCAATCTGTTCGGCCACGTCGTTAAGGCCGATGGGGGTGGTGGGGGCCACCTGCGGGTAGTACTGTTTTTTGTCGAGCTTGAAGTTTTTCAAGCCTCTTACTTTGAGGGTAATCATGGGGGAGGGAGTTTTTTAGTTTATAAGTTTAGGAGTTGAAAAGTTAAGAGGTCGCTTTTAAGAGTTGAGGAGTTGAAGAGTTGAGAAGTTAAGAGGACGCTTTTAAGAGCTGGGCAAGCAGAGGTAACCGCTTAACTTTTCAACTCATAAACTTTTCGACTCATAAAACCGACCTCTTAACTCTTAAACTCTTAAACTTTTCAACTTGTCAGCTACCCATCAAGGCCAGCGGCCTTGATGCGTAGCTGACTGTCAGCGTTTGCGCCGAGCGTTCGGCCGCCTTGTCGGGCAGCGTGTCGGCCAGTGTGACGGCGGGCATGGGCCTTTCGCCCGTGCCGAGGAGCAGGCGTGTGCCGTCGGCACAGGTGAGCAGCACGGCCACAGGGCCGGCCATGGGGGTGTAGCGGCCGCACAAGGTGGCGGTGAGCTTGGCCGAGCATGTGTGGCGGCCGTCGGCCACCTCGTCGTTCACCTCCATGGCCGCAAGGCCCGTGGTGGGCACGGTGTGCCACTGTGCGCCCTTGGTGTTGAGGGCGGCCGTGTGCCCGTCGGGGCAGAGGGTGAGCTGGCCCATGCTGGCGGCGGGGGCAAGGCTTATGTGGGTGATGTAGCGTGTCATGGTGTGGGTGGGGTGTGGTTGTCAACCTCTTCAAACTCCTGCACGTAGCGCGCCTCGAGCTTCTTCGCCTTCTCGATGATGCCGGGCACCACCTTGAAGCCTGCCACGGCGGGGTCGGCCGATATGACGAACTGCTGCGGGGTGATGCTCGAATAGTCGGGGGCGGCTGAGTCCTCCTTGTCGAGCTGCGTGCCCTTGAGGTAGGTGGCCGTGACGGCGGCAAAGGCTTTGGCGTCGCCCGCCTCGCGTGCCATCTGCCAGCCCTCCTCGCACCGTTCGCGGAAGAGCCAGCGGTCGTAGTCCTTGGTGATGCGCCCGAGGTTGCCAAGGCATATCTTGATGCAGCGCACGTCCTCATAGGCTTGCGAAAGGCCCAGCCCGTACTTCTGTCGCAGCACGCCCACTATGTCCTTGTCCACCATGCGAGGGTTCTGCAGCCAGTAGGCATACATCTCCCTGAGGCGGAGCAGGCGGGCCTGCATGTATGAGGGCAGGCCTGCCTTCTGCATCTCTTCGGCAGAGGCCATGAGGTAGCGTTGCGCGCGGTCGGCGAGGGTGTCGGTCATGCTAAGTTTGGAGGGGTTTAGTTTTGAGTTCTGAGGTTATGAGGTTATAAAGTTACCTTTAAGAGGTTGGAGCTTTGAGGTTAGTTTTGAGTTTATAAGGTTATAAGTTTAGTTTTAAGTTTTGAGGTTATAAGGTTATAAGTTTAGTTTTAAGTTTTGAGGTTATAAGGTTATAAAGTCACCTCTGCTTGCCCAAACTCTTAAAGGTTACTTTATAACCTTATAACCTTAGAACTCAGAACTTATCGTATGCCTCCCAATTCAGCCTGTACCTCTCATCAGCCTTTTTAAGCAGTTTGAGCAGTTCGTAGCGGTCGCACGGCTCCTTGTCGGCCATGGTCTTGAGCGTTTCAAAGGTTTGCTTCATCTTGAAGTAAAGCTCGCCGTTGTCGTCGTACAGCTTCTTTATGTGGTCGGGCAGCTTGTCGTGGTCGGGGCGGCGGCCGCGGTACTGGCCCTTGGGGTGGTCGGCATCGGTGCTGATGACGGGCGCGCCCTGGTCGAGCGTTTGCTCAATGCGCGGCAGCGCCTCTTGCTCCATGGTGGCCACGTCCTGCCGCGTCAGTCCGTCGAGGCGTATGCGCAGGTGCTTGTTCAGTTCGTAGGCTATGGTGTCGGCGTAGCGCGCGGGGGCTGCACAGGCACAGGCGTAGAGGTAGCGGTTGGAGTTGATGCGTAACAAGAGCAGGGCCCCTTGCCTCACGTCGCGTTCATCTGACGGCTTGGCAAGGTAGGCCTGCAGTTGTTTGGTAAATTCGGGGTCGAGCATAGTGTTTAAGTTTATAAGTTTAGTTTTGAGTTTTGAGGTTATAAGGTTATAAAGTTACTTTGTGCTATCGAACTCGCAGAGGTGACTTTATAACCTCATAACCTTAAAAACTCAGAACTCAGAGCTACGCTGCCACCACTGGCTTGCCAGTGGCGCCGCTAATCTTGCCGTCGTCGGCGGTGTCGATTTCGCCGGGGTAGAAGGGAGCGGGCACCACGTCGGTGGCTTCTATTTCGATGTCGGTGCTCGCGTTGGTGCTTGTGCCCTCGCCGAGCGAGCCTTTGGGCTTCACCACCGTTTCGAACATTTCGTTGCCCAGCACGCGGAACTTGCCGTCACGCTGCTGCACCAGGAACACGAGGTCGGCGTTCTGCGCCACCGAGCAAAAGCCTGCTGCCTCCTCGGCCGTGCCGGGGTGGCTGGCTGTAAGCTTGTTGAGAAATGTGCACGAGGGGCGCTCGCCCTGAGTTTCCCATTCAACGTTGCCCTTGTTCGTTACGAGGTCAATGCGCTGCCACTTCTTGTCGGCCTTGAGTGTGAAGTTGCCGTCGTAGGTGGCGAGTTTGGCCAGTGTCACGTCCTTGTCGGTGGGCTGGGGCAGGGTGGGCCATGCCGTGATGTTTTCCTTTGCTGTGTAGTATACCGCGGTGCGAATGCCGGGTATGACGCGCTGGCCGGCGCAGAAGCGCAGACTGCTGAAGGGTGCGCCGCTGGCGCAGGGGGTGGTTGGGGATTCGGTCATTTGTACTGACATAAGTGGGGAGTTTGGGTTAGTTTTTTGGTTTGGTTTAGTTTGGAGTTCTAAGGTTATGAGGTTATAAAGTCACCTTTGCTTGTCGAGCTCTTAAAGGTAACTTTATAACCTTATAACCTCAAAACTCAGAACTTGGCTCAAGGGCTACTCGCCCTTGAGTTTAGCCACCATGAGCATTTCGGGGCTAAGGCTGCGGAACTGCACGCCGAAGGCCATGGCAGCCTCGAGGGTGAGCTTCCATGACGAATACTTCTCGATGGCCAGACGCTCGCCGGGGTTGTCGCCCGCGCCGTAACCGTACACCATGTTGCTCTGCGGGGCAATGTGTATGTACTGCGAGCCCTTCTTTGAGGCCAGCGGGCAGAATTCCCACTGGTTGTCGGTGCCCTCGAGGAAAGTCTTTTTGAACTCCGTGTTGTAAGGCAGCGAGCCGTGCAACAACTGGTAGTTAAGATTGTAAGCGTTGTAAATGTCCTTCGACACGTAGATTTTAGCCTTCTGGCCCTGCAGCTCATCGTCGGCCGCGGCGTAGATGGCGTTGAATGTGTCGATGGCGTTCGTCTTGTCGATGGCGGCCGTCAGCTCCATGTAGTTGCCCTTGCCTGCGGCAATGTTGCCCGCAGTGGCCTCGGTGGCGGTGATGGTGTCGAAGCCGTTGAAGAGGTCCTTCGTGGTGTCGCCCTCGGCGTTGCGCTTGGCGTTCCAGATGGCCATGTTGAGCTTGCGGCCAAGTTTGCCGGCCACGAACATAAGGATGTACTTGTTCACGTCCACCGTCTTGAGCGACTCACCTTGGGCCACAAGCGAGCCGTAGATGGTGCCCCACACATCGTTGGGGTCGAAGCCATAGGCACAGTTGCCAAGGAAGAGCTCAAGCTCGCGCGGGGTGATGGTAAAGTCGCCGTCGGCCGAGCGTGTGCTCTTGTACGGGCCGAGTTCGGCATCGCCGTCAAGCTGGCCGAGCACCACGTTGCCAAGCAAGCCGGGCATGCCCGTCATGTGCTGCAGCGTGGCACCGGCTGAGGTGGCCGGCATGATGAGGAGTTCCTTCTCGTAGCGGGTGGCACTCTTTTGCAGTGCCTCGAGGGTGGTGATAGTTTTAGCCATTGTGTAGAGTAGAGTTTAGAAGTTTAAGAGTTGATGAGTTGGTTAAATGAGGGAGCCGTACTTGCGGTAAAAGTCGCATGCCTCGGCACCCGGCAGGGCAGTGCCTTCGTCGGCTTCGGTGCTTGGCTTGGCAGAGGCGGTAGTGTCGCCGTCGGCGGCGTTGAGTTTGGCTTCGGCCTCGTTCTTGTCATCGTCCAGAGCCTTGATCACCTTTTCGAGCGCGTCAATCTGCTCGGTGGTGAATGTCACCTTGCCGTCGGTGGCGGTGAAGTGTGCCACGCCGAGCTTGGCGCACAGGGTGGCGGGGGTAAGGGTTTTTGTGTTCATTATGGGGGTGTTAGTGTGATGTGGTTTGTCATCGGCGGTGGCAGCGGCCGCACCCTGCGGCTTGGCGGCGCAAGATGGCTTGGCGGCGCGCGCAAAAATGGTTTCGAAAAAAACGCGCACCGCCTCGCCTATCGACTTACGCATTTGCTGTTCGGTGGCAGTGGCCGTGGTGGTGATGCTGGCGGCGGCAGTGCCCTCAGTGCTTCCAGCCTCAGTGCTTGCAGCCGTCATGCTTTCAGCCGTCATGCCGAAAGAGGGCACAGGCAGCCCGCATGCCACAATGTGCTCGCGCTGTGCGTCGGTCATGGGCTCCTTGGCGGGGTCGGGCTGCTGTTCGTCGGGGTCAATCTCGTCAATCAGGCCAAGGCGCAGCGCCTCCTCGGCACCTATCCATCGCGCTTCATGCATGAGGGCCTCCATTTTGCCCACATTGCTGTCGCCCACTTTGGCGGCATATATCGAGGCCACTACGCGGTCGAGCGTCTTGAGGTCGGCCTGAGTCTTGCGCAGCCCTTCAATGGCCTTGGCCAGCTCCTCCTTGTTGTAATAGCCCCAGGCCGAAACTCCGGCCGAGCAGGGGTGCACAAGCATCAGCGCGTAGCGGCTCATCACCACCTTGCGCGCACCCATGGCCAGAATGGTGGCGGCGCTGGCCGTCATGCCTATGATGTAGGCGGTGACCTGGCCGTGGTCGATAAACTGTTGTCTGATGTCGAGGGCCGTCTGCACGTCGCCCCCGTAGGAGTTGATGCGAACGTTGCAGGGCTTGCCCGTCATGGGCTGCAGCTTGCTCTTGACGTACCCCTTGCTTATGGGGTAGCCAATATAGCTGTCGATGTCGATGTGGTAAGTGCGTGGCATAAGTAGCGTGTGTGTTAAATGGTTAAAAGTTGTGGGCAAATGTACAGCTATATATATAGGCTCGTAAAAGACACCCGCCCGCCTTTGGCCCGTGCCTTGCGCGCTTGCGGCACGCGGGGCGGCAGTTTGTCCCATTTTAGTGGGCATCAGGGGCGGGCGGCCTCTGAAATAGTGCGCTTTGTCAGCTTTTCGACCCCCCAATGCCCTACGCCCCGCGCCCGGCTGACGGGGGGAGCGCGGGCGGTATATGCCGCGAAAGTGTGGCGCGGTGGCGGCGCGGCGAAAGGACAAAAAAAAGCCCGCCGGCCTCGGGGTGAGGCTGGCGGGCTGGGGGTGTAATAAAAACAAATGAGTGGGGGTGTGAATGACTAAGAGTTAAGAGTTGTGTGTGGCCTTGTCTATGTTGTCGGCCGAGGTGGTGAGCACTTGGGCCATGTGGCGCAGGGCCTGGCTGAGTTGTTGCAGCTCTGAGGGCTTGAAGGTGGCGGGCTTGCCGTTAACCTTGTACCCGTGCAAGCGCTGTTGCAGCCAGTTGCCCGAGCGGTCGAAGTATTTGCGGGCCACGCCCGACAGGTTGAGGAACTCACTCGTGTCTATCATGGCGAGCCATACTGCGCCCTCGCTTTCGGTGGATAGTAGCTGGCGCGCTTTGTCTGTTGCTTCGGTGTGTGTCATAACACTGCAAAGATAATAATATTATACTTATTGATAAAGGAAACAATAAGCCTTTTTGTATTATTTGATTGGCATCAGCCGCCGCCAGTGACGACGAGCTGCACGGGCTGCTGTGGGAAGCGTTCGCAGCCTATATATAAGGTGTCGAAGGCGTCGGAGCCGTCGGTGCGGCTTTCGAGTCGGTCCTCGTCGGTCTCGGCCAGCTTTTCGCGTCGCTTGTCCTTCTTGCCGTTGTACACGCCGGCAGTCTGTACGGAGATGAGCAGGTCGGGGTTGTTGGGTTCGTTGAAGAAGGGCATGAGCCGGGCCTTGCCGTCGAAGCCGCGGTTGATGAGTTGGTACTTCTCCAGATGCTTCATGGGGGTGCCTATGTAGACGGGGCGCACGCGCCAGCCGTGCAGCTGCAGCTCGTGGGTGATAACCCAGCGGAAGTCCTGGTCGTTGACGGCGTAGTTGGAGCCGAGGGCGGTGGCATCGTAGTAGAACACCACCTCGTGCATGGGCAGCGGGTCGTAGTACTTGCAAAAGTCGGCTATGAGGGCGGGCAGTTTGCGCTCATACTTTACGTAGAATGACTTTAGCACATTGAGGCGGCGGCGGTCCTCGTCGGGCTGGCCTGCCACGAGCCAGTTGATATTGTTGTTATAGTCGAAGGCTATGCACAGTGGGTGGCCGCGGTTGATGTCGGCATCGGCCTTGCATGTGCCGGCCATCTTGCTGAGTGCCTTGAAGTCGTAGCCCAGGGCGTCGACCACATGGTAGTCGGTGGAGGTGTAGCGGTGTGACGGGCGCATTGAGGAATAGAAGCCGTCCTTGAGCACCTCGATGGGGCGGCACAGTATGGAGGTGCGGAACACCATGGGGGTGAGGTCGCGCCGCATTTGGCGCACCCATGCCTCGCCCAGCACCTCGATGTTGGTAAGGCTGGAGTAGGTGCGGTAGAGTGTGGCGCGGCGGCGGAGCGAGGCGAGCAGGCGGCGTGTTTGCTTGATGCGCTCGGGCAGGTAGGGGGTGGTGTCGCCCTGGGCGATGCGCTGCAGGGTTTGCTGCTCGTCGGCCACCAGGGCCTCAATGGTGCTTATGAGTTCGGTGTCGCACTGGTCGGCATAGCGCATGAACCATGAGCCGCGGCGCGACACGGGCATGTCGGAGGTGATGAGCATGCCGTGGTGGAAGGGCAGGTCGCCAAACTCGCGCTGCTGCCCGCGGTTGGCGGGAAAGGTTTCGTCCTTGAGCCGCTCGTAGTTTACGAACTTGGCTTCGTCAATGTCTATGTAGTCAAAGCTCTTTGAGTTGGAGGTGCCCACACGGTCCTGGCTCACTATCTGGCCTATGGCGCCGTTGTAGAAGGTGATGATGTTCTCCCAGTTGTCGGGTGGGACGAGTGGCGCGGGCCAGTCGAGCGAGCGTGGCGGGCGGTGGCCTATGTCCCAATGAAGCCCGCGGCGGTAGCCCCATTTCTCCCAGTGCTCGAACATCGAGGGCAGCGTGTTGGTCTTAGCCCTGATGGCTGTGGGGCACACAAAGGCGGTGGTGCTGCGTGGCATGGCCTGCATGTTGCGCAGGTTGATCCAGGCGTGCAGCATGCTCTTGCCTGTGCCTCGGCCGGCCACTATCACGTTGGTGTGGGCGTCGATGGCGCACACTTCGCGCTGCATGCGGTTCATGTATATTTGTTGTGGTGCGGGGGTGCTCATGGGTGGTGGGTGTGTGTGTGATTATTGCCACTTGCGTGGGCATATTTTTTGCCTAAAATTACGCCGGCCTGCGCATAGAGGCGCCGCATGCGGTAAAACTTTTGCCTTACGCCCTCGCGGTAGATGAGTGCGATGCCGTTGGCCTGGCACCATTGGTCGATGCCGCGGTTGAGTGTGCCGCTGTGTATGAGGCTCACGCACTCGCTCCACAGGGCGATGCTGAAGAGGTTGGCCACGGCGCGTGCCATTTCGCCCTGTGCCCTGCGTGAGAGGTGGCAAAAGTATTCGGGCCGCCGCAGGGCGTGGTCGGTTATGACTATCGCCACGCTGTCGGGCGGGCAGGTTGGCCCCGTGGCGGCGGTGGCTCCTGCTGCGGGGCGTGAGAGCAGGCGGTGTAGGAGCATGTTCTCGTAGGAGCGTGAGGGGAAGCGCACGGGGCTGCCAAAGTGGTGGGTGAGCCATTGGCGCAGGTATGGCTCAAGGCGCAGGTACACGGTTAGGTCTTTCATTGGGGGGAGGGGAAATGGGTTAAGTTTATGAGTTTAAGAGTTAAGAGGAATGTCGGGCTTGGAGCTTTTTAAGTTTAGAAGTTCATAAGTTGAGAAGTTAAGAGGTCGCTTTAAGAGTTGGACAAGCAGAGGTTACCTCTTAACTTTTCAACTTATAAACTCATCAACTTAGAACTTGTTCTTTTTGTCGTTTTTTGTGCTTAGTTTGTGGTGTGGTGTGTGTGCTGTGTTTTTCCTGTAATCTGGCTGAGGTCGAATTTCGTACTTTTTTTCTGTAATTTTGTATCAGCGTAATTTTGTAGCGTAACTCTCTGATTTTCAAGTGATACATTTTTCTTCTTTGGCTGATACATTTTTGTATCGGGCAAAATAAAATTGTATCAGGGGGGCGGGGGCTGATACAAAACGGGGGGTGATACATTTCGGGAAAAAATTGTATCAGAATTGTATCGGGTTTTGTATCGCCTTTTTTCCTTACTTATTTTATTGATATTCAATACTTTTCTTTGTTTGATACAAAGTGTGATACAAAATTACAAAAAAAAAGTACGATTTTAGGGGGTGTGGTAAAACCTTTCTGCCCGCTCAGTGGTTCGGGATTGGTCAATTTCACGGATTTAAGGCGGCGTGCGGGTACGAAAAAGCCCGGCACGTGGGGGGACGTGCCGGGCGGTGTGTCGGGGTTGTGGTGGGCTTGTGGTGTGGTGGGTGTGGTTGTCAGAACTTTGTTTGCTGCAAGTTCCGCCCTATGTTGTGAATGATGTTGAGCAGTTGGGCCTTGCGCTCGGCTGAGGGGTTCTTGGTGCCTTTGACGTATTGTGCCAGCAGGCTTTGGCTTATGCCGGCCTTGCGTGCTACGGCTGATGCGTTGATTTCGTCGTGCATGAGGAAGAAGCGTGAGAGGCTTGTTGGCTCGGGGTTGTCGTACTCAAAGCTGTCGAAGCTCATGTCCTCGTCGAGGTTGTCCCACCTTATGCCAAAGGCGTTGATGGTGTATTGGTTGCGCTGCTCGGGTGTGGCGTGGTAGAGCCTTGGGTAGTATAGCAGAGACTGCCGCAGCTCGCGGCCGTCGTCGGTGGTGCCGATGATGTGGGCGGTGTCGAATTTTATTTTTACTATTTTCATGGCTCGGTGTGTGTTGGTGTTATGTATGTGTGTGGTTAATCGTCAATGCGGCCGTGTATCTTTACCCAGTTGCTTATGACGAGGTCTTTGTTCTCTTCGAGTATGGCTTCGGCCAGTCGTATGTCCTTGTTCTTCATTCCACAGTTTTTTTCGAGTTCGATGGTGGCTCCCACTATGAACTTTGCTTCGCCGTCGGCGTTGCGCACGTGTACATGGGGTGGTTGGTGGTCGCGGGTGTAGATGCTGAATATGAGGCCGAAGAGTCTGAGAATTTCTGGCATGGTGTGTGGTGTTATGTGTATATGTGTGCTTGTTTTGCTATGTGGCAAAGGTAGGGTTATTTTTTTATTACCGCAAGTGTTTGAGGTGTGGTTTTTTGTCAGTTGTTGTGGTGTCCGTACATGCGGCGTGTGGCTTGGCTGATGGTGGCTGTGGGTCGGTAGTGTGTGTTGGTGGGTGGTGTGCGTGTGGGTGGTGTGCGGTGTCGGCGTATGGTTATGCGGTCGTCCATGAGGTCGTAGTTGCGCCAGTGGTCGGCGGTGAGCAGGAAGATGGCTGCCGTGCGCACGCACCACTCGAGCTTTGGCGAGCCTTGGTAGCGACGGAAGGTGACGCTGCGGCCGGGGTGCATGGTTTCGAGGTAGTCGTACACTTGGCGGGCGAATGTGCGGAATGTTTCGCCGCCCTCGCGGTAGAGGCGGCTGAAGCCTTGGGGGGTGAGCCATTCGTCGGGGATTGGGGGCATGGGAGTTTTGAGTTTTAAGGTTATGAGGTTGGTTTAGTTTGGAGTTTTGAGGTTATAAGGTTATAAAGTAACCTCTGCGAGTTCGATAGCACAAAGTAACTTTATAACCTTATAACCTCAAAACTCAGAACTTACCAATATACGCTCATGTGGTCAATTTCAAAGAGTGTGCAGTCGCGGAACTCGCGAATGAGTGCCGACTGCGGGAGCCTGATGCGGTGTGTGCCGCGTCGCTTGTGTCCGCCTATGCAGCGTGCGCCCTCGTAGGTGAGTATGTCGCCTGTTGAGAGTTTCCACACGCGCAGGCGGTGCGGTTCCCCGTCTTCGAGCAGGCGCAGTGCGTCGTGCTGGCTGATGCTGGAGTGTAGGTTGGGTGTGTTCATTGGCGTGGGTGTTTGAGGTGTCGTGCTATTTCGGCCTCTATCACTTTTTGGTTGTGGTGTGTGGCGGCTTCGTAGTGTCGGCCGTCGCCGAAGCCTTCATCTTTTCCGGCTTTGTGCCCGTCGTCGTAGCCCCGGGTGTAGCCTTCATCGTAGGCTGCGAGGCGGGTGTTGCTTGTGACTTGGCGCAGTTGGTCGTCGGCCGTGGCCTGTGTGCGTCGGCAGCCGTAGTGGTAGGCTGCGGCGGTGGCGATGATGAGGGCCAGAAGGCCGAGGGGCAGGAGAATGAGTGGTGTCATGGTGTTGGTGTTGTTTTGTTATTTTTTGGGGGGTATATTTTTAACGGAATAGGCGGCGCGTTTTAACGACATAGGGGGATAGTTTTAACGACATAGGGGGATAGTTTTAACGACATAGGGGGATAGTTTTTTCAGTCACGGGAGGTAGATTTTTCTCTCCCCCGTGACTGTTTCTTCTCTTCGGCACAATCGTTTTTTCTCTTCGCCTATGTCGTAAAGTTGAAAAGTCTAAGAGTTGAAAAGCTTATGAAGGGACCTCTGTGAGTTCAGCCGCTTAAACTGACCTCTTAACTCTTCAACTCCTAAACTTTTCAACTTAAAAGTCTGTTCGCCCCTGGTTGAGTTCGTCGTAGATGTGTGCTTCGCTTTTGAGGCGTTTAATCATGTTGCGCACCATTTGTTGTCGGCGGTGGTTGTCGCCCACGCGGTCGGCTATGAGCAGAATGAGGTCGGCAAAGTAGTCGCTGTCGTCGCAGGCCTGTGCGGCATCTTCGAGGGTGTACATTTCGCGGGCAAAGCTGGCCCATGCCCGTTTGGCCAGTTCGGTTTGGTGCACGGCCATGCGCCAGCGCTGCTTGCAGTCGTGCTTGAGGTCGAAGCCGAGCCGCTCCACGCGGCTTTGTGCGTCCATCATGAGGGTGTTGGTCACATCGCCCATGAGGTATGCCACGTTGGTGAGTATGCGTGTGGCGTCGGGCACGCTGCCCGGGGGTACGAGGTGTTCTTTTTTTAAGTTCATAAGTTTAGAAGTTTATAAGTTTAGGGGGAAGTTGAAGAGTTTATGAGTTGAAAAGTTGAGCGGTCGCTTTTTATGAGTTGAACAAGCAGAGGTATCTTCTTAACTTTTCAACGTCTAAACTCCTCAACTTTCCCAATCCTCGTCCGGCACAAATCCCGCCTCGGGGTCGAGGTGCGCCCCCGTGTCGAGGCTTTCGCGGTTGGCCTGGCTCTTGGTGGAGCGCAGATATATCATGTCCTCGCTCTTGCCGTCGATGCGGCGCGATATGCGGCCCTGCGAGTTGAGCAAGTCGGCGGGGTTGTAGTCGTACACGTAGGGGCAGAGGGCGGCAAAGGAGCGCAAGGCCTTGGTAAACTTGTTCATCGTGTAAAAGTTCTTGTTCACCTTGGCCTCGTCTATAAAGGCGTCGTAGGCCTCGCGGCGCACGATGAAGGTGTCGAGGTGGTCGCCCTCCTCGGCAAAGTACACGTTTGCCCATTCTTCGAAGTTGGTGCCCATGTCGGCCTTGAACTTGCGCTTCAAGATGTTGCCCATGGGCGGCATGGGCTTGACGCTCTCCTGGCACATCGACAGGTAGAACTGGCAGCACTGCATGAAAAAGTTGATGTCGGCGTTCCAGTCCTCCTCCTTGTATGAGGAGCTTATGAGGTCGCGCCCGAAGTCGTCGCGTATGCTGCGGCTCTCAAGGTAGTCGTTGCCCTCGGTGCGCTGGTGGTAGTAGTCGCTGAACACAAGGTAAAGCAGGCGCGCCTCGGTGCTTGGGCTGAAGTCGCGCGGCACATAGTTGGTGGTAAAGCCAAACTTTGGGCTTTGCTCAAAGGGTATGGTGTAGCTCTGGTTGTTCTTGGGGTTGACCGTCATGTCCGAGGTTATGAGGTCGTAAAAGGCCCCCGTGTCAAGGTGGCGGTCGCAGTCGTCAACGAGCACAAAGTCGGTGTGCTGCGTCACTTGGTCGAACACGTGCGGGTTGTCCATCAGCTTGGCGTTGCGCCCGCTCAGCTTCACCGTTTTCATAAAGAGGCTGAGGGCCTTGAACAGGAACGACTTGCCGCTGCGGCCGTTGCACTCGCCGTCCTCGCCTATCTTGTTGTCCATGGCCATGGGTGCCCACGCCCGCGAGGGGCTCTTGTAGTGGTGCAGCATGTAGCCTATGGCAAAGAGTTTGCTGACAAGGTTCTGCTCCTGCTCGTGCCGCTCGTCGGGCGTAAGGCCCTCGCCGTCGATGCAGAACTTGTGGGCGCGGTGGTAGGCTTCGGCCTCCGAGGCATCGCGCTCGGCAAAGTTGTACTCCAGCTCCTTGCGCCAGTGCACGCGGCTCGTGTTGATAACGTAGCCAAACAGGGGGCTGCTCTCGGCGTCCTTCACCTTCACCCCGAAGCGCGCCTCGCCCGTGGGTGTCACGCTGCGCTCCACCTCAAACATGGGCGGCATGAGCGTGACGCGGTGGTCCAGCACATTCTCCTGCCACACGTAGCGGTCAAGACCTTCCCCGCCTGAGTGCTCCACAAGGCCCGTGGGGGTGGCCTCTATCGTTTTGCCGGGGAAAAAGAATAGCTGCGTGGTGGGCGTGTAGTTGGTAAAGTCGAGCGTCACCTCGCGCATGTTGTCAAGGGCCGAGTCGCTCAGCCTTGGCGAGTTGTGAATGAGGTTGCGCACGGGACGCGGCAGGCACCGCTCCTCGGCCCACTCGCTTATGAAGCGGCGCAGGTCCTTGCCCTTCACCTCGCGCACAATGTTGCCTTGCACGTGTATGTAGCGCGCCTCCTTTATGTTGTCGTCGTGCAGGGTGTAAAAGCCGTTCAGCCGCAGAAAGTTGTACAGGCATTCCGTGTCGATGTCATACGTCACGGCCCCCGTCTTGCGGTTGGTGCGCTCCGTCCAGAACTTGGCCGGCATGGCCAGCGCCATCAGGCCCGCAAAGTCGCTCCGCCTGTCGCGCAGCTCCTGCCAGTCGCGCAGGTCCTTGCGCGGTCGGCCGCGGTTGTCGCGGTAGCCCGTGAGGCTCTGTGGCAGCCACATGGTGTGTATGTCAATAAAGCGCAGCGCCAGCTCGCGCCCCTTGCGCACCCCCGTGCTGTCGAGGTCGGGAATGTTGTAGAGCACCTCCACATACTTCATCACCTCCTTGTACTCTGCCTCGCTCAGGCGGTACGTTTCGGAGTTGAACCACAGCGGGCTGTAGCCCATGGAGTGGCAGCACAGCGAGTCGCGCTCGCCCGAGCAAATAAAGGCCTCCTTCAGCTTTTGCTCCCGGTAGGGCTTGTCCTCGTTGGCGGGGTCGCGGTAAAAGGCCGCTTCCTCCTCGGCGTTCATCTTGCGCCACAGGGCTTTCAGCTCGTGCAGCCCGTTGATGTAGGCCTTGGGTTTGCCGCCCGCGGGGTGATAGCTGAAGCGAAAACCCTTGTCGGGGTTCAAAGGCTCATATATTTTGTAAAACTTTACCTCGGCCTTTTCGCCGCCGCCCTCCTCCACCACACACTCGCGCATGAATATGGGGTAGTTCTCGGTGGAGTACTTGAGCGTCACCTCGCGGTTCTTCACATAGCCCACATACTCGGCCTCGTACCAGTGCAGCGCATCGGTGTCGGCGTGCGTCACCCTCGGGCCAAGCACCTTGAGGTGGCTCTCGGGTATGCGCTCCATAAGGGCAAAGATGCGTGTGCCGTCCTTCTCGTCGGCCGTGGCGGGGCGGTGCTTGATGTCGGGCTTGTTGATGGAGCGGTTGAGTTCGTCACGCACGTCGAACATGGCGGCCAGCTTGAGCACTGCCTCGTAGGGGCGTTCGATGCCCTCCTCTCTCATGCAGATGTCGAGCGGGCTTTGCGCGTGGGCCTCATCGCCGAAGTCGGTCACCTTCCACACCCCCTCGCCCCCCTGTGTGTGGCACAGGTAGAGGCAGGCCGAGGGCGTTTTGTCGGCGGGGCGCACCCTGAACTTGTTTTTGGTGCCCACCACCTCGCGGGCCTGCGGGTAGTAGTGCAGTATGATATCGAGCCCCTCGTTGGTGGCGCGATATAGGTTTTCTATTCTTATCATAGGGTCTTTTGGAGTTAGAGTCGGAGTTGGTTTGTAGTTTTGAGGTTATAAGGTTATAATGTCACCTCTGCTTGTCGGGCTCTTAAAGGTTACTTTATAACCTCATAACCTCAAACCTCAAAACTAAAGTAGCGCAGGCGGCGGGAGTCGAACCCGCTAATGTTCCTATCTTTACAACAACAACACACTGGCAGTGCATCTAACATTTACACATGCCGCCTATCCGTTTAGCGGCCTATCGCCTGCGGGGTGGCTGCCGCTATCCGTCGCGGACCGCAGCAGCCTGATGATGGCCGGGGGTACAGCAAAAACCAAAACAAAGTGATGAAGAATATACACGTCAAGCCCCCCGGCCATCGTGTGTGATTTCTAACTCCTATCTATATATACGTGTGTGCGGGGTGACGGGTTAACCATTCACCCGTCAACTATCGTGTCGGCATACACCGCCTCGATGCGTTTCAGTACCGTGGCCCGGCCCATACCCTCGGGCATGGGGCCTTGAATGATGCAGCCGCCGCGGCCGTCCTTTACTATTACCTCGAAGGGCAGGGCGCGGTCGAGCGCGTCAACGAACTCACGCTGCTCAAGCGGCACAAAGTTGGCCTTCAGCGTCCACTCCTTCAGGTTGGGGCTGAACGACACCTCCACCTCGGCAAAGCCATCGGTCGAGGACATTTTGTACTTTACCAAAGTCATATTACATCTGCTCATAGTCATAATCGTCTTTTTTATAGGGTTTTATAATTCAATAAAGTTGAGATCCTCACTTGCAGTGCTCCACATAGTAGTGCACCAGGTCGGCGTCAGAGTAGTCGGGGAAACGCTCGCTCAGCGCATAGTACGTGCCGTTGTTCTTCATCTCCACCACAGTGGAGTCTACAAAGTCGCTCTTGCCCGCCCAGGCAAAGGCTGCAAACAGTGCCGCGCCCACCAAGGCCCACTTTGTAAGGGTCATTAGTCGTATAACAGTCTTTTTCATAATTGTATGCTTTTTCGTTAGTGCGCACAGCCGCAGGCGTCCGGTGCCGCAGCGTGCATGGGTTGTTGTCAATATGGGTTGTTGTTGTGTTATAAGCCATCTTTGCAGCCCCCGCCTTGCGTGAGCCATGTGTGAGCCGTTGTGTGTGAGGTGTGTGTGAGCAACACTGCATAGTAGTTACCTATATATATATGGCGCAAACCGCTCGCGCCGCCCGCATGTGCCGCCGCACACACACCACATGGCCCCTCGGAGCCTCGTGTCACTCTCTCTCCCGCCGTTGCCGCGCGTGGTGAGGAATAAGACTTCCCTACCAAAAACACGGGGCCTCGTGTGTGCAATGGCACTTAATAGTACTCACGCCACACACGTTTAATCTCGGCACCGGTTATGAACTTCCTGCAGTTCACCTTGCTCCAGCCGCAGGTTATGCGCCCGCTCGTCACCCATCGCTTGATGGTGGAGCGCGACACACCAAGCAGCTCTGCCGCGCGTCCCATGGGGTAACGCCCCGTGTCGGCCACCTGGGGTTCAGTCTCCGTCATCATGGTTGCTGTCCTCCTTCTGTTTGTTGTCGTTTGTCACTTCGCCCTGCGCGCGCTCCACCAGGTAGCATTTGCCGCGTGCGGCGTCCTTCTTCACTCTCACTTGCCACTCGTTGCGCCCGCTCTGGCGGTTCAATCTGGCTTTTGCCATAATCAGCGCCGAAAAACTCATTGCACTGCAAGGTATTTCAATGCCGCTGCCCGGCTTCATCGAGCGCAGCGTGGCCGTCGGGCTGATGCTGCGCAGTATCCTGTTTTTTGCTTCCATTTGCTTGTAAACATAACATGTATTC
>OBAD01000028.1_pt1 | contig 38787 bp, 32 predicted proteins | sample 1494861 | NCBI WGS metagenome assembly OBAD01 (sample SAMEA3360681, study PRJEB22359) | human gut metagenome | biome: ENVO:urban biome; feature: ENVO:human-associated habitat; material: ENVO:feces | place: Bangladesh | collected 2011
TGGAGCGACTTAGGCAGCTGGGGCAGCCTCCGCACCTTGCTTCCACAAGACGAAGACGGCAATGCCAAGGTTGGCAAAGACATCCGCCTCTACGACTGCCACAACTGCGTGGTCCACGCAGCTGATGAAACCAAGGTGGTAGTTCAAGGTCTGGATGGCTATATCGTGGCAGAGAGGCATGGACAACTGCTCGTCTGCTCATTAAAGGAGGAACAGAGAATCAAGGAGTTTGGAAAAGAACAGTAAAATATTTTATCTAATTCTGTATAAATATGGATGAAATAATAAAATCGTTATATTTACGTCTTGATGCCAATACGTCAACATTAACCCGTAGTGCAATTGGACAAATTCTTGTCAAAATCATTTATTCTTTTAATGGGTTAGTTTCAAAAGACGAAATCTTTAAGACTTATGCACAATTGAATAACATAAGTAAGACTAACGAAAAGGAACTTCTGGAAATATTGGAGGAATTGGTTGATAAGGATATAAAAAAAAGAGATGGTAAATACTATTTGTCAACGAATAAGAAGGATAAAATACAAAAATCCTTGCAACAAGCAGAAGAAAGAAAAAATGAAATAATTAATACTTATTTTTCTGATGTCTTTTCTGATAGAAGTGTTGTTGAGGGCTGGTTGCAAGATGTAACTATTAAATTCTTTGAATGCTATTCTGACGAATGGATTTCTGATTTGTTGACAGGTCATAAAGCCGTTAGCAGAAGTGCAGCAAGCATTAAAGATTTGGTAGCCAAACGAACTTTAAATAATAGTCGGTTGGATAGAAGAGACAAAGAAATTTTGCCGAAGAAGTTCTTTGATTTCATAGATGACAACAAAGGTGTTGTAAATGATTACCTTTGGGATTACGGAACATCGGCGTTTGCTGCCAAATTGATAAGAAATCAGAATGGTGTTGATTCTCTAACGATAGATTCGTTTAAAAATAGCACTTGTATATTAGATACTAATATATTGCTTTTTATTTCACTTGAAAGTAGATTTAAAGACGGTATAATTGCTTTGGAAAAAGTATTTCAAAGATTGAATGTAGAGGTCGCATATCTATATATTACGCAAAAAGAATATCAAGACAAAGTTAATAGTCAAAAAGGTTTAACTATGCGTAACCTTGAAAAATTTGGCTATGACATTGCATCCATACCCAATGATGACTTTACCAATAGTGCCAAAGAGCTATTCTGTAAAACAGAAGATGATTTTGAGAGATTCTTTGATGAAAAAGCCAAGATACCCTCTAAGGTTCATGATGCTCTTCCTATCAAATTATTAGATAATGACAAAGCATTAATAGATATAATAGAGAAAGCCCAACATGATAACGATAAAATAGCAGAACTAAATGGATTGTTTTCTGATTTAACTGGGCATGATAAAAAACAAAATGCATTGGTGCATGATATTGGTCTTTTGGTTGGTGTTGAATATCTTCGTAAATCGGGAAAGTTTTTCGTTGTCTCAGAAGAGGCTTGTGTGAATTTATATTCTAAGAAGCGTCCATTATCAGACAATCTGCCCTTGGCGATTCGTATAGATACACTTATAAATGTGCTTGCTGCAAATAATGATGGCGAAACCTTTAATGCGGCGGAATATGTTCCATTGTTTGCCAATATTGTCCGAACTGGTTTGACGCCTGATAAAGATACCTTTAAGCAAGAGGAACTGTATAATCTTTATGACATGGATGAACAAGTTGCACAATTACCAAGTAATCGGGTAGAGGAAATTGTAATGGAAATGCATGAGCTTATATTGAAAGGAACCGATGAGAAGAATTTAAGGAGAGAATTAAAGTCAAAAATAACAAAAGGTAAGATTAAAGTTGTTTCTGATTTAGATGAAACGAAACATGCTCTCAACTTTTCAGAAAGAGAGCGAGAAAGACAAGAAAATGCAAAGAATCAAGCGTTAGATGCTTTGAAAGAGATTTTAACCAACAATAATATCGAAGAATATGACAAAGAGACCAAGAAAATGGTTCGTAAATATCGAATATGTTATCCTGGAGTTCTCTTCCTTATTTCATTATTATTAGTTTTGTTTTTTGTTTTTAACACAAATGCTGTTGGCTCTTTTTTATCTTTTGGAATTAGTTTCTTTGTAAATTTGGTCTTTAACTGGTATTGCAATGCAATCTTATTGAAAAAAGAAATCAAAGAAAGAGATAGAAGAAAAGAAAGCGTCGTTGCACAGAAAGTGAATGAAGAACTAAGAGCTAAGATTCGATGAAAGTTAATCAGTTAAAGGCGGGGGCGTTCCTGTCTTATGTATCAATTATATTAAATAATGTAGTAGGTCTTCTATATACTCCATTCATGCTGCGTATGATGGGGCAAAATGAATTCGGACTATATTCCCTTGTAGCCTCGGTTGTCGGTTATTTAACCATTCTTGATTTCGGATTTGCCAATGCTATTATACGATATACGGCAAAATACCGTGCGGAAAATAAAGAAAGAGAGCAATATGAAATGTTCGGAATGTTTATCATATTGTATTGTATAATAGGTGTCATTGCGTTTATTGCAGGCTTGTTTTTATATTTTAATGCAGACTCCATGTTTAATCGCACAATGACCATAGCCGATTTAAGCAAAGTGAGAACCATGATTCTTTTAATGGTTTTCAATGTTGCATTCACTTTTCCTATGAGTATTTGGGGAGCCATAATTACAGCATACGAAGAATTTGTTTTTCAGAAAATTGTCAATATATGCAGGATTATTCTAAATCCTATAATTATGGTTATATTGCTTTATATGGGATATAGAGCTGTTGCAATGGTAGTTCTCTTAACCATATTTAATGTTGCTACATTATTGATGAATGCTTGGTATTGTTTCTTTAGAATTCATGTCAAGGTAAAATTTGGAAAGATACGATTCGGATTCTTAAAAGAAATTTCTACTTATTCCTTTTGGATATTCTTGGAAGCTATAATGAATACAATTTTCTGGAGTACAGGCCAATTTGTTTTAGGTATGTATGTCGGAGCTTCTACTGTTGCCATATATGCTGTAGCTATACAGTTAAAGAATATCTATTTAAGCTTTAGTACAGCCATATCAGGAGTTTTTCTTCCAAAGATTACTTCTATGGTGTCTAAGCATACATCAGATAAGGAAATCTCAGATTTGTTCATTAAGACTGGACGTATACAATATGTGGTTATGATAACCATCCTTGCAGGTTTCATTTTATTTGGACGTCAATTTGTAAGACTATGGGCCGGTGATAATTACGACGAATCGTATTTTATCACGCTGATGTTTTTTATTCCCTTGACTGTTCCTTTGATTCAGAATTTGGGTATTAGTATACTGCAAGCTAAGAATCAGTTGAAGTTCCGTTCCGTGCTTTATGTTTCAATATCTGTTGCTAGCTTGGCAATCTCTATACCGTTGTCTATCAAATATGGAGGAATAGGATGTGCTGCAGGAACAACTATAGCATTAGTTGTTGGACAAATCCTTATAATGAATATATATTATTACAAAAAGGTATATCTTGACATCCCAAAATTCTGGAGAGAGATATTTAAGATGTCTATAGTTCCATCCATCCTTTGTGTGATTGGTGGTATAATTCTTCATTATTATGATATAAACTCTGTAGCTCGACTTTCTATTTCGATTTTAATATTTCTATTAGTGTATACACCTTTGTTTTGGCGTTTTAGCATGAATGAATATGAGCGAGCTTTATTATTAGGTCCTATTAAAAAAGTAATAAATAAGAAATGATTCAAATAAAAGAAAAATACGAATGTTGCGGATGTGGTGCTTGTGTACAGCGTTGTCCTAAACATTGTATAGAGTTTATTAAAGATAAAGAGGGTTTTCTTTATCCGAAAGTAGATGAAACCACATGTATAAACTGTGGATTATGCGAGAAAGTCTGCCCCATTATAAATCAAAACTCAATAAGAAAGCCATTAGATATTTATGCTGCAAGTAACACGAATGAGGTTATTAAGGCTGAGAGTTCTTCAGGTGGAATATTTACCATACTTGCGGAGACTATTATAAATGAAGGAGGTGTTGTTTTTGGTGCAAGATTCAATGAACAGTATGAAGTTGTTCATGATTTTACAGATAACATTTCAGGACTTGCAGCATTTAGAGGATCTAAATATGTTCAAAGTAAAATAGGCAATAGCTTCTCGGAAGCAGAAACGTTTCTCAAACAAAATAGAAAGGTATTGTTTTCTGGAACACCTTGTCAAATAACAGGACTAAAGAAGTTTCTAAGGAAAGAATATTCTAATTTGGTAACTGTTGACTTTGTGTGTCATGGAGTTCCAAGTCCTGAAGTATGGCGAAATTATTTGTCTTCTATTATACGCCCGAAGGGCGTCGATGGAAAAAATTCGGTTTCATTGTCTCTAAATGATATGCCCTCCATAGAGAGCATATCTTTTAGAGACAAGCGCAATGGGTGGAAAAAATACGGTTTTTCCGTCCGACAAAAGTCCGCCTTTAAGGCGGACAAAAATACGGTTTTTCCGTCCGACAATAATGATACTATAATATATGAGCCTTTTGATAAAAATGCTTATCTTCATGGGTTTGTTCGCAACTTATATTTACGACCATCATGTTATCATTGCCCGTCTAAATCATTTAAGAGCGGATCAGATTATACGTTAGCTGATTTTTGGGGAGCAAGTAGTTATATTAAGGATGATGATAAAGGCATCAGTATTTTGTTTGTCCATAATAATAAATTAAATATAGATACTTCTTCTTTTATTAGAATAGATATGGAGGCGGCTATAGGACAAAATCCTGCCATAACAAAGTCTTCTAAAATGAAAGACGGTAGAGATGCTTTCTTTAGAAAGATGTCAAATAAAGAATTGGACATAGAGGCATTGATAAAAAAATATGCTAAGTATTCTATTAAGGAGTATATACGGAATCTTATTATTAAAATCTTGGTTAAAAGCAGACTGATATCAATAGCTAAAATTATATTACGTAAAAAATGAAAATAGGTATTCTTACTCTTCCAATTAAAACAAATTATGGAGGAATTCTACAAGCTTATGCTTTGGTACGAACACTTAGAAAACTGGGGTATAATGCATGGTTTATTAAGCGTAGATGGAATAATGAAAATCAGGGAATCTTACACCTTACAGTAAAGTGGTTTTACCATAAGGTTATTATACGAAAGTTCAATGCGTTCATAGATAAATACATTAAGCCTCAGACAGCAGTTATTGACAGCAAGGAAAAAGTCCGTAATCTTGTTCGGTATGACTTTGATGGTTATGTAGTTGGAAGTGATCAGATATGGCGCATCTGTAATGTAAGAGGTGCTGATTATAATTATTTCCTTGATTTTACTAAAGGACAAAATGTTAAGCGTGTTGCTTATGCTGCATCATTCGGTGTAGATTATTGGGATGATGATCGTGATGCCAGTGAAACAATTTCTGAAATACGACCTTACATAAATCAATTTGATGGGGTTTCGGTTAGAGAAGATAGCGGTGTCGGTCTATGTAAATCTCTTTTTTGTGTTGATGCTTTGCATGTATTAGATCCTACTTTATTACTGAGTAAGGAGGATTATATATCTAATTTGGAATTGAAAATCAAACCTAAAAAATATATAGCAGTATACATCCTTGATATGGATAAAGACAAGCAAGATATTATAGATAAGATTTCCTCCATTTTGGATTTACCTGTTAGATACATAAATAAAGGATGTTTAGCAAAAATAGCCAGTCGCTCAAATGTTCTTGACGAACTTCTTAAACCTGGAGTGAGGTCATGGCTGACTGCTATGGGGGAGGCTGCTTTCGTAATAACAGACTCGTTTCATGGAATGGCGTTCTCCATTAATTTTGAAAAGCAGTTTGTTGCTATTGGTAATATAGAACGAGGTCTTACACGCTTTACCTCACTTCTTGATTTGTTTGGTTTGAGAGAACAGCTTATATTAAAATTTGAAGACTTGGATAGATTTGATAGCAATGTTTTTAGCATTGACTATAAGAAAGTTAATGCCATTAGACAGAAGTTGGTTGATGAGTCGATAAACTTTTTAAAAAGCAGTTTGAATGAATAATATGATTCAGAGAGATTACAGCTTTGATTATTTGAAAGGTATACTGATCTTTTTAGTTGTTTTAGGACATTGTCCAGCTTTCTTGTTGACTCCTCAAGGTGCAGAATTCGATAGATGGTCTGATCCGATGTTTGTTTTTATATATTCGTTTCACATGCCATTATTCATGCTTACAACAGGATTTTTCTTTTCTAAGAAGAAGAACTCTACATTGAGAGAATTATTACCCAAACAAATAAAACGATTAATATTGCCTCAATTATCATGGTGCCTGGTATGTCTGGTAATAATAGCTATTCAATTTAATCGATTTGGGTCTCTCATTGTAGGATCTTCAACGACTGAGACCATAAAGTTGATATACCATTTTTTAACAAGCTATTGGTATTTGTGGTGTACGTTGTTTTGTGGAGTAATCGTCGTATTGGCAAACAAGTGTCGTTTTCCATTACTCGTACTCTCCGTATTTTGCGTTTTGATGCTTATTTTTGAAAAGTATCTGCCAGATTGGTTCTTCAAACATCAGCAAGTTATAAACCAATTGCCATTCTTTACGTTGGGAGTTTATTTGCATGATGTGGAAAACTTAGATTACAAGATTCGTAAATTATTTCCATTCAGCGTGCTGGGGTATATTGCATGTTGGTGTGTTTACATGAATTATTATGACAGTTTCGGAAATATTAGCTCTGTTTTTAAGATGATATGGGCATTATTTGGTGTGATGCTTTTTTATACTATTATAAAGGAGATGTTCAACAAAAGGTTCTTTGATAACGCAATAACAAAACTGGGGGGGGGTACACTCTTGGTATCTATATAATCCATAGTGTATTGAATAGATATCTGGTACAAGGCAATTTGGGAATATACGTACATACGAAATCTTTAATTATAGATTATCTGATAAGTTTCATATACAGTATACTTCTTACTTGGGTATGTGTATGGATAATAAATCTTATTAGGAAAAATAAAATATTACGAACATATTTATTAGGCGAAAAATGAAAATAGCATATCTTATGCCAGTAGGAACTTCAATTACGGGCAAGGCAGACGGAGTTAGAATGCAGGCATTGATTTGGCGTGATGCGCTCGTTAAACGGGGGCATCAGGTTGACTTAATTGAAGCTTGGGGAGAATATGATTGGGCCTCATACGATGCTTTGCATTTTTTTGGTCAAGGAACTTGGCTTTTTATGATAGAAGAACTTAGCAGAAAGAATCCTAAGGTGGTTGTCTCACCAATTATTGATACCAACACTCCGTTATGGAAATATAAACTGGCAAGCTTCTGGGGAAGCCATAAACTGCGCATAGAATCGCAAAATTATGTAATGAGACGCATGTCTAAGTATTCATCCCGCTTTTTGGCTCGTAGTAACTATGAAAAAGAGTATATAAAAAGCTGTACTTATCTGGATGATGAACATATAGACATTGTTCCTCTTTCTTATCGCTTGGATAGTAAAGGACCAAGATGCGAGAAAGAAAACTTTTGTTTTCATATTAGTCAATTCACATCGGATCGTAAGAATGTGATGCGCTTGATGCAAGCTGCTGCTAAGTTTAATTTTAAGTTGGTTATTGCTGGTAGTCGTGGAAGCGAAGAAGCTTTCAAGCCTTTCAAGGAATTTGCAGAAAAGTATGATAACATTACAATTTTAGGGTATTTAACTGATGAAGAACTTGAGAATTGGTATAATCGTGCCAAGGTTTTTGCTCTTCCAAGCTTGTTTGAAGGAGTAGGGTTGGTGGCACTGGAGGCAGCTATGCATCATTGTGATATTGTCCTGACAAATCTTGGTGGTCCAAAGGAGTATTATGGTGGCTTCGCTCATCTTGTGAATCCGTACAGTGTTGATGAAATAGGTAAAGCTGTTGTTGATGCTCTTAATAGTGAGGAAAATTCACACTTATTTGACTTTGTAAAGACCAATAGCTCATTAGATCATTGTGTAGACTTACTGGAAAAATGCTACAATCGTTTATAAATACTTTTGTTAAGTCAACATCTTTATAGAATAATGGGAGACAAATTAAAGAGTTTTCTTGACAAGTCTGCAGCCATCTTATTGATCGTTTGTGCCATAGGGTTAATAGTGCTGGCATGCAACTGCTTTTCATCTAAGAGGCCGCAAACATACCGCATCATTCTTACTGTTTCTCCTGATTCAGTATATGATGACAGGCAATTCTGTTACTATACGGATAGTCTGATCAATGTTATAAACAAGCATGAACATGTTATAGCAGATAGGTATGAGGCTATATTGGAAGATCGGGCCGATACGCAAAAATATTGGTCGATAGCAGGAATACTTGTATCTATAATTATCGGAATCGCAGGATTCTTTGGGTTTAAGACTATTAAAGACATTGAGTTTGATTGTCAAGAGACGGCAAAGAAGATTGCAGCGGAAACTGCCACATCTGTTGCTACTTCAACATCAAAGACTAAAACCGAAGAGTATTTGCAACAACATTTAAGGGAGGAAGTTCAGAATGCTTCAGATGTATATCTCGGCAATCAGGAAAATCATATTAAAGAAATGGTGCAAAATGCTGTGGCAAGAGTGCAGAATGATACAGCCGACATGTTGGATGATCTGAATGGGCGAGTGGATGAAATTTCTGAACGGTTGGATGCTTTAGACAGTGTTGACACGGCTGATACTGACCCTCCTACTTCCTCTTCTGCTTCAGGTGAAATTGATTTATTTGGATAATTGAGTATGAAAGCAATAAATGGATTAGTATTGAGCGGTGATGTCCGCTCGCAGAAACTTGTGGTGCAAGCATGCATTCCATTTCTTGATTTGAGCCGTCATTCTGTGTTCTCCTATATGCGCGATCCGAACGAGAATCCCTATAAGAACGATAGTGAGGATGACGCTAAGGAAAAGAACCAATTCTATCAACGCCGAATAGACACTAAGCGAATCTCAAAGATAAAGGATTTTATTAGAAACTCTATTCTTGACGAAGTGAATGGACGTAGAGCGGTGGCGGTTTTCCCGACGGCAATGATTTTGTCGTATGTTGACGAGAATACAAATTATCAGATTGGTGGTTTCGTTCCTTTAAAATTCCCATATGAGGTTTATATCGTTGATGGCCAGCATCGTCTTTATGCCATGCAGGAGCTTTATAAAGATGCTTGCGGCTTTACGTTATTCGATACTGAGAAAGACAAGGAAAACCGCATTGTCAAAGAATACATCGAGAACTATAAGTTTAATTGTACCATACTTCTCAACTTTGATTTGTGGGAACAGTCGCAAATCTTCGTAGAAGTCAACTTTAACCAGCGTAAGGTAAGCAAGTCTCTTTATTATGACATATACGGCATGTATTATAATGACAGTTATGTGAATGATCCACGTAATTATATATATGTGGCTCACATGCTTGTCAAGCACATGAACAGTAGTGAGGATTCACCTTTGAAAGGCAAGATAAAAATGTTGGGAAGTGGCATCGGTCTGGTGTCGCAGTCATGCTTTGCTGAATCGTTAATCCGAAACTTGTCTTCTCGTATGAGCATCTGGCGCATTGACTCTGATGACAATACAGGTAAACCTTCATATAAATATATGGCAATGGAGCTTAAGGCTTTCTATCAGGAAGTGGAAGCTGTTTTCAGAGACATCTGGCCTGTTGACAATAAGCACCGTTCTATTATCTGTAAGACCACTGGTATAAGTGTAATGATCAGAATGTTGGGATACATTCACCAGAATGTGTTAAGTGATGATATCTGTCAAGGATTGAAAGAGGCTAATACAGATATTGTTCCTCAATATAAGAAGGTAGTGCATGATGAGCTAATGAAACTGTATTATGAGCGCCATCGTCTCTTTGGCTTGAATGGTTCATATAGCAAGACAGGAGGTAAGGGTATAGAGAAAAGTCTTTATCGTGATATGTGTGATATTCTTTCAGCGAAAGTGGAAGATCTGGCCGAAGACACGCTTTCCGCGTTAAAGATATGGCTAAGCATGTACCCAGATTCCGGCCAGCCGTTGGATAATGAACATTATAATCTGTTTATTACCAAAGCTAAAGCAAATGGTGATAAGATAACAGGTTATATTCTGGCGGAAGTTTTGAAACAAGTACAGCCAAGTTGGAATCCGCAAAAGGTAAGTGTATTTGTGGCACAAGAGATTGAGAGAATAAATATTAATCTTTAATTATTGCAATAATGAATAAAGCATCACTTATTATATTTTTAAATTCCTTGATTTTATGTTTCGTCTTATATTTTATATTTCAAGAAGCAAGGGTAACAACTTTTAGATATGATTATAATTTCGTCGTCGTTTCGTTAATGGTGTTTATTGGTATTTATTCAATAGGTATATTTAAGTCTATCAATAATTTGTTTCAACCATTAAATATATATGCTTTCTTTTATATATGCATTTGCTTTTTGACACCTTGTTTTATGATACTTGCCAATGAAGAAGATTGCCATGGAGTAAATGTTATGGGTGGATGTATTCCTGGCACTATATATGTAATAATTGCATTTATAAGTTTTTTGTGTGGTTATTTAAGAAGACAAAGAAAACATATTGTTGAACAACAATTAGAAGTTCCGTCCAAACATCAGATCAAAAGAATTTTAAAAACTTCTTACGTTTTGTTTGGAATAGGCTGTTCACTTAATCTATTGTTGCTTATTTCTATAGGGTATAACTTAACATTTTTGTTTACCATGGGGGGGAATGGTCTTGCAAATGTTGTTGGTATACCAGATAATTTGAAATTTTTGTTTAATTCGGGATATGTTTTATTAGTTCCATGGTTGTTTATTTGTGCATATGGTAAGAAATGGCATACCATTATAGGAGCTTATCTCTTATTCATTATTTTTTATGCTTATGGTTGGCGATTTATTATCTACATCGTAGCTGTATCTGGTGCAATTATTTACTATAGAACAAGAAATAAACAGCCTAAAATTTCCCACATTATTATTTTAGGAGCAGTTTTGTTCTTATACAGTACAATCGGCGGTATGATGCGTGGTTCTATGAGATCAGGTGAAAATGCAACATTAAAGAAAGTCGAGTCTGATAATTTTATTTATACGTTAGAAAGTAATTTTGACATTTATAAGACTTATTATGGCGTGGTTCAGACATATCCGTCTAAAGAAAGTTTTTGGTATGGACAAGCTGTAATAGCTTCGCCTGTTATTATGTGGATACCACGTTTTATATGGCCTGATAAACCTTTAGGAACAGAATATCCATTGACTATCGGAATTATGAAATCTTGTGGTGAAGATGCCATAAAAGGAGCTGCTATGGCTTCACCTAATATAACCGAATATTACTTAGACTTTGGAGTGTTTGGTATAATAGTTTATAGTTTTATTTTAGGTATAGTCTGTAAGCGAATGCTGAAGTTGTATTATGGAAAATCATTGTATGGCGTAATAAAATATGCTTTGTTTTGTGGATTTCTTATTCAATTGATTAATCGAGGTTATATGGCTCAATTGGTCACATTGATTGTTATTTTGTATTTACCATTACTTCTTTATAGAAAATATTATGTCACTAAATAGCTGTAGATTTACTATCGATTATACCAATATGCTCAAAGGGGTTGCATTGTTGTTACTTTTGTGTAATCATTTCTGCGTAGTTCGAAATTGGATCAGCCCCCCAAATGAGTTAGTAGATATAATAATAAATGGCCAACCATTGCTTGGATATATTGGCGCTTTTGGTAAAATATGTGTTGCAGTATGGGCTTTTCTGTCTGGAATTGGAGCATATTATTCTTATAGGAAAGATATTTTGTCCGCATATAAGAGCAACATTGTTCGTCTTGCTAATCTGATGATACAATATGTGCTTATATTAGCTGTGGTTTTTATTCCTGTTATAGCGTTATGTCAGCCTACCTTCATGGGTGAACAATATGAATTGGATTTTAAACATATCATTTATAACATCTTTGCTTGTGATGCAGAATATGACAAGGCAGCATGGTATATGAGATTCTATATTATGTTTGTCCTCTCATTTCCTGTTATTGCTGGTTTGAGAAAGAGGATAAGTAGTGGAGTTGTATTCTATATATGCGTATTCCTATTGTTCTTGTTTCTTCCAAAATCGTTTTCACTTATAAAGGGAAATGCAATGCTCGGAACAATATCTTTGAAACAGGCATTAGGTGAATACTGCAATTATATTCTGATTGTTATAACAGGCTATCTTATTGCGGAATATAATTTGTTTGAGAATTTTCAGAAGAAGTGTGGACACAAAATGAACTTAGTCTTTGCTGTATTGTTTTTGGTCGTCTCTATGGCTTTGCGTTCATATAGTAAGACAATTCATCTTGGTGTCATAGATGTTTATACTGATATCTTGATAACTCCATTTGTAGTATATTCATTCTTTGTATTCTTCCAGTGTGTTGGTGATAATATCAAACACTTGTTTGTATATATCGGTAAGGCAAGTATGGTGGTATGGCTTGTACATTGGATATTCAATGTTGGTGTTTCAAAAATACAAATGATTGCGTATTTTCCCAAAGTCAGTTATCTGGTTATCTTGTGGGTTCTGATTTTATGCTTGGGATTTAACCGCGTCTTCTCATATTTGATTATGAAATCAAATATTCTCATTAAAACAAAAAAATAAAGAGATGAAAATAATAGTAGCCCATGAGGGCAAGCAACATTCATTCCGTACTGCGGAAGCTTTGTTGCAGAAAGGATACTTGTTTAAATATATCACTACGATATATGATAAACCATTTAGTCTGACTCGTATAGTCAAGCATATATTGCGTGGTGATGCTAAGAAAAAGTGTGCTTCGCATAGAACAAATGCAATACCTGACGATATGGTGTTGCAATATTGTGAATGGAAGGGATTGTTGAGATTGTTTTTAAGTAAGATACCTTCATTATACAAGCATTTTTCGCATTATTATGATTGGTTACATGATTGCTTTGGAAAGAAGGTGGCGGAGTATGCTATCAAAAATAATGTGGATGCCGTAATTATGTATGACACCAATGCAAATGAATGTTGGAAGATTCTGAAAGAACGTGCTCCGCAGATAAAAAGGATACAGGATGTCTCTATCGCCAACAGACTCTTTATGAAGGAGAATTTCATAAAAGATATAAAGCAGACTGGTGATGAGAATATCAAGGAAGAACAAATTGAACTTTGGGACGAAGACAACTGTAAAAGATATTTGGAGGAGATAAAAGATTCAGAATATTTCCTTATAGCATCTAATGTAGTAAAGCGTTCGATGATGTTTAGCGGAGTAAAGGAAAACCAGATGTTCTTAGCTCCATACGGAGTAGATTTCAACAAGTTCGAATTTATTCAAAAGCAACCTTTAAAGTCGCCTTTAAAGTTGGTGTATGTCGGGCAGGTGAACTATCGTAAAGGAATTCATCATCTGTTGAAAGTTATGGATAGATTTGATGAGAGCCAGGTGGAATTATATCTTGCAGGTGGCTATTCGGAATCAACGCCAATATATCAAGAATATAAATCCAAGAAGAATGTACACTTTCTTGGATTTGTCACTCGTGATGTTTTAGCCTCCCTGTATCAAAAGAGTGATGTTTTTGTATTTCCTACTTTAGGTGAAGGTTATGGTTTGGTTATTCTTGAAGCCTTGAGTTGTGGCGTCCCATGTATTGTTTCTGACCTTGCAGGTGGTGATGATGCTATTATTGAAGGAATAAATGGTTTTAAGTTTAAGGCTGGCAATGATGACGAACTTTATTCTAAAATAAAGTGGTTCTTGGACAATCCACAGCAATTACCACTATTTAGTGTTAATAGTAGAAAGTCTGTTGAAAAGCAAACATGGCAGAGTTATTATGACTGTGTCGTAAAGGCTGTTGAAAATATATTGAATAAAGAATAGATATGTACTGAAAGCAGGAGGATATACCTATAATAGAGTAGGGCTTTTTTTATTAGACGTTCTTCTGTTTCATTTTAATCTTGTTACTTTAACAATATGGCAATGAAAAATGTTTTATTTATAACGAATCTTCCAACTCCTTATAGAATAGATTTCTATCGTGAGTTGGGCAAGTTGTGTGATTTGACTGTCGTTATAGAAGCAAGACGTTCAAAAGACTTGCATTTTAATTGGAACGACAACGATATTACGACATTCAAGTTACATTACCTTAATGACGATAATCTGAATGAAAAGAAAATAAACTGGTCTATACTGAAATATCTATCAAAGAGTAAGTTTGACGTGATTGTCGTATCATGCTATCACACATACACTGGAATGTTAAGTTTGGCTTATATGAAAGCTAAACATATTCCGTATTTGTTTGAGACAGATGGTGGTATGATAGCAGAGATAGAATCCTCAATAAAGAAGAGCTATAAAACAACTTTAATAAAAGGTGCAAAAGCTTATTTTAGTCCGAGCGAAGGCAGCGACAAGTATCTGGCTTACTATGGAGCAAGCAAAGACAGAATCCACCGCTATCCATTCTCGTCTCTTTCTGATGCTGATATTCTTCAGCATCCATTATCAAGTGATGAAAAATTGTCAATAAGGAAAAGACTCGGCGTGAAAGAGTCTAAGATGATTCTTGCCGTAGGACAGTTTATCCATCGCAAAGGCTTTGACGTATTGATGGAGGCGGCTAAGGATATGGACAGGAATATTGGTATCTACATTGTTGGAGGCAAACCTACAGAAGAGTATTTGGAGATGCAGAGAAAATATGATCTGACTCAGGTGCATTTCGAGGGCTTCAAGACCAAGAATGAGTTGGCGGAATATTTCAAGGCTGCTGACCTGTTCGTTCATCCCACTCGTGAGGATATTTGGGGACTTGTAATTAATGAGGCGATGGCATACGGTCTGCCCGTTATCACAACCAACAAATGTGTGGCTGGTATGGAACTTGTCACAGACAAGGACTGCCTGATAGATACTGATAACCCATCACAGCTAAAGGCTATAATGGAAACCTTGATGGATGATGATGTAAGAAGAAACAATATTGCATCGGATAATCTGAAAAAGATTGCAGGCTATACCGTGGAGAAGATGGCAGAGGCTCATATAAAAGTATTTGAATCACTATGAAATCAATCTGTTTTTTAGCTCAGTTTCCGCCTCCGATGCATGGTCTCTCAAAGGCGGTGGAGACATTGTATAATTCTCGGTTGAAGGATAAATATCATTTCTCCAAGATTGATATTACCAATAACAAGAGAATCTTGCAGTCGTTGATTGCTTTATGGAAGTGTAAGAGCGATGTTGTGTATTTCACACCTTCGCAGACTCGTGGTGGCAATCTTCGTGATTTGGCGTTCTTGAAAGTCATTCAATGGAGAAAGAAGCCATGCATTGTGCATATACATGGTGGATATTACCGACAGTTAGTGGACCATGACATGCCAGCTTGGCAACGACGTATGAACTATCGGGCGGTAAAGAGATTGGCTGGCGGCATCGTGCTCGGACATTCGCTGCATGGAATCTTTGAGGGAATGTTATCAGACGACCGCATATTTGTCTGTCCGAATTGTGTGGACGATGCCTTTATAGCTCCTTCTGTAGATGACAAGTTGGCGAAGATGAGGCATGGGGGTGCGCTTCATATACTCTATCTGAGCAACTTCATCGAGAGCAAGGGATACAGGGAGATGCTGGAGTTGGCAAGGATGGCTGCTGAGCGAGGAGATGGCGAAAAGTTTGTCTTCCACTTTGCCGGAAAGTTCTTTGAGCCTGCTGAGGAAACATACTTTAAGGAGCATTCTGAAGGACTGCAGAATGTGGTGTGTCATGGTGTGGTAGGAGGACAGGACAAAGTGGATCTGCTGAACCAATGCCATATATTCTCACTATTGTCTCGCTATCCTAACGAGGGCCAGCCTATATCCATCTTGGAGGCAATGGGAAACGGAATGGCTGTTATCACCACCGACCATGCCGGCATACCGGAGATTGCGTCTCATGCTAACGGTTTCGCTTGCAGTAAGCTGAGTATTGATGTCAATGAGATTTATTCTTATCTCCTAAATTGTTATGACAACCGTGAACAGTTGGCTAAAGTATGCGAACTGAACTATCGTGAAGTGAAAGCTAAGTATACTGAGATGCAGTATATAGACAATATGGACAAGATATTAGGAACTCTGTGAACAAGGAACAAGAAGATCTGTTGCTTATCTTGAAATGCGCTTTATGGCAAGACGTGAGGTATGCAAGTGGTATAGATAAACCTTGTTGGAACAAGATTTATAAGTTGACTTACGAACAATGCGTGGTCGGTAATGTAGCTGATTCTTTCAATGTTCTGTCTTCGGAACAGTGTGATATGGATGGAAAGCCGGGATGGCTTGGTTATGTTATTAAGTTGGAGCAGAAGAACAGACTGCAAAATGAGTATGTAGGTAAGCTGTTCGGAACTTTGAAAGGCTTGGGGCTTTCACCCGTCTTGATGAAAGGTCAGGCGTTTGCTTCCAATTATCCTTTTCCTTTGCATCGTCAATGCGGCGACATAGACGTGTATTTCAAAAACCATGACGACTGCCATAAGGCTGTGGATTGGGCTGAGAGGAAGGATAAGGAGGCCGCAGAATCTTATTATAATAAGCGTGAACGTAAGCACTTCTGCTTTTTCATGGATGGAAACGAAATAGAGCTGCATTATCATTTGTGCTTGTTTGAGAATGAAGAGTTGCAGAAGAAGCTGCAAAGAATTATTGATTACGAGTTTGATAATAACGAACCGTGCTTTGTGGACATTGGCGGTGAACGTATAGAGACGATTCCGCCCACCTTGTCTGTGCTTCATCAGATTATTCATATAAGCAGACATCTCTTGGAGGCTGGAGTAGGTCTTAGACAGTTATGCGATTTGGCTCTTTATCTGGACAAATATCATAGCTTAACAGATAAGGAAAGACTGAACGCTTATCTTAATGATTTGCAACTTATGACTGTTGCTCAAAGCATAGGCTGCATCTTAGTTGATAAGCTTGGACTTGAAGCAGAACGATTGCCTTTTAAGGCCGATAAGCAATATGCAGACTTTCTTTTGCAAGAGATTTTTGAAGGTGGAAACTTCGGCAGGAAGAATGTTACATACAGGGAAGGCAAAAACATACTGCAACGCAAAATGCTATCTGTATTCTATTTTTATAAGCGTTGCAGAAAATACAAGCATCTGATGCCTAAAGAGGCAAGGAGCTATTTCTTGAATAAAATTAGCTTGAACATCAAGTTAATGACCAAACATCATTATTGATTTTTATGAACGACACACAGGTAAGGCTTGCTGCCTTTGACGGAAGTGGCTTCAACAAAGGAGCGGGTTTTTTGAAGACGACTCTGTGGTATTTTGTGAATGCGCTGATAGTTAGAGCTTCATGGAATCCATTTATGGGCGTTAAGATAAAACTGCTTCGCATGTTCGGGGCAAAGATAGGAAAAGGACTGGTGATAAAGAATAACGTCATCATCAAGTCGCCATGGAACTTGGTTGTGGGTGACGACTGTTGGTTAGGTGAGAACTGCTGGATAGATAATCTGGACAAGGTATTCATCGGCAGCAATGTATGTATATCGCAGGGTGCTCTGCTCCTGACGGGCAATCATGACTACACAATATCGTCTATGCCATATCGCAATGCTGCCATTAATATTGAGGACGGAGCATGGATAGGTGCAAAGACAACAGTATGTCCGGGCGTAACAGTCCGTCGCAATGCCATACTTACTGTAGGCAGCGTGGCTACAAAGGATATGGAGGAGAACGGTATATATCAAGGTAATCCGGCGGTGAAGATAAGGGAAAGGAAAATAAAGGAATAAATATACTATATGAAAGTTTCGATTATAACATCAAGTTACAACCGGGAGAAGACTATACGCGGTTGTATAGAGAGTGTGTTGGCTCAGGACTATCCTGACATTGAGTATATCGTGGTGGATGGTGCTTCTAAGGACGGTTCGCTCTCAATCATCAATGAGTATAAGGACAGGATAAGTAAGATAATCTCTGAGCCTGACCATGGCATGTACGAGGCTATCAACAAAGGAATCCGGGCTGCTACTGGTGACATCGTCGGCTTAGTGCATTCGGATGATTTTCTGTATTCGCCACAGACAATATCCAATATTGTGAAGCGGTTTGAGGAGACTCATGCCGATTTTCTGTATGGTGACGGATTGTTCGTGAATCCGGAGGACACGGACAAGGTGGTGCGCAACTGGATTGGCGGTGACTATCGTCTGTGGAAAGTGCGCCATGGCTGGTTGCCGCTGCACCCCACTTGCTACATAAAGCGCAGTGCCATAGAGCGTAAGGGCCTGTATAACGAGAGCTATAAGATAGCTGCCGACTCGGACTTCCTCTTCCGTTATCTGCTTGGCGGCGAACTGAGCGTCACTTATCTGCATGAATATATCGTGAGGATGCGCATGGGCGGACTGAGCACCGACTCCGCTCGAAGGAAGCAGATGTGGAAGGAGGATATCAGGATGTATCAGTCGCACGGCATGAATCCTACTTTGACAAAGATAGAGAAGATGCTGTGGAAGGTGCCGCAGTTTATCGGGGCTAAATTCAAGTGATAGGCTCATTATTTGTGAACACACAGAACATCATAAACATCTTAAAATTAGAAAAGTAATGTGGTGGAAATAATTTTAGGAGTAATAGGATTAGCTGTCGTTGGTTTTATTGGCATGGTTATCAAGATGGCTGTGACAGATGCAAAAGAAGAAACAAGCGATATTGAGAAGGCAAGTAAGTTGGGGAAATAAGAGAAAAACAATGACACATCTTTGCTACATATATATTGAAAACTATAAAAAGTTGCGGCAGGTAGGTATTGTAATAGACCCTCATTATCAGTATAACCTCAATAATGGGTGAGAGCAGAACGTGATGATATTCGTATGCTTGCGCAGCAACTTACGAAAGACAAAGGATGCGTTGGGAAAGAAAGTCTTAACCATATTGAGCTTATGATAAATGGCATTGCCGTGGAACTTCACCCGACTCCTGCCATTCTGAATAATCCTCTCTATAATCATCGGTTGCAGAAATGGCTCAAGCGGAATGTTGACTTGCAGTGTAGTAATGTTGTAGAGCTTCCTGATGATGCCGGGGAAATCGCCGTGCCGACATGTGCTTTCAATGTTGTTTACCAATTGCTCCATTTGTATCATCATTATTTCTATGAAGGAGTCGGATTGAGACAGATTGTAGATTACTACTATGTAGTGATTAATGATGAGGCTTTAATGATCAGGGATACCTTGCAGGAAGAAATGAAGCATCTTGGATTGTGGAAGTTTGCAGGAGCCGTGATGTATGTACTGCATGAGGCTTTGGGACTGCCGGAGGAGAAGATGATTGCACCGATGGATGAGAGGAGGGGAAAGTTATTGTTGGCGGAAATATTGAGTGGCGGCAACTTCGGACAATATGATGAACGATATGGGTTCGGACATAGTTCCTTCGGGCATAACTTGCAGAGATTGTGCCGGGATTTGCGTTTTGTGAGGTTTTATCCTGCCGAGGCACTAAGTGAGCCAATCTTCAGGACTTGGCACTTCTTCTGGAGGATGAAGAATAAGAAATAGTAGATATACGGAGAACGGCTCCTCTCCCCTTTTTATTTAAGCTACTTTTGGGTGATGGAGCCTAGTAGCCCGTTTTTGAAAATATTATTACTATAACGACAATGACACTTCATATATTTTTCTCTTGGCAAACACAAACAAAAGACCAAGGTTTTGACAATAAGGCATTTTTAATAGAATGCATAAACAATGTCTGTAAAAAAATTGAAAACAAAGGAAAACTGAAAGGTGTCTTCTTTCAATTAGATGAGGGGCTAAGAAATGAAGCAGGTACACCTTCTGTTGCAGACAAAATGATGGAACAAATTGATCTTTGTGATATATTTATCGGTGATATGACAATAACAACACCTAATACATGGTGGCTAAATTTAGGAAAAAAGCTTAAAATGATAAAAGGGTTACGAAAAGAACCCAATGCTAATGTATATGGTGAATTTCATAGAGCTTTAGGAAAATCAGAAGTTTTTGAAGAACAGATCATTCTTGTAATGAATGATGTGAATGGAAATCCAGATGATGATACACAACTTATTCCGTTTGACTCAAGGGGACGTCGTTTCCCTATCAAATTTCATTTGAAAAATAAAAAACAAGAAAAAAACGCTAAAGATGAATTGACGAAAGATTTAAAAGATGCCATATTGCAATCAGCATTAGCTGCTTTGAAAAATATAGGTATGAAACATAGTCCTTTTATCGGGTGGCAAGAACAAGCAAAGAATACTAAACTTTCAGGAAAATTTATTTGGACAACCAAACTTCGTGACCACAAGGAACAATTGATAAGGGGAAAAGGCATTATTAGACTTTTAGGTTTGTCTGGTTTAGGGAAAACAAAATTAGTATTAGAGTGCTTCCGAGAATCTGACGCAAACGTACATTACCTATATTGTGATTGCCAAAGAACTACAATCGAAAAATTGGAGAATAAATTATCGTTTTTCTTTAAAGAATATAAGGAAGCGGTTTTAGTATTGGACAATTGTAATAAAGAAACGCTCAATCATGTAGTCGACTTGAAGTCTATAACTCAAAATGTAAATAATACTATTATTACAATTTTTAATGAACCAGAGGAAAGGCAACGACAGGATGTAAACTATATTATTCTTGACAATAGTGACGCAGAAGTGGTAGCGCAACTGTTGGAACAACGTGGTGCTCAATTTAATGATACTCAAAGAAAAAGAATACAAGAATTCTCTGGTGGCATTCCTATGATGGCTGTCTTATTGATAGACTCCTTGAATAGAGGAAAAACTTTAGGAAATTTAGGCGATCAAGACTTGATGACTAAACTGTTAGGCATTAAAGAGACTGATGAAAAACGTACAATGATTCAAACCTTGGCTCTATTCAGATTTATTGGTTGGAAAGATGAACGAAGGAGCGAACTGGAATATGTAGCAAAAAATAAGAGTATTACTTCCATAACAAATACAGACGAAGAGGTAATGATGAATGACTTTGATGAAATCATTCAAAAATGTCTAAAGCGAGGGATTATGGAGGAATCTGGAAGAACTGTCGGCTTACGACCAATTCCATTGGCCTTATATTTGATAGTGGAATGGATAGGTAAATGCTCTACAGAAAGATTGTTGAAGGTTATTGACTCAATACAAACATCAAAAGACTCCGACAATTTGACACATGCCTTTCACCAACAATTCAAGAACATGGGCTTTCATGAAAAAGCTCGTGAAATTCTGAACAATTTGTTAGGTGAAAAAAGCCCTTTGGGAAACGTGGAAGTGATTAGCACTGAACTGGGTTCACGACTCTTCCGCACGTTTGTAGAAGTGAACCCTGTTGCTGTTTCCAAATTATTGTATAGAGTTTTGTCTTCGTTGACAATTGAGAAGTTAAAAAATATAGACGCTGGTCGGAGAAATTTAGTATGGACAATAGAAAAGCTCTGTTTTGACCCTCGAACTTTCCATGAAGGAGCTTTCTTGATGATGAAATTTGCATTAGCGGAAAATGAAGAATGGTCAAATAACGCAACTTCTGATTTTTGTTCTTTATTTCCAATCTATCTTCCTGCAACGAGTGTAAGTCTTGCCGTAAGACTTGACTATTTGAATGAGTATATAAAGGTAGATGAGTACAAAGAAATTGTGTTATCTGCATTGCAGCGAGCTTTATCTACAAGTAGTTTCATTTATTTTTCTGGAGCAGAAAAACAAGGAACAACGGAATTGAAATGCTATTCTCCAACTGATAGAAACGAAATACAAACCTATTTGAAAGGATGTGCAGACTTACTGCAGAAAGAAATAGAGAATAATACGAAATGGAAAGGTAAGGCTATATCTATCTTTGAGAATAGTTTTGGGGTATTGTGTAATTTTGGCATGGCTTCTTTAATCTTGCCTTATATGCTAAAGACAGCAGAACTATTGGGATATGATTGGGATAAGATGCAAGAGAACTTGTCCTTATTTCGCAATAGATTGTACCCAAGGATGGATGCGAATTTGCAACATATGTATAATACGTTGCAACAACAGCTGACCAAGAACGACTTTGTGTCAAGATTTTCACGTATTGAACAAGAAACTTGCCATACTTCACTGGGAGTTCCTTTTGAAGAAAAAATGAAGAAGCAAGAATGGGAGTTTGAAAAGATGGCAAAGGAAATGGTAAATAGTAATATCTACTCTTTTGAATTATTGCGAAACTTAATGCTTGCCGAAACAAACCTAACCATTCCTTTTGGTAAGACTTTGGCTGAAAATATGGAGGGGAAAAAAGCTATCCAGTTCGTTAAGGATGGTATCAATGTATTAAATAAGGAACATAAGGCAAAATCAGATTTTTACATTGATTTTATTGCTTCTTTGAATAATCATATATTTGAAGAAGTATTCCATGATTTATGTGAATTAAATGATAAGAGATTGTTGTTTGCCATATTGGGAAAGAGGTCTGTGCTGCCATCGGACAAATATTTTGATTTTTTGCTGAAAATGATCAAAGATGGCTTTGTGGCCACGGATGCATTTATCGTGTATTGGCAGCATCTGCAATTTGCAGTAATGACAGAAGCCAATATAGTTCGTATATTCAAAGAGATAGAGACATGCAAGAATGGTGTATGTTGCATATTGAGAATGGCTATGATGTTTTCTTTTGGAAGTAAATTGGTTAAATATCCGGAAATAACAAACCATTTAAAATCACTAATGTTACGCTTTAGGCTTGTCTCTGCAACAATGATGGATGATTATGACTATATAAATATTGCACAGAAAATACTGTCAGAAGGAGAAGACTATGAGTTTGCTGTAGAAATACATCAAGAAATATTAAAATATTTATCAAAAACAGATATAAATGTAGATTATGACTATCAGTTAAGAGATTTATATGAAGTTCTTGTCGCTAAATATTTCAGAAATATATGGCAAGATTTGTCAAAGGCGTTGCTTAGTGATAATACAAGTTTGTTTTATCTGCGGCTAAAAGATTTACTTGGTGTTTCGGCAATCAATGAGAACCCTGTATTATTTAAGAGAGACCATACGGATGATTTCTTGCTGTGGTGTGAAAAAAATCCGGCGATGGCTCCACAAAGATTAGTAGAATTGATGCCTGTAACCACAGATAATAAGGCATTCACTTCCCTGCTATTGACGATTTTGGATAAGTATGGTAATCAAGAGGATGTATTGATAGCATTGGAAGATAATCTTGGAACTTTTGCTGTAACAGGTTCTGCCATTCCTCTATTTGAAAATCAAATAAGCATGTTGTCAACTTTAACTACACATTCTAATAGTAAAGTAAGAGAATGGGCTAATAGGCAAATAGCCTATTTGAGTAATTGTATAGTGAATGACAAAACTGTAGAAGCTGAATTTTGGGCAAAATACAAGTGATGTGTTTTCGATTTCATTCATTAGTTTATTTATGGACAACAACAAAAACTATATAAGGAAAATTGGTAGTGACATACATTCGATGTCATTTATCATAGGTGCAGGATTCAGCAAGAATATCTCTGATAAGTATCTTTCATGGGGAGAACTCTTGAAGGATATGATACATGAGATGTATGCCAAGGAAATGCGCTCTGGATACATGAATGAGTGGGAAATAATAGACAAATATGGCTATTTAGGCATTGCCAGTGAGTATATCAGGCGAAAGGGGTACCATGAGGCGATCGATGTATATATCGAACAGCGGACACCTGTACTTATAGAAAATGGGGACGGTACTTATGATATGAGATTAGAAAATAATGTTGTAAAAAACGTTGATGTTTCCCTTCATCGCACCCTACTGAATATGAAAGTCAAGAATATCTATACATTCAATTATGACAACGCATTGGATGTATATAAGGATTTGACTTATACTTCAGAACGAGCAAGAAAAATCAAAGAAAACGATATTGAGATAAAAAACATCGATGATGTTTTTACAAGGATTGAAAAATTGAGAAACGATTTTGCTACATCGCAGGATCGTGCTTTGAATAAACTTGACAAAACAGATTTTAATCTTGATTTAGAGAAAGAATTCCATGAAATCATGAACACGGATATTGTTCTGAGAGTATGTGGTGTTCTGAATGATAAAGAAAGGAGTATAAAGGAACAAACAGATGATGTTTATGATTCCTTAAAATCTTACAAGCATCAGCTCTTAGACTCTGTAAAACATTGGAATACCAATAAGCAGGATGCCTATTTTGTCGTTAAAAAGAGTGGTGACATTACCATTGGCGAAGCGAGAAGGAATATATTCAAGCTGCATGGCTCTTTGAGAGACTTGGGAGGTAAGAAAAATGGTATAGCCTATGGATTTGATTATGATAACCATGCACAGTATATCATAGCTCAGGAAGATTATGACTTATACAACAAGAAGCATGAGGCTTTTGTTGATTTGATGCGTATCAGTTTGTTGAAAGACGCTTATTGCATCATCGGTTTCTCTTGCGATGACCCCAATTTCTTGCTATGGATAAATTGGGTGAAGGATATAGTGGACAAGGAAGCTAAAGAAAACCATGACTCGGAGAACATTTGGAATAAGTACTTCATTAATGTTGGTGACGAAGATTTAGATCCAGATAAAAGATTACTGCTTGATAATCATTATATAAGGATTGTTGATTTAAACAAAACATATCCAACAGCGAAAAGTCCAAATGACAGATTGACCGCTTTCTTTGATGACATAGCTAAGATGCAGTCTGCCAAAGCTATCATGAAGGATTTCTGGGTTCATTTCAATTTTAAGACAAGCCTTAGTCCGAATGAAAAAAATACGATAGAATATGACGATGGAAAGGTGGCGAAGGCATGGAATCTCATGAAAGACATAGACTTAGCATACTTCTCAACGCCATTTGATTATTACCGCTTCTATTTCTTGGAAAGAATCAGAAAAATCATCAAAGATAAAGATGTAAACGGAGACATCTGCAAACTCTTTTGGATGGCATCAGACCAGGATAATCTACCTATGGATGTTATCATAGACGATGATGACATGACTAATATCTTGGATTATGTTTCGTCTTTTGGTGATGAGACTTTAAAAGAAAAGTATAAAATATTGGTGGATGAAGGTAAAATTCTGACTAATACTTGGTCTGTTGATTGTGCTGACCATTCAGACCGTTCTGTATTAAATCATGCAATACAATGTCTTTTCAATTTTGACTTGGAACAATGCCATGAAATTGTAGAGTTCTGGTCTCCAAAAGGGAATTATTACCGGATGGTTCGTCTTATGATTTTGACATCATTAAATGGTGGTATAAAGTTAGACGATTTAGAGGGAGCACTTGTTTGTGAAAGTCATGAATTCAATTCTGACCAAGAATATTTGAGCACCATGGAATTGTCTCTTGGACTTCAGGAGTATTGTTGGGGTAATAGTAATATGGTAGCGAAATTCAGTAAGTTGCATGGCCAAATAGAAGAGGTTTCTCTAAGAAACAAAGATGCCATACGACTTCACGACTATTTTTCAAGATTGCAGAAAGAACTCTGCAAAGAAGAAAAAATAAAGCCGTTGGGACGTGAGGGACGCTCGATTACCTTTGGAAGTTCAGATAGCGTGACCTTAGCTGCAATTCGCATATTGCAGGTTCTTGTGAAATTAGGATTTGTAACTAAGAATATGTTTGGAATGTGGTTGACGAATGAAAACCTGTATCGAATTGTAGAGAGAATTTATGCTATTTATCCCTATCCTTGTTTTTATTTTGCTTCCTTATGTACCAACAAGGATTTTTCAAAACGAGTCGCTCAATTGTATTGTTTCAGTAGTTCGAAGGAGATACAGAATGTACTACCAGATATTCTCGTCAAGATATTGAAAGCCTGTCATTCTAAATATTTGTCAGAGGAAAGAAAAAGTGCACTGTATATCTATGCGACTACATTCATAAAACGTGTACATCCCAAATACTGGAGAAAAGAGTTTAAAAGCTTATTTAAGAATCAAGATTTGGGTAACCGTAATGAAAAGGCTTTTTGGGAGAGCAAATATAATTTCACCCAACAGGCTATAGCCTATATGGATGATGCGTCTTTTTCTATAAAAATAATCGATGGTATCTTACGGAAAGGTGAAGGTATCTCACACTATGACAATTCTTTGTTGATTGCAGCAATAAAGAATACAAGGACTTTGAGAAAAGAGCAAATACATCTTGTATATACTCTTATGACTAATACGAAAAACGAAGCTCAAGTTTTCGTATTGTTCAATTTGAGAAATCTTGTGTCAAAGAAGAGATTCTATTCTTGGTTGGAGAATTTAGAGAGAAAGTGGTTAAAATACCCAAGTCTAATCCTTGCTGTAAGCCAAGTTGCTCATCAATGTAAAAAAAATGAAAGCCTTGCTTTAAGCCTATTGACAGAGAGTAATTACCTATGGAGTACAGGCATTGACGAAGAGGATGGTCATGTAGTAGTATCTAGCACCAAGACAATAGATGTGGATAGTTTTGATAGGGATGTTCAAATCAAAGGAAAAGCAGAAATTGTTGCATTTGAGAGGATAAAGGTGGAATTGTCTTTATTAGAAAAAGCTCGAAAGTCTCGTTTCTATGAAGATTGGTTCCAAGACTGGAGTACAGAGGTCTATTCGATGAAACTTTTCCTGGTTAGACATTATAAGAGTTTGTCAACCAACGAAGATATAGATGCCCTCATCAGAAAATGCGACGATTTGTATTTGAACATATCGGGACAGAGATGTCCACAAGAAAAACTCGTGCAGCAAGAGTCGTATAAGATAGAAGAAGGAATATCGGAATTGATGAAGGGTGTCCGTACTTATGGCATCAAAAACTTCTTCTTGGAATATGAGATTATCGCCAACATTATTCTACAACACAAGACAAAGGCTTTGGATATGTGCATCAGACATTTCTCATGGGCTGTCGCTTATAAGAAATACCAAAAGTTCTTTGTTTCTCATAATTTTCAGCAAATAGTTTTGCTGATACTTCGTGTTTATAAGCCATATTTCATAGGGAAAGATATAGAGGAATGGGACTTGAATGCAGATAAGAATGTAGTGGAAGACTGTATGATTAATATGAATAGGTGGTTGAAAAGTTTCGGATTAGAAGATGCGGACTGGGAAAAATACAAGCCAATTTTCTATTATAAAGAATTGTAATTATGAAAGGCGAAAAGAAAAATAAGCACAAATCCGCACTATATGGAAATTGCATATTAGCTTGTTGTGGGTTCGTTTGTACAGTAGTGGTCTTCTTGGCTTGTTATAATCAAGGAAAAAGCAACGAGCATAAACAGAAGCAAAACAAATTGGATTCAATATCACTCATACAAGATTCTATAAAACTTGAAATAGATAAAGATAAGGTTTTGAAACTTCAAACAATGAATCAGCAGCTTGAAAAACAAACAGATACTTTGTCTTCTCAGTTATCTGCATTGACTACAGAAATTAAGTCAATAAAAAGACTTTTAAAAACTTTTATTAAGAAAGAAAAATGATGTTCGACTTTACAAATTACGCTTATAGTGGAATGTTGTCTATTGTTGCTGCGGTATTTGGTATTGCTTATCCACAGATAAATGCCAGTATAGAAAGAATAGATGACAAATATGGTTCATCTCTTTTAACCACGAGACTTAAAAATGAGAAGGCATTTGTAATATTCAATGTCTTATTGGTTGTCAATTTGATAATTGCGGTCGTTAATCCTTTTCTGTTAGACCAATCAAAATATTGTTATATCTACATAGCGATTCAAACTATCGCTACCATATTTTTGATAGGATGCTTCTTTCACTTATTTCAGATAATACGCATGTATAATGATGCAGAGACCCTACATGAGAATATATGGAACGATTATAAAAAAACTGTAGGAAAGTCATCGGAAAAGGCATCTGTTCATTTTATGGAATGGGTGGACTTGATAAATTATATTCTTCGCTCAACAAACCGAAATGCCGCAAGAAATGTGTATGACAAATGGGTTGAATATATTACAGAGTTCCATAAGGGACATATAGGCACAAAGGTACGCTATGACAATTATGCCTATGATGGAATAACTAAAATAAATGAGAACTTATGTAAGTTAAATTATGAGCCGATGTCTATCAATAATGGTAATGCTTTTCTGACAATGTTGCTATATCCTGAAGGTTTTATATCAGAGGATACATATACTATACTTTGGGCGAATCTTAGACTTCAAGTATTTTATGGAAAAGACGAATGGATGATGGACTATTGGGAACAGGCATCTCAAAAGTATGATTTGAATACGAGTTACATTTCTGAATATTCAATTAATCCACAAACAAATAATTATTATACAGAAGAAGAGGCTAAACAGCATAATGAAGAGAGAAAGAGATTTTTAGAGTTCCATGTAATGTTCTGTGCGATGCTTCTTCAACAGGGGAAATACTCCTTATTGAAAAGAATCTTAAGTTTTACACAATCTCAACCACCAGTCTATCCTTTGGTACCTTCAACATTAACAGAATGTTTTGAAATGCTATCATATTTGAATGGAATTTATACAAATTATCCATTTCTTTTGGATAGAAGATATCCTATGCCACAATTGAAAGGTATTACTGGTGGTAAAATTTTAGGTGCAGCAAATACATATATAGCACTCCTGACTTATCGACTTTATGCTTTGCCTTATTATCCATTTGGAGTAGGATATGTGTTTAGCCTTCCTGCTGCTCCTCAGAATTCAATGGATATTCACAAGGAGAAAGATAACATAGATGCTCTAAAATTCTGCATAAGAAAGATAGAGTCCAAAAAGGAATATCTAAGATGTATTGATATTGTTCATATTACTGAGGCCATTTCCAATATCAATAGAATTTATCATGAAAAAGTAAAATGCTTAGACTGTTATATTGACGATTATATAAATCGTTTAGATGAAAAAGATAAAGATTTGAGAGTAAATCAACTATATGATGATAAGATAGTAGAAAAGTTAGAAAAAGAAATATGCAATGAAATTTCTTCTGAACTTGATAAATACCAACTGTTTTATAACAACCCAAAAACAGATAACACCAAAGTATATCGGATAAATGCTTCTGTATGTCAACTTTATCCAAATCAAGCATTTGTCGATAAGCCTTCTGTAAGTTATGTCGATATTGATACAAATATAAGTGATGGAGTAAAATATAAGTTTTCTCATTTCTTTGCAACAACATTTTTGCAACATGCAACACTACAGCTAAACATTGCCAGTCAAGATTTATTCGAAGCATTTGACAATTTGAAGCTGAATAATGATTATATTATAATTTCCTTTGGTGTATATTGGGATTATTATGTAGAAAGAAATGACAATTTTGTGAAAAAGAATGATATCGTATATTCATACGATAATATACATATATATAATTACAAATGTGGTAGCAAATATCTTTCTGACTACATCTTCATTTTAGAGAAAAAATATTTGCCATATTTGGAGTTTGTTGAGCCGTCAAACGAATGGATAGAAAAATATCATCTGAATAAAATTGGTAATAATCTGAACATTTGGTTAGGGCTTCTAAAAATTGCAGAACATAAGAGTTTGTTAGCTGAAAAAGAATTTGAAAATATTGATGGAGACCCTAATGAACTTTCATTGTTTTCATGCGTTGTCTTAGCCAATATTCATTGGATACCAAGCGCAAAAGTATTGTGTATTAAAAATATGCATTTTGGAAGAGATAATGGTAATAATGAAAAAGTGGAGAATATAAAATCATTTATGTCATATTTTGTTTGTTAGTTATGTACTCTTGTATCATTAAATAGAGTGGTATAAAGTACAAAATAGGATTAAGTATGGAAACATTTTTGGATACTATTTTAAAAGCATTAAAGGCTACTGCTAATAATGAGCAACAAAAGACTTTTGCAGCTTTCTCAATAAGTTTGAATAATATGGATGTTATTACTAAGTTGCAAGAACTTTATAAATATTGTCTGATTAATGGAGATTTCAAGCTGGCTGAAGAAATAAAGCATGAGATTAATAAACGGCAAGTTGAAATAACGAAGGAACTTGCTGAAAATGCATCTAGAAGAAAAGAAAAATATGGAACCCAACAACACCCAATATAGATCCTTTCTCTGGCACCTCGAATTCGAGCCATTCACCTGGCACACCTTCTACGGTGAGCAATGCCCGCTATTCGTTACCGAAGAGAACAAGGAGGCATGGCGGCGTTATCTAACAAAAGTCATCAAGAAGCATCTGAAGGCAGAAGTGATGAATACACCTGAGTTCAGAGATATTGAACTCCAGATAAGGGAAGAAAAGCTGTTGCACATAAAATGGGACGAGAAGAGAAAACGGTCTATGGAGAAGCAACGGTATCGCGCCAAGATGGAACGGCCGAGAATCAACTATATTCAGAAAAGGCTGAGCGTGGACTATGAAGAGGAATACTCCAAAAAACTGATGCAAGAGGTGTCCTTCGTGCCAAGAGACAATGATGACTTCACGGCTCTGCTACGTCTGCTGGAACGATGGCACAAGAAATCCATCCCACAGATACTGGAGAAGAACAGACCAGATGCTGCGTATGCCATAGCCATGACGCTGTGCAAACATATACCACTGCCATCAACCGTGATGATATACAAGAATTGGTGGGCGAATACAAAAGACGTATCGGGAAACTGATATTCGACAGCTATCAAGTCCTGGTGGAAGCTGTCAAGGCGTGGAACTACGAGGAGAAACGCCAGGAGGTATGTCGATTTATCGCTGAGAATGCAGGACAATACCAACATTATCGAGGTATGAAGAAGAGATTGATGGACTTGATGCTAGAGATGTATTTTGACGGTGAGCCTGTGGCAGTAGTTCGTGAGCCGAATGACTTCGAGATATAGAGTTATCGTTTATCAACAACACAAACTTCACTAACAATGAAACAGAACATAAAGAGAAAAGCACCTGTACTTTTACCAGTGTTCACAACTAGTGTGCCTTTAGATTTTCCGTCTGAAGGCACGTTTGCGTTCAACAGGAAAACGCATAAGCAGTAGGAGGTGACGGTGAATCAACGAACACCAGTACTTCAACATGAACTTCCTAAACCATGGCGGATATATCATGGCATGCTGCAAATGGGCGCATGTGTTGGATTTCACGGAGAATGGGCTAGACCGCATACAGATGATGATCAAGCGTCATTTCCAGAAGGTATTCTGAGAGGAACACAGTATGGTAATCATCCAAGAACAAAATATGCCTTGAAGATTCATAGTATCATCGAGGAATTGATGAATAAAGATTGGTGTAAAGTTAACAATAACATTAAATGATGAGGAATTAACAATGAAATTACGTACGGATTTTGTTACAAATAGTAGTTCTGTAAGCTATATAGTGACTATGAATTTAAATATCGTGAATTGCTTCTTGGATAACTTCAGAGAATTTAAAAACATGAAGGGTACCATTCGCATCGCAGAAGCATTGAAGAATTATCTTTTAGAAAACGGAACGGTAAGTTATCTTCATGAGCATGAGATTTATTCTTGCTTAATGCAGTTTAATGACGATGATGGAAGTGCTGTCTCAAAAGAAATTTTAGAAATGAATGGTGACAATACTGATCCTTTGAAGATGAACGAGGCTGATCTTTTTGCTTATATAAAAGGAGAACTTATACTTAATAGGAACATAAGTGATTTATTGAATGGCTTTGGGGCAACTCAAGTAGAACAGTATTAATTATGTTAGAAAGACATATTGCTGACTATCATTTTATAGCTGACCCGACAACAGGTATGACTATGCGATGGGGAACTACAATAAAGGATAATCCAACATGGACCCCCGTACCAGAATTGGCAGATATATCTATATCCAATCATTGTTCAAAGGGATGTTCGTTTTGTTATAAAGATAGTTGCATTAATAATGAATTTCTTAGTGTAGAGGATTATTGCCGCATATTAGACTCTATGAATCATCCTCAATATGGCAATGTTTTTCAAATCGCCTTAGGTGGTGGGGAACCTCTTGAACATCCAGATTTCATAGAAATCATAGCAGAAACTTGTCGACGTTCAATAGTTCCCAACTTTACGACCAATGGAATGCAATTAACTCCTAAGATTTGCGGTAGCTTATCTGGGAAAATAGGTGCTGTGGCTTTGTCTGTAAGCTCTATGGCTGATTTAGAAAAGAAGAAACTTGCTTTTCTAATAGATGCAGGAATCAAGACAAATATCCATTATGTGTTGTCTAAGAATAATTTAGAAGAAGCGTGTAAGATTCTGCGAGGATGTTATAATGAGATGCTAAATGGTATAAATGCCATTATTTTTTTGACTTATAAACCTGCTGGTAGAGCAAATGCAAAAGATGTTATTCAAGATAGCAAGTCTTTTCGTGCGTTCTTGTCTCTTGTTGACGAAACGTCTATTGTCAGACCTCGTTTTGGCTTTGATGCTTGCTTTGTACCAATGTTGTTAAAATTTTCACATATAAATCCTTCATTTATCGATACATGTGAAGGTGCTTTCTTTTCAGTTTACATAGATCATAAAATGAATGTATCTCCATGTTCCTTCAGTGCAGGAAAGGATTCTTATAGCTTGAAAGATTTTGCTTTCTATGATATTTGGAACCATAAGTTTAACTCCTATCGAACAAAGTGGAAATCTAACTGCTCTGTGGACTGTATGCATAAAAGTTTATGTCATGGGAACTGTCCCTATTATCCACAAATAACGATTTGTCATGAGTGAAATTATTAATTGGGCATTTTTGAAAAACCATGGAGATGAGAGATTGGAGTTTGAGCACTTTTGTTTCCATGTTGCTTCTTGTATGTTTGAAGATTATGGAAAAATTGAGTATTTCTATAATACACCAGGTTCTGAGTTTTATATTGAACTAAAAAAGCCACTAACTTTTGGAGGTAAAACTTATAATCAAGGTGAAGTCTTAGGATGGCAAGCCAAGTATTGGAGAGGAGCAAAAGATGATAGCAATTCTCCTTTGGATGCAGACCACAAGAAAGAACTTCGAAAGGGTTTTGAAGTTTCAATGTCATATCGTCCCAATTTAAAACTATGGATAGTTTGTACACCAGGTAGTTTTGTCCAAAAAGAGTGGGATAAATTGGTTGCCGATTTGAGAACAATCAATTGTTCTTGTGATTTTGCGAGCTGGCATAGAGAGATATTTGAGGACTTTTACTTAAAGAATTCATCCCAATTTAATGGAATTTTCAAATACTATTTTGGCGAGAAGTTTATTGGACTAAATACACTCTTTGAAATTTCATGCACTACGTTGGAAGTACTCAAACGTAAATATGATGTTGAACTTCATACGGCTAGTGATTTTGAAAGTTCCCTGTTAAGTGTTGTTGACGAGAATGTTGCCAGTCAAAAAATCAAGGGTTTTATTTCTCGACTGAAAAAGCATGCTGATAATGATAGGAAGATGCCTATTTTAAATACTTATGATTGGGGATACAGTAAATTATCAAACCGATTTATTAATTATTACCAAGAAGATTTTGTACTTCGTTATCGGCTAATAGATAAAATATACTCCCTATATTATAATAGGGACAACATTGTATCTAAAGCAGAAGAGTTACTTTCTCTGATAGATGATTATTGTAAAAACAGACAAATTCGTGTTCAAATAGTTAATGAAGAATTCCAACAAATATATTCTCAGGGACATGATGAATATGGAGGATTGAATGACTATCTGACAGAATTGGCACGAAGAGCGAGAGTTTTAGAGAGCGTTTTGACTAAAGATGACGATTTCTCTAAAGAAAACCTGTCTTCTTTCCTCCTATTGTTAAGTAGAAAATATTTCCAGGTTTTTGCAAAGCCAGGGTATGGAAAGACTCATTTAGCGTGTTCTCTGACAGATAATATGCTGAAAAGAAATAAGCCAGTCTTGTTTTTCATGGGAAGCTCTTTCCGAAATTGTGACAGTTTCCAATCTCTCGTATTAGAAAGATTAGGCCTTAATGGTAGTATGTCATTTTCTGATATGCTTGACTGTTTGGACTTCTTGGCCAGAGTTCATCATTGTAAGTTGCCTATTATAATTGATGGTTTAAATGAAACTGCGCCAAACGAAGAAAGATGGAAGGAAGAGCTACCAGCATTAAAAGTTCTGTTGGATAAGCATTCTCACTTGCTTCTTGTGACAACGTGCCGTGATAAGACCGATTACTTACAAGCTATATATGGGGTGGATAATTATACAGAGGTAGAAAACCATATATTACTAAATGGGTTGGTAAAGGAGGATTTGGAAGTAACCGTGGATAAATATTTCAGTAAATATGAAATACGAAATGCTACTGTTGAAGATTTTGGAGCTTTTGAAAATCCATTGTTGCTTAAAATCTTTTGTATTACGAACAAAAACAAAAGTAATATCGTAGTCAACAACTATTCTTTAGTTTCATGTATGGATGATTATAGTAATCAACTATTATCAAATATATCCATGCATAAAGGTAAAATAGACAAACTGGCAAAGCATAAATTAGAAAAAAATCTCCATAGAGCATCTTATATTCTTTTTGAAAACGATACTCGCTATTTGGATTTTTATAATCAATTTGCAAAAATATTTGATGACAAAGTCTACGATCTAATAAACGAAGGTTTGTGCTTTACTTTTGAAAAAAACAATGGTGAAGAACAAGTACAGTACACTTATGATATGGTTGCAGGTTTTCACATAGCAAAAAGTATACTGCATAGGTGTGGTGAGGAGGAAGATTTCAAGTCGTTTATTGATAGTAATAAAGGTAAGTTCTTCGGAGACAAACGTCATACATTGGCAGAAGATATAATAAAAAGTCTTTTCTACCTTGTACCTATACATTATCACAAAGAATGGTTCGAAATTATGCCAAATCCAGAGGTTATAAATGCAGCTATAGATAATTTGGATATATTTCTCACTTCTGATAATGGACGAAAATCGTTTGTCAATATTTTAACAGAAACAGAGTGTACGACAAAAATAATAGAACATCTATTTAACGCTTTGTATGAAAAGGTATCTACTTATAATATAGGTTATATTTCTTCATTTCTTCCATTTTTTACGAAACAGAGTGGAAGCATATTGGACCAATATTGGAACAGCAAGTATGCAACTTATGATGTTATGCAAGAAGCATATTCCATATTGCATGACAGATATGTTTCAAATAAATTCAAAAATGCTGATTTGCTGGCATTTGCATTGCTTATGTGCGGCATCACTGATATGGAATATAGAGAGAATTTTTGCAAACAAGCATTTTTGATAATAAAGAAGAATAATGATGAAGGTTTGCGCATTTGCTCATTATTGCTAAATACAAGTGACCCATTTGTACGTGAGGCTGTTATATCTGTTATTGCAGGCTTAGGGCTGCACTCAAAAGATTGGAAAACATTAAAGAAGTGTATCGACATATTGGAAAAATATTTACAGAATCATACCACTACCAATGTTGTACTATTGGATGATTTGGAGACGCTTTATAGCTATGCTGAAGTAACTTTCCGTCAACTGCACAATAGAGAATTGCTCTATAAGTACGCAGATGTGAAATGGTCAGATAAAATAGAAAAAAAGTGGGCGTTGTTTTCTGTTTTTGATTATGATTATGACAAATCTTATATAAGACCACTCTTTATACCAGATTATTGCCATAAGACATATTATACTTCTAGCCAGATTTATGGTATGTTGCAAAATATGGCAGAGTGTTTAGGCTATGACCAAGATGTTTGTTCTATGTTACAAAACGAAGAATACGAAAAAGTTAGTTACCGTAGACAACTCAAAGATAAGTATGCATTTAAATATGGGCAGGCTGCATTGTATGAACTTTATGGGTGGTTATTGCTGAATGGTAAACTTGAAAATGAGTATGTTGGTACCTTTCGTACACCTCTCGTAAGAATAGATCCGTCATTTCCAATTGTACTGCAAAAGAGAAACCTATTCACTGTTTTTTTATTGCCTAAAAGAAATGAAGATTTGGGAAACTGGATTAAAGCAAATGTGTCAGATTGGCAAGCCAGCCTAATTATGACAAAACTTCCAAATAGAGATGGTGACTGGATTTTGCTTTATGGAACTTGTTACCAGATGATGAGTGAAAAACATGCAAATATATATTTGGAATGGAATTCTTTTCTTGTACAAAAAGATATATCCCCTGATGAAGTTGATTTAGAATTTGCAGAATTCACCAGGGAGTATGACCATGCCTTTTTAGAGGAATTATCATGGCGTGAACTAATAAATACACAGACGAAACATACAGAAGATAATGTTAGTATTCTTGTTGAATACAGTTTCTCTGAAAGGAATACAAAAAGGTTCAAATACAAAAGTTTTGTTTGCCTCTCTTCTGAAATATGTCAAATGTTAGAACTGACATTTGATGTGGATAGACTGGCATATACTTTCGCCAATGAAGATGTGTCTACCAGTTTTATATGTGACGACAGTATGTTTTTCTTTTTGCGTAAAGATGTTGTTGATAAACTTTTAGAGATGAAAAAATCATATCTTTACATTCAAATGGAAGAACACCGCTCTATCATAGGTAAGTTGCCAGATACTATAGAAGAACCTGAAATACGTTATAATCATAAGGTTAGCCATAAATCTTATTCTGCCATTCCAATTAAAAATTCTATTGGTGAATAGAGGGCTTTTCGCTATGTTTTCAATATTTCATTCTAACTATAAACAAATATCATTTGCTATTTGGTGAGTTTTATGAAGGAAATCAAGCTATTTGATTACCAAGAAGATATGAAATCACGGATAGAGAAAGCGTTGCGCCTTCATCAATCCGTGATGGCGCAAATGCCGACGGGAACAGGCAAGACCTATCTGTTGACGGCGGTCATTGATTCTTTTGTCAAAGCCAATCCAAATATGAAAGTTTGGATTATTGCACACCGTATAGAATTGTTTTCGCAAATAGAGGAAACCATAAAGAAGTTCTATTCTTATTCTGCATCAGAAAACGACTCACTATTGGTTTCTGTAAAAGCCATGTCTATCCAATGGCTATCTCGGCATTATGATGAGATTGAGGAAGAGCCTGGGATGATTGTTATTGACGAGGCACATCATGCGCTCGCCAAGACATATAAAGAGATGTGGGAGAGATTCCTGAAAGCTAAGTTCTTGGGGTTGACAGCTACGCCTTGCCGATTGAACGGCAAGGGATTTATGGACTTGTTTGACGTGTTGGTGCAGTCGTGGGGCGTTCTTGAGTTTATCAGTAAGGGAAGATTGGCGACATACGATTTCGTTAGTATCTGAAAGAGGGTGATTGGTGTTATATAAGGAATATACCGGGACTAAAGCACAAGGCATTAAGACAATGGGAAATTGTGGCAGACGACAACATCTGTGTCATTAACAATGAGTTCCTTTTTGTAAAAGAAGAGCCTCGTATTCGGTTCAAGATTTGCATGAGGACGGACGACTTCACTTACTTTGTGGTGAAGGAAGACGATGAATACAATGAAATGGATAACCAAGAAGAAATCTAAATCACCCAATTTGAAAGTGAAGATGTGAAAATAATGTACAAAGATGGAAGACCATATACGTTTTGGGTGCTATAAAATAGTAAAATACGGAAGACGAAAGCAGACCGATGTGAACAAATGATTCATGTCGGTCTGCTTCGTTTTATTGCGATGCGACAAACACAAGTATTATCCATATTACTCATATTACCGATATTTACCGTCCTCGCTTTCGCTTATGTGTCGCAGGACGCATCATTGCAGCCGATTGAGCAATGCAGCGCCGCCACCAATGTTCATCATCTTCATCCTTGTCACGTCCCCAACCAGTACCTGGTGAGCTGCCTCCGCCACAAGATTGGGCATAAGTAGTTGCCTCACGGATATAGCCGAGAACCAGGAGCATGGCACAGTTGATTACGTTGTCGGTGTTTGTTGTAAGGTCATTATATCCCGAGTCGTCAAGGATTTCTTGTTGGCGGTCTGATAAAGAAGGGATAAGTGGCTCTATGGAATTTGTCAGCATCTTGTTGTAAGTCCAAAGAATGTTTTTCTGAATTGCCGTAGCTTTCAAATCATTGTCCTCACCAAGACTTTTAAGCATTTCACGATGCTCCTCCCTCATTTCCGCAAGTCTGGCTTTCGCTTCATTGATAGTATCATTGGCATCGTCAAGCATCTTGTATCGTGCTGCCAATTTCTCGTTTATGTCATCAATCTCCTTGCGTAATTGTGCCATCTTGTTAGCCAGTTTGTCATTGTCAGCACCTGACTGACCAAATTGTTTTGCAATCTGGTCAATTTGAGTTTGTATATCATCTTTCCGGGCTTGAAGATTGGCTATCATGGTAGAAATACCTTTCAGTTTGATTTCTGCACGGTGAATTTGCTTCAACATGTCTTCCCTCGTAGACTGGAGGTTGCATACCAATTAAGCGAATGGGTATTCTTTTCCATAAATGCAGTTTTTAAGAATGAGGCA
>OBAD01000033.1_pt1 | contig 37763 bp, 27 predicted proteins | sample 1494861 | NCBI WGS metagenome assembly OBAD01 (sample SAMEA3360681, study PRJEB22359) | human gut metagenome | biome: ENVO:urban biome; feature: ENVO:human-associated habitat; material: ENVO:feces | place: Bangladesh | collected 2011
CTCCTTTCTCTATCCCGACGCGAGACGCGTCGCCCCCATTAGTGCTTGCGTTTTTTGCAACAAAACCAGTCTCATTTTTGATGCCGATTTTGAACGCCCTACCTTTAACCCCCTAACCCAATAACCCTCTAACCCCCTCCCTCCTTAACCTCATAACCCCATAACCTCATAACCCAATACGCCCCCCAATGAGCAACAAACTCACAACATACCTTGATCGCCACCGCCGCGCGGTGCAGCTCAAGCAGCTCGGCATACTCAAGGCCATCGACGCCATTTGTCTGCGGCACGGCATTGACTATTGGCTCGACGGCGGTACCATACTCGGTGCCGTACGCCACGGCGGCTTCATACCTTGGGACGACGATATCGACATTGCCATGCGGCTCGACGACCTGCCCCGATTTGTTGAAGCGGCACGCCGCGAACTGCCCGAGGGCCTTTATATACAAACACCCGACACCGACCCCAATGTGCGCATGCCCATCTACAAGGTGCGCGACACGGACTCCTTCCTTGTCGAAGCGGCCGACGATTTTAGCCGTCCCTACGGCAAGGGTCTGTACGTCGACATCTTTCCCATGATGCCCTACCCAAGCTGTTCAAAAGCTTTCATCAAGCGCGTGGCCAAAGGCTACTGCCGCGCCAACGCCATTTTGTGCAGCCAGCATTACTACTCCGTGCGCTCATTTGCCGAGTTCTTCTATTTCGGATTGAAACGCGCTTGGTGCAAACTGCAATGGAACGTGGCATGTGCGCTGAAAATGCGCAACGAATATACCTCGAACACGCTCAACAACAATGGCTACGGCATCATGCACCGAACAGACAGCATATTTCCTGTGCAACGCATCAAGTTTGAAGATGCTGAATTTAATGCGCCTGCCAACCCCGATGCCTACCTTACCGACCTCTACCGCAACTATATGCAGTTGCCACCCGAAGACAAACGCGGCGGACATGCCGTATTCTATTTGGAGGGGCTAGAGGGTTAGGGGTTAGGAGGTTATAGGGTTAGGGGGTTAGGAGGTTAAAAGATTACCTTTACTCATCTAATTCATAAAGGCGACTTTTTAACCCCTTAACCCCATAACCAATAACCCAATAATCCTCTAACCCGAACTGAGCAATCTTAGGTAATCTTTTAACCCCCTAACCCCCTAACCTCCTAACCCTCTCCCTTAACCTCCTAACCCTCTCCCCTACCCCCTAACCTCCTAACCCTCCCCCCCTATGGACATATCAATACTCATACTCTTCTTCAACCGTCCCGACGTGCTCGAGAAAGTCTTTGCCGAAGTGCGCAAAGCCAAACCCGCACGCCTGTTCCTCTATCAAGACGGCGCACGCGGCGAGCGCGATATGCCAGGCATCATGGCCTGCCGCAAGATAGTTGACAACATCGACTGGCCATGCGAGGTACAACGCATGTATCAAGAAAAAAACTACGGGTGCGACCCATCAGAGTTCATATCACAGCGCTGGGCCTTTTCACAAGTGGACAAGTGCATTGTGCTTGAAGACGACGACGTGCCGTCACAGAGCTTCTTCCGTTTCTGCCAGGAGATGCTCGACCGCTACGAGCACGACGACCGCATCGGCATGATACAAGGCTGCAACTTTGAGGAGCGTACCGACGATGTAACCGAGGCCGACTACCTCTTCACCACCAACTTTGTCATATCAGGCTGGGCCTCATGGGCACGCGTTGTCAACCAATGGGACGAACACTACACCTGGCTCGACTCACCACAAACCGTGGCCGAACTCGAACAGCTGGTTGAGGAACGCAAACTCCGCAGCGACTTCCTGCCCATGGCACGCGCCCACCGCGCCAGCGGCAAGGCACACTACGAGAGCATCTTCATGGCGCACATGTTCCTCAACTCGCAGCTGGCCATTGTACCACGCGTCAATCTGGTCAACAACATCGGCGTGATGGAAGAGTCGGTACACTTTTCGGGCGGTGTGCAGTCGCTGCCGTCGGGCTACCGCCGCATATTCACCATGAAGCGCTACGAGCTCAACTTCCCGCTGCGTCACCCCAAACACATCATTGAGCATGTGCGCCACCGCCAGCGCATCTACCGCATAGTAGGCTGGCGTCACCCATGGGTCAAGGTGTGGCGCTCATTCGAGGAGCTGTGCATCAGTCTGCGCCACGGCCAGTTCAAGCATATCGGCCAGTCTGTGGCCAACCGCGTGCGCATCACCCTCAAGGGCAAGAGTTTCCACTAACGGGTTAAAAACATATTTCTTAGAACGACCCTAACACCTACCCATGCTCACACTGCACGCACTCACCACCGGCTACCGCCACACCATCATTAGCCGGGACCTCAACGCCACACTACCACAGGGCACACTCACAGCCCTGCTCGGCACCAACGGGGCGGGCAAAAGCACCCTGCTCCGCACCATGGCACGCTTTCAGCCTCCATTGGCAGGCAGCATCAGTTGGCAAGGCACCGACACCGCCCAACTTAGCGCACGCCAACTGGCGCGCACCATGAGCGTGGTGCTCACCTTCAAGCCCGAGGCCGAAGCGCTCACCGCGGCCGAGGTGGTGGAGATGGGACGCATACCCTACACTACCATGCTGTCGGGTACCACCGAGGCCGACCGCCAGGCGGTGGAGCAAGCCATGCAGCTCACACACACCACGCCTTTTGCCCACCGCCCCATCAGCACACTGAGCGACGGCGAACGCCAACGCGTGTTCATAGCCAAGGCGCTGGCGCAGAACACGCCCGTCATTCTGCTCGACGAGCCCACTGCCTTTCTTGACTTTCCGGCCAAGATTGCCACCATGCGCTTGCTCAAAAAATTGGCGCACGACGCACAAAAGACCATTCTGCTCTCCACCCACGATGTGGAACTGGCCTTGCACATGGCCGACAACCTGTGGTTGCTCAACCAACAGACGCTCACAAGCGGCTCGCCGCAACTACTGGCTGCCAACGGCTGCATAAGCAGGTTCTTCAACACCGAAGGCGTGCAATTCGACGCAGCCACCATGCGCTTCGACATGAGAGACTGACTCCTGAACTACTTAATAACCCGTTGACAGATTTCTTGGTTAACGGGTTAACCCCCAATATAAATTTTACACCCACCAATGATAGTCTGCATAGCAGAGAAACCCAGCGTGGCACGCGACATAGCCAACATATTAGGTGCCACGCAGCAACATCAAGGCTACCTCGAAGGCAACGGCTACCAAGTAACCTGGACCTTCGGCCACCTTTGCGAACTGAAATACCCCGAGGACTACACGCCACTATGGAAGCGATGGTCGCTCGGGGCATTGCCCATGGTGCCGGCACGCTTTGGCATACGTCTGAAGGACGACCAAGGCGTGAAGGCTCAATTCGACGTCATTCAGAAACTCATGCAAAAGGCCGACCGCATCATCAACTGTGGTGATGCCGGCCAGGAGGGTGAACTCATACAGCGGTGGGTCATGCAAAAGGCCGAGGTTAAATGTCCTGTCGACCGCTTGTGGATTTCGTCGCTCACCGAGGAGAGCATACGCGAGGGTTTCAATTCGCTCAAGCCGCAGCAGGAGTACAAATCGCTCTACGAGGCCGGGCTGTGCCGCGCCATCGGCGACTGGCTGCTCGGCATGAATGCCACACGGCTCTACACCATCAAGTATGGTGGCGGCTATGGGGCACCGCCCTTGTCGATAGGACGTGTGCAAACGCCTACCTTGGCACTGATTGTGCGCCGCCAACTCGAAATCGAAAATTTCAAGCCCGAGCCTTACTGGGTGCTTACCACCGTCTATCGCGACACCACCTTCAATGCCGTGATGGCCGACCCCAATGAAGACGAACCGGCTGCCGAAGGCGACGACAAGGGCGACAAGGCCAAACAGCAACAGCAAACCCCTGCCCGACGCGGTTTTACCACCGAGGAGGAGGGGCGCGCCGCACTGGCCAAAATACAGAATGAACCATTTGTAGTGACTGCGGTGGACAAAAAACGTGGTACCGAGCAGCCACCGCGCCTGTTCGACCTGACATCGCTGCAGGTGGAGTGCAACAAAAAGTTTGGCTATTCGGCCGACCTCACCCTGTCGCTCATTCAGTCGCTTTACGAAAAGAAGGTGACTACCTACCCGCGCGTTGACACCACTTACCTGTCCGACGACATTTACCCCAAATGCCCGGGCATACTGCGTGGCATACGCAACCAGTACAACGACCTGCTCGAACCGCTACGCGGCAACAACGGGGTGCTGCCCAAACGCAAAAAGGTGTTCGACACGAGCAAGGTGACCGACCACCACGCCATCATACCCACTGGCGTCGAGGCTAACAATTTGACCGACACCGAGCGCAACGTGTACGACTTGGTGGCACGCCGCTTCATCACGGTGTTCTACCCCGACTGCAAGTTTGCCACCACCACCGTCATGGGTCAGGCTGCCGACGTGCCGTTTAAGGCCACAGGCAAAATCATATTGGAGCCCGGCTGGCGCGCCGTGCCGCCCTCGGCCGCCAAAATGGCTGCCACCGCCAACGACGATGACGACAAAAAGGACGAAACGGAGCGCACACTGCCCGACTTTGTGAAGGGCGAGAGCGGACCGCACCTGCCCGACTTGGCACAGAAAATGACACAACCGCCCAAACCTTACACCGAGGCCACGCTGCTGCGCGCCATGGAGACGGCGGGACGCACTGTGGACAACGAGGAATTGCGCGACGCAATGAAGGAGAACGGCATCGGACGTCCTTCTACACGCGCCGCCATCATCGAGACACTGTTCCGACGCCAGTACATTCGCCGCCAGCGCAAAACGATTGTGGCTACGCCTACGGGGGTGCAACTTATCTCTATCATCAAGGAGGAGCTGCTCAAAAGTGCCGAGCTGACCGGACTTTGGGAGAAGAAGTTGAGGCAAATTGAGCACCACGAATACAGTGCCCCGCAATTCATAGCGGAACTTAAGGATATGGTGACGGAGGTGGTGAACCAGGTGTTGCGCGACAACACGAACCGTCACATTACACAGGACATTCCGCTTTCGGCGCAGCTCAAGACCAAGGACGATGCGCCTGCAGCCAAAACCTCTGCCGCAAACAAGGAGGCGAAGCCACGCAAACGCATCATTCGGGCCGGCAGTATCTGTCCGCTCTGTGGCCAGGGCAAGGTCATCAAGGGCAACACGGCCTATGGTTGCTCACGTTGGAAGGAGGGCTGCACATGGCGCAAGCCGTTCAAGTGATGACGGTTAACGGGTTAACAAGTTGACAGGTTAACAAGCAAGTATGCTATACACTACATATTATTATGTTAAAGCCAGAATGACAGGAAGCTTAAAAAAGCTATGCTAACCTACCTGTTAACCCGTTAACTTGTCACCCCGTCAACTTGTCAACTTGTAAACTTTTCAACTTTTCAACTATGCCAATGGGCAGACGCCGTAGCGTGGCAAGTAGCAACGCTACGGCGTCTGCTATAATTATATGCGAACGACCCCAAGCACCAAAACGCAGTTTACGAACCACCGCACAGAACAAAGCACGCATCATTTCTCGCCTTTTGTTTGTTCTGTGCTATTATTTTAGTACATTTGCAAGTAATCAACACACTTATCAATCAAAACGACATAATATCTGCCAAATATGATAACACTCGACTTGATATACAAAGCTTCGACGGTGCTGAAGGACGTGGTACGCCGCACACAACTCATCCCTACTCAAAAAATCAACACCGCGGCCAACGTGTTTCTGAAACCCGAAAATTTGCAAGTAACCGGCTCGTTCAAAGTGCGCGGTGCGGGCTTCAAAATATCACAACTCAGCGATGAGGAGAAGGCTCACGGTGTGATAGCCTGTTCGGCCGGCAACCACGCACAGGGCGTGGCACTGGCTGCCAAGCGCTACGGCATACCGGCCCTGATATGTATGCCTTCGGGGGCACCCATCTCAAAGGTGGAAGCTACCCGCGAACTTGGCGCTGAAGTTTGCCTGGTGCCGGGCGTGTACGACGATGCTTACGCCAAAGCCATGCAGCTGAACGAGGAGAAGCACATGACGTTTATCCACCCCTTCGACGACGAGCAGGTCATTGCCGGACAAGGCACCGTGGGTATGGAAATACTGAACGAGAATCCCGACATCGACGTCATATTTGTGCCCATTGGCGGTGGCGGACTGGCCAGCGGTGTGGCTTTTGCGGTTAAGGCGCTCAAGCCCTCTGTGCGTGTGGTCGGTGTGCAGGCACAAGGGGCTCCGAGCATGCTGAACAGTGTAGACCACAACCAAATAGAGACGCTCACCAATGTGCTGACCATTGCCGACGGCATAGCCGTGAAGGAGCCGGGAGTTAACACTTTCGAGATTGTGCAGCAATATGTTGACGACATTGTGAGTGTGACTGAGGACGAGATATGCGCTGCCATATTGGCCTTGATTGAGCAACACAAACTGATAGCCGAGGGGGCTGGCGCTGTGAGCGTGGCCGCTGCCATGTTTAACAAGGTGGACATCGCAGGCAAGAATGTGTGTTGCATAGTGAGTGGCGGCAACATCGATGTGACTATTTTGAGCCGTGTGATTAACCGAGGCTTGATGAAGGGTGGCCGCACCACCGAGATGCTGATAGAGATGGCCGACCGTCCGGGTTCGTTGTTGGGCTTGTGCCAGGTTATATGTAAGTTGGGTGCCAACATCATTTCTATCCACCACGAGCGCAATGGTGAAAGTCCTGACGTTAATTCGTGCAACCTGCGCATGGTGCTCGAAACACGCGACCAGCGCCACATCGACCAACTGCACGAGGCCATCGAAAAAGCCGGCTACTCTATTCTTGCGTAACGGGGGGTACAGGCAAGTTTGTTATTCAAGGGCAAAAGTAATGTAGCTCTGTTAGTTACCCATTAGTGCTTGCGTTTCTTCAAGCTCTAAACGTTAGCACAAAACGTTAGCTCTAAACGCTAACACAAAACGCTAACACAAAACGCTAGCACCTAACGCTAACACTAATGGGGGCGACGCGTCTCGCGTCGGAAAAAAATGCAGTTTGTATTTAGTAGAGTTTGTATCCCCCCTTCTCTATCCCGACGCGGGACGCGTCGCCCCCATTAGAGTTAGCGTTTCTTCAAGCACTAAATGCTAGCACCTAACGCTATCTCTAATGAGGGGGGACACATTGACGAGGTACGGGGAGCATAAACGTAAGCAAGCTCCAATGCGATATGGCATCGCATTGGAGCTTGTTTGCGTTTACTATGTTTCGTGTATGTGTGGCGCGTGATTACTTCACCACCTTGCGGCCTGTATTAGTGATGTACAAGCCCTTGGTGGGGTTCAGCACACGGCGGCCTTGAAGGTCGTAGTAGTAAACAGGCGCGCTGATAGCGGGAGCTGTGGCATTGCCAATAGCCGTTACGTCACCAGCAGAACCTGGCACAAATACCTTTACAATGAAGTCTTTGAGGATCACACTCTTGCCCAATACACTTGTACCACCCGCCTTGAATACGGTTGATGTCTCGCACAAATCAGTAACTTCAGCCTGCTGTTCGGCAGCCTTGGCTGTGAATGTCTTGCCTGCTACTGTTATGGTCTGACCTTCTGTGGCTGATGAATAGGTAAAGGTGTAACCCGTAATGAGGCACTTCTGACCATTAGGCCCTACGCCCTCAACCGATACGGTGTAGTCGCAATTACCCCCAACAGGGTGCCACATCAAGTAATCACCCTTATACACCTCAGAAGGCATCATGTTGTTTGCCCCTGTTGTGACCTTTATTTTGGGATTAGCCTCATTGCTCTCCCACAATTTGGCCAATACGTAGCCTTCGGGGAAACCGTTGTTCTTGCCTGTAGTAGGTGAAACGAATGAACCCGTCTGCAAAGAAATCTCGTAGTCCTTAATGCAAGTTGGGTCTATGTCCTCAATATTTATATCCTCAGGCGCCGGTGCATCTACTATGGCAAACTGGCAGCCGGTGTCGTTACGGTCTTGGCCTAACGTATTCTTGTTGCTCCAATTGCACACACCATTGTTTTTTTTCTTATTGGCAGTTTGGTTAAGCTGCACGTTACCCGACGAGATGATAAACACGCCAGACACATTGGCATAGCTCAGCGTCCAACCCTTGTTAGGGCGGGTTGCGGTAGTTTTTATCATTGTGTCGTATTTGGCATCGGGACTCACGTAAGTTTGATCTGCACGATTGACGATGTCGAATGACTTGTCGTCACGCTGCACAAACTTCCACATGGTGTTCTTATACTTTGTATTCTGTCCTCCTATCAAATCCTTTTCAGCACCCTGCGAGGTATTATACAATGAGCCACGATTGGGGGTATAGAGCTGATACCAATGCTCTTCGGTGTCGTTTGACGCGAGCGGCATGTTGATTTTAGGCAACACGCTTGTAACGAGCGAGGCATAGGCACTGCTCTTTGCGGTGAGTTGCTCGTTGGTGGTGGCGGGGTCGGCAAGCAGGGCATAACCCTCGTCAATGCCAGTCAACACCGGGGCAACGTTGGCAGTCGTATACTGGCCAACGCCATTGCCAATGCTGAGGCTACCAGCCGTTTGCAAAGCACTTACCAATTTGCTGCGTGCATCAATCTTGGCAATGAGTTCTTCCACCTCAGCGTCGGTTGTGGCTGTCACGCCATTTTCAGCACCAATAGCCTCGGCTACGACCTGCGAGAGTTTGGCGTAGCCACGGGCATTGAGGCGTCCGTTCATGTTGTAGTTTGCATTGAGCACACCATCTTTCAAGAGCGAGGTATATGAGCCTGGTACATAGTCTACGTTGTCCATGCTGGCCGCAATCTTTTCAATTTCAGCATTGAAGGCGTCGCTGCGTCCTGCATTCTTAGCTTGTGTGGGCGAAGGTATTACAGCAAACAGTTTGATAACGGCATTGGGGCAATAGCTACGCACTTTCTCAACAAATGTCTTGTAATTGGCAGCCACCGTTGCCACGTCTGTTGCGTCCTGCATCTCTTTGTAACCCTGCATGATGCACACCATTTTGGGCTCTTTGTTGTCGGAGCGGCCTTTGAAGATGTTGTTGAGCATCGAGGTCATTGTGCCGAGGTCGTTGCTGGGGTAACCCCATGCGCCACCGCGCTGCTTCACATTGTTGGCGTGGAGCAGTTCGTGCCAGTCATTGTTGTCGTCGCCGAGCATGATGATGTCGTCAGCCTTGACCGGCAGCGCGGCAAAGTAGGTGTTGCGCATGCCGGCTATGCCGCTGAGGCCGCCCCAGTTGTCGGCTGCATCAGCAGGATATACGCAGTCTGAACCCACATATTTGGCTATTTCGTTGCACCAAATGCGGTAGCCAGCCATGGTGAGGTGGGTGCCGTCAGCTGAATATTGGTGGGTGGGTATGCCTGGCAACAGTGGATAAAGGTCGATATAAGTGGCGTTGGCAAACTCGGTGCAGATATTCTTGAGCGAGTCGTTGGTAATGGGCACGTTCTTGGTGTCCTTGATGTTATTACCTGTACACGGCAGAATGCTTTGCACATATACCTGCGTGTTGGGACTTTCCTTCTGGCAACGCATAAGGGCTGTGCGCACGCTCTTGGCTACGTGTGCGGGAGTGTTCATGCCCGAGGTACCAAGGTCGTTAGTGCCCATCATCAAAAATATTTTGGCTGGCTGGCCCACCAAGATGCTCTCGAAGTGCTCGAGCATGATGGGGGTTTCGGCACCATTCACACCACGGTTGACGATGTTGGGATTGTTGAAGGCTTCCCACCATTCGTGCATGTTGGTGATACTGTTACCAAAGAATACGATAGTCTTGTCGGTAATCTTGTGAGCCTTGAAACCGTTGTAGCGGTTATAGCGCCACGATGGGCCCTGAGCCCAAACGCTCATGGCTGCAAGGAATAATGCAAATACTGTAAGTAACTGTTTTCGCATGATGTATTGAATGTAAGTAGTTTATTGTATTTTTCGCGTTTAGATAGTTGCCTGGCGTGGCCTGCAAATATGCAGAAAGTATTTGCACGCCACACTTCGCTGCAAAGTTATAAATAAATAGGCGGACGATTAGCGCCCGCCAGTATGTTGTTTAACACAAAAACGCACAGCCTTGGTTAACACTTTTGCCTAAGCTACCATCAAGAACCATACTACAAGACCTATTGCCACGGTCAAGGCTATGATTGCCACTACGGCCATGAACATGCCAAAGGCGCTGGAAAGCCCAAACATTTGTTTGACAGCATGCCGGCGATTGGAGCGTGCCACACGTGAAAATTCTGACTGAGTCATATTACTGCAAGGATTAAGCGCATTGACGAAATCAGTAAACAAGTTGACAAGTTAACAGAGTAACAGGTAAGTTTGTCAAGCATCTTTGTTTCTTTGCATTCAGACTTTGACATAACAAGCAGTTATAGCAAACTTACTTGTTAACCTGTCAACCAATTAACCCGTTAACCCAAAATTCCGCCAACAGATAGGGTTAGGTGTTTATCAAGCCTCGCTACATAATGTTCCGTTGCTTGCAAAAGTAATTATATTTTTTTAGACTGCATATACCCATTGGCCAAAAAGTGCAATCGTGCGTCACGTATGTTAACAAAACAACCCCCAACAGGTTGCACGCTTGATGCTGCCCGTTGGGGGTTGTTGGTAGGGTGACCGGCCTGCGAGGGGCCGGTTGTGAGTTGACTTACTTCACGGTGATGAGGAAGTAGTTCTTCTTGCCACGCTGCACGAGGAGGTATTTGCCGTCGATAAGGTCCTCGGCCTTGATTTCCTGGTCGAAGGCGGCGAGTTTCTCCTTGTTAAGACTTACGCCACCGCCCTGGGTGAGCTTGCGCATCTCGCCCTTTGAGGCAAAACACTTGGTGGCCTCGGCAAAGAGGTCTACGGCCTTTGCACCTACTGCCTGGTCGCGGCTTACCTCGAAGTGTGGCACACCGTCGAACACACTGAGGAAGGTTTCCTCGTCGAGCTTCAACAGGCTGTCTTTAGTAGCCTTGCCGAAGAGTATGTTTGAAGCTTCGAGGGCCATTTCGTAGTCGGCGCGGCTGTGTACCATGCAGGTAACTTCCTCGCCTAGGCGCTTTTGCAGCAAGCGGCGGCCCGGGTCGGCACGGTGCTCGGCTATAAGGGAGTCTATCTCGTCGTGCTCGAGCGAGGTGAATATCTTGATGTAGCGCTCTGCCTCCTCGTCGCCCACATTGAGCCAGAACTGGTAGAACTTGTAGGGAGTGGTGTAACGACGGTCGAGCCATACGTTGCCCTGCTCAGTCTTGCCAAACTTCTTGCCGTCGGCCTTGGTGATGAGCGGACAGGTTAAAGCGTAGGCATCGGCCTCAGCACCGAGGGTACGGCGTATCAGTTCGGTACCGGTGGTGATGTTGCCCCACTGGTCGGAACCGCCCATTTGCAACTTGCAGTTCTTGGTCTCGTAAAGGTGGAGGAAGTCGTAACCCTGCAACAGTTGGTAGGTAAATTCGGTGAATGACAAGCCATCGCGTGCCTCGCCGTTAAGACGTTTCTTTACGCTATCCTTGGCCATCATGTAGTTGACGGTGATGTGCTTGCCCACCTCGCGTGCAAAGTCGAGGAAGGTGAAGTCTTTCATCCAGTCGTAGTTGTTGACAAGTTCTGCTGCATTGGGTGCGTCAGAGTCGAAGTCGAGGAAGTGTGACAACTGCTTTTTGATGCAGGCCACATTGTGGCGCAGTATATCCTCGGTAAGGAGGTTACGCTCAGCGCTTTTGCCTGAGGGGTCGCCAATCATACCTGTGGCACCGCCTACGAGTGCTAATGGCTTGTGGCCAGCACGCTGAAAGTGGCGAAGCATCATGACAGAGCAGAGGTGTCCGATGTGCAGCGAGTCGGCAGTAGGGTCTATGCCAACATATGCTGTAGTCATTCCCTTTTCAAGGAGTTCGTCTGTGCCTGGCATCATCTGGTGAAGCATGCCGCGCCATTTGAGTTCTTCTACAAAATTCATTGCGTGATATGTTTGTTTTGTGGTTGTTTCGTGTATTTGTTGATGCAAAGGTAATGCAAACCGCGTACAATGACAAATGAAAAGCTTAGTCTTTTAACTTGTCGCTGTACGCGGTAGGTGGAAAGCGGTACGTTGTCAGAGTGCGATATGCCTACTTGCCATATTTCTTCACAAACTTGCGGGCGGCAGATGGTGTACGCCATGCACGCGTAAAGTCGCCATTGAGTGTGTTGTCAAAGAGCAGGTAATCGGCATTGTCTATGCCATGCAGCACCACGTTTGAGGCTGACAGGATATATCGAGCCCTCGTAGGATCGTTGTTAAATTCCGCATCACGTGCAATGATGTTTGCAAGGTCGGGCTTTACAGCTTTGTAGCGATTGCTGGCATCACGCACCATCAGCATGCCATTGCCACTGTTGATGTCTGCTGTCAGAGCCTGTTGGTTGCTGGCATCGATGCAAGCGGTAGTAGTCTGTTCGGTGTCGCCGCTTTCGAGGTCGGGTTCGAGGAAGTAGGACTTGTCGCAGAAGTGGTACTTCAGGAAGTTGAGCAGCGTGAGGTACCTGGCTTGAGCTTGCTCGCGTTTGTCATCGGGCAGTTGTCCGTTGTCGTCCAAACTCTCTTCGACAAATTGCTCGATGCTCTCGATGGTGGGAAGCCCCTCTGCGATGGCTTTTTGCATACCCTCGTTAGTAGGCACGAAGATGGTGTAATTGAAGTTATGGAAGAAGTTGACCAACATGGTGTTAGCATTGCCATAACGTGCATAGCTGCCGCTGAAGTCGGCAAAGATCGTGTACTTCCGGTTCAGAGCCTCCGACGTCTCAATGTCAAATAGCTGATTTTTCAGATCGTAAGCACCGTTCAGCGCATTGGCACAATCAAAGAACATGCTAAAGTCATCGTTGGACTGAAGACGTTGGTACACATTTTGGGTGGTTGGCTGCATGGGGCGATCTATGAATACGCTTGTGCCTGTGCTGTTTTGGCCTACAAACTGCAAGGTGCAATCGTGTTTGTCGGCAGCATCTTTCTCGTTGAGGTCGATTTGCATACCGCCATTCACCACAATGTTGGTGTTGGTGTGCTCCTTCATGTAGATGGGCATACCACTGCGCGAAAGACACCAGTGCCGCGGGGTGTTGAGCAAACTATTCACATCTTGCAGCACAATGTGCTGGTCGAGCATATCGGTCAACAACTGGCGTTTTGTAGGTCCATAGTTGACATTAGCACAATTTTCGTTGGCATTACTTGAATACATCGCACTCAGCGGCCTGTCTGTCTCGGTGTTGCGTACTTTGTTGTAGTCATAGCGATAGGCTCTTGCCGCAACGGCTATTTGGCATGTTCCATTAGAGCTGACACTATCGGGGGTTAATGACCAATAACGCCACGAAGTGCGGTTGTTTGAAGCCATGCTAATAGGGTCAACCAATCCGTACTGTTTCAGTCCCTCGTCAGTAGGTACAAACATGGTAAATGGTTTGTTGTGCATCTCGCGCTGGTAATCGGTAGAGAATGGAGAAGTGCTTCTTTTGCCATCGTAACGGTCGTTTGCGGTCAGTGCAGCACCTGCTACCTGGCCAGCAAGCTTGACAAAAGTAAGTTCGTTGCGCAGATCCTCGGCATTTGGCACAGCATCAACTACTACAATAATACCGTCAACAGCGGGAATGACTTGCTGCACCGCAAGCTTGTAGGCTTCGGGGGTGGTGACACCGGCTAACAACTGGTGTCCCTTGGCACTACGCATATTGCTATAACGACTCGGCAACACATCGGTGAATGATGTGCGGAACCACTCTTTGACAAAGGGCTGCAACACCTCACGCGGCAAGGACATTAGCATGGTGTAATAGTTATCCTGGTTGATGCCAAACGACCGAAGAGGATTATCGGTGGTTAAGAGGAATGCCTTCAGTGCCTCGTCGGTGGGCAGTATGATGGCTGGCGTTTGTAAAGTGGTGACAACTCTGTCAAGCAACGAATTACGGACAGTCATAGCAGAGTCGCCATCGTTAAACATTTGTTCTTTATAATATGTATATTCTGGGTCGTATTTAAGGTAGTTGAACTTTTGTACCAAACTACTTGCCAATGAGCATTTTCCGCCCCAACGCACTTGTGCCAGGGCACACATGAGGTTGGGCTGTGGCACAACCACTTCGTCAACCAAATGCAGATAGCCATTTTTGCACCGCTGGTTGGGTTGGGTAATGTGGGCGTTGCCTATTTTGATGTGCTCTGAGCCCTCGGTATCTGCTGCACCTATAAAAGCCAAGTCGTCATGGCTCAACCCATTGTATTGCCAATAGTCGTCATTCCATATCATGGTGCCGCCACGATAAGCCAATGCGCCATCTGTATTGTCGCCTACTGTGCCATACCCAATCCACACACCATCCATTATGTGATGGTTGAGCTTTTTGGCGTAGTCTTCCCTACCACTATTGTCATCTGGCGGAAAGGTGTTGATATCTGTACCCCCCGTGTGTTTGTAGGGCACGAGATTAAACTGTCTGTCGTACCCCCAGGTATACAGACGCAGGTTACCCTTGACATTCTCGCTTACGTGCAGATTATTAGCGGTGACGAACCCCGGAATATAACTCATGTAGATAAGAGAAAGCTTTTGACTATCGCTCAGTTGATCATAACTGCTTATGGTATTGCCTTGTTGGTCAGTCCATACGTTGTGGGCAAAGAAACGGGCAAAGGCTTCGTCGTTTGGAGCAAACACCGTAAGCGTGTCAATGAAACCCATGTTTTTGCGTTCGTCGTCGGTGTACTTGTTCTCGAATGCGCGTTTTATGCCACCGAAAGAGTCAATCAAGCGCAAATAGGTGGTGTAGTTGCCTAATGCTTGCAAATTGTCATAAAGCGTGCTGCCAGTTTTAACCTTGTCGTTGGTATTGACCGTTGGCACGGGCGCCACCTTGATATTTTGCTTGCTGCCATCGTACATCTTGATGGTGCCATCTCTCTTTATTACGCGCACATTTTGCGCCATGACGCCTAATGGGAGTGTCGATAGCAGAACACAACCAAAGATGCGTCGTATGGTATGTTTGTATATGGTGTTCATAGTGTGTGAAATGAGTTGAATAAGAAATATTGTAGGGTGTGCAGTGATGCCGTAATGAATACGGAACAAAGCGTTACCACACGTCTTCACGATAAGGTTCACCTTCTACATCTACGAGCTGCGGCACGAACTCAATAAAATCGAGGTGCAACTGTGCTCGGCTGGCGTTGTTCAGTGATTGGAAACGAATGTAATACCTCATGCGTGGCGACATATTTGAGGTAGTGAGCACACGCCGCATGTTGCCACCATTATAGCTTCTACCCAACTCGCCACGGGCGGGGCTGTCTGTATAGCCAGCTATGTGGAAGTATGCTGGTGGCTTCATGTAGCCCAATTTGTGCAGCGCATAGTCGTTTTCGGCGCAAAGCGTTTCGTCGTAATTCAAATCGGCATCTTTTTGGGCAATACCGTCGCTGGCCATGACTGGATCGCTCTGGTCAAGCACCAGGGGTTCGCCCCAAGTGTCTTGATTGCCGGCCTCGTCTTCGCAGATAAAAGTGAGCAGGCTCTTGGCACGCACCCCATTGACACTATAACCTATGCGTAGTTCGTAGCTGCCATCATTGGGCATGGCGGGTACTTCGAGCGTGAAGTCGTAGTTACCAGTAACAAGCAATTCGTCTCCTTGATAGTCTACCCAACCTTTGCGCACATATAATAATTGAATTTTGGTGTCGGCGCTTACATTGGTCAGTGTGCTGAAGTAGTCGGTGGGGAAGTAGGCGTCCTTGCCACGCAAGTTGTTGCTCGCTATTTCGGGCAGCAGCGTGGTGAAGTCCATACGCACGCGCTCACTCTTCATGGCACTTGCATAGTCTGAGTTGAAACTTAGCACATTATCTATCGGGTGATAGCTGCCATATAATGCCACGTTATTATAAACGGAGCCGTCCACCTCGTTGCGGGCGTGAGCCAAAATGCCCTCTTGCAGTGTACCAGTCTCGAGATAGGTGCCCTTCAAACCGTTGTCGTACTTGCTAAAACGGTTGAGGTAGAATTGACCGTCGGGCGTTTGCGTGATTTTGAGCAATTTGCTCTCTTGTGGCCAGGCAGTGCGGTAGTAGTCCCACACGTTGACGGTGTAGTTGGTAGAAGGCTCGTTTATGTTCTCGCCCGTGGTGTAGCCATATTCTGTGGCATGGCGCACAGCGCTGTTGTTGGCTAATTGCATGTTGCTGTTGAGCAGGTGGGTGGCCACGAATATGTTTACGGCATTCTCCTTGTCGGTAAGGTCGCCAGGCTTGAGGTTGGAGTATATTTTTCCACATTGCTCTTTAAGTACTTGCTTTATGGCCTCCCAGTTTGTAATGCTTTGTGTGGCTTCATCATATATCGGCATGGGCACACCCCACTCTTTGTTAAACACTTCATCGGTCTCGGCAAAAAGGGTGAATCCTTGGCGGCGATATGCTTGGAAAGGGGTTCTAGTGCCAGTTTGGTTGGGGTAGGTGCCAGCATATGCTTTATATTTCTCGGCAAAAGCCTTTTCGGCTTTAGCGTCCGGCACCATCTTGGCACCCCAACCTGTGACATCGAGCAGTTTAGCCCAAATGCGCATATTGGGTGCTTGCTTTAGGAGTTCGGCCACCGAGGGAGCCGTCACTTGTGAGGTACTACCGAACGTTGCTTTGTCAACAAATGCTATTTGGTAAATATCGGTCATGTCGTAAGTGTCATCGCCCACCATGATGCTATGGCCCGATTCGAGAGGTGATTGTGCCGCAGCTGTCAAAGGAAGCAATGCAGCCATGAAGGCACTGCCTATATGTTTGTACAGATTTCTCATTTTGCAATGATTTTGAAGTTAATACTTGCTGTGCGCACCACATAGGGGGTGGCAAGGCCTGTTGCAGGCAGTTGCAGTGTGGCACAACCTTGATTGTCAGCCTGGACGGTCATGGCCAAACGGCCTTGCAAGTCGTAGAGCGTCACCGACGACTTGGCGGGCAGATTTTTGATGTATAGTTTACGCCCATTCAGGCTGAACGACACCTGCTTGCTGGAGTTGGTGGCTGGCACTTCGTCTATGCCGGTAGCTGGATCGGGTATGAGTTCGAGCGACCAGTTTGCGTCGAAACTGAAAGTATAATAGCTATCGGGACTTGAAATAATGTAACCATTGCCTTGTTGATAGTCATATCCAACAAGAATGTACGGCACCTCTGCCTTGTCAAGGTCTTGTCCTAATGTGAACCACACAATCTCGCCTTCATTCGAGGTGAGTTTGACCTTGTCTTGCGCCAACGCAGGGGGTGTACTACATAAGAGCAAAAGGGCCGCGAGCGTATTTTTCATGATTGTTTTCCGTCTCATTTGCCTAAGTTGTTTTTCGCAATGTCAATGTCTTGTTAACATTGCAAGGTTAATAAAGTATGATAATATGGCAAATATACAATATTATAAACATTCGTTGCAAGTTCTAAGGCTATTTATATTACAATATCTGTAAATATCACCAATTTTAATGAGCATACTAATAAATCGCATCATTTGAGCTTCGAATTTAGCCCGCGCTGCAAAAAAGGCGCAAGCACTAATGGAGGCGACGCGTCTCGCGTCAGGCTGATAGGGAATATATATCTTATCTGGCATATAGAGTAACAAACTTTGTTCTGCGCTTTAAGAGCTGTCGCCCTTGTGCCGCTTACCGCGTAGACATAAGAACATAAGCTACATAAGTAACATAAGGCTGACGCCATGGTCCCGTCAGTCCTCTTGTAAAAGAATGTGTGTGCTTTTACTGCCATCTTACACTTTTTGTACGTAACAAGTTGAAACACATAGGTTTCGAGTGTGTAAGATGATTTCAAAACATCTTACACACCCCTGCATACATCTTACACATCACACCCGCCGCCTCGCAGTCGGTTTTGTCGTATGCGGTGGATTTTACGGCACAGGGACGTAGAAGATTCTGTCGGAGCGACAGACTTTCCTGCTCCCCTATGCTGTGGTATCTTCCTCCCGTGGTTATATCGTGTGGCAGCAAGTAGGTTGTGTAGGTTGTGTGTAGGTGGATTTGGTAGTATCTTACACTGCGTAAAGTGTTGAACGTCAATAAGTTACAGCGTATTAGTGTAAGATGCAAGATACTCGACAAGTAAAGTTTTTGTAGTATGGTAAAGGTACCGCTACCACAAAACGCAAGCACTAAACGCAAGCTCTAAACGCTACCACTAATGGGGGCGACGCGTCTCGCGTCGGGGAAAATGCAATGCTTATACACTAAACAAAGGCTCACAGACAGCACTAATTACACTCAAGTCTGTGAGCCTTTGCTTTAATGCCCGACGCGGGACGCGTCGCCCCCATTAGTGCTTGCGTTTTGTGGTCGCGTTTGATGCTTGAGTCCGTTCGCGTGTTTTCGTTTTCCCAGACGTAAATTATGTTTCTTATGTAGCTTATGTTCTTATGTTCCCGCGGTAAGCGCAATGGCGAAGAGCTGTTGCGATTTGCCGCTAACGCGGGAACATAAGAACAAAAGAACAGAAGAACAGAAGTGCTTCAAGACATACGGGCATGGACTTGCGTCCATGTGCCCTCAAGAACAGAAGGGCTACGCCGTAGCGTTTAATGCTATCGCATTAGCGGATAGCTTTAAGGGTGGTAACCTCCAAACCGAACCGCAAACCGCGATTACTGCATGATGACATTTTCCCACCTATATTTTGAGGATATAACTTTATTACCCAACTTTGTAACAAGAAACAACAAGAATAGTTTCTACAAGAGTGGTACAATATTCACGGTGAATAAAAATAATGGAGGATTTGTCATGAACATCAGAAAACTTTGGTTTGCGAACAACCGCATCTATATCCAAACAACAGAGGGAGAGGAACTTTATCAGTCTCTCTATTTCTACCCGCGTCTGCTACACGCCACCCCAGAGCAACTTGCCGATTGCGAATTGTGGGACGACGGCATTCATTGGGAGGCATTGGACGAAGACGTGAGTTTTGAAAGTTTCCGCTATCCCGAAACCAAAGAACCTGCTACGGGCTTGCAGGCTGCATTCCTCACTAACCCCGAATTGAACGTGTCTGCCATCGCACGCAGAATAGGAATAAGGCAAAGCCTGTTGGCAAGTTACATCAAAGGAACGAAAAAGCCATCAAATGAACGAAAAACACAGATACTGAATGCCATCCACTCAATAGGGCAATCTCTTATGAATGTAAATTTCTAAGCTATCGAGTAGGAGATAAACACTAATCATAGGTGTTTATCTCCTACTTTCGTGTTCACCAACTTCTCACGCCACCATTAAGGCATAGGATCATACACCCAATAAAGGCTCACAGACAGCGCTAATTACACGCCTGTCTGTGAGCCTTTGTCTTGAATTCCGACGCGGGACGCGTCGCCCCCATTAGTGCTTGCGTTTCTTCTAGCACAAAGCGCTATCACAAAACGCCCCCATTAGAAGTTGCGTTTCTTTGCAGCGCGTTTCAGTCTACTTGTTTACTATTGTTGTTCAACTTGCGTAACTATCCATCGCGAACCGGCGCCTGACATCGAATAGAATTTCAAGTCGCCACCATTGCCTCCCCACATATTGAGCGACATGCCTTGGTTCTCCTTATTGGTTGTAATGCCAAAGCCGGGCTTGTCTCCTACTTCGGTAAAACGCGTGTCTAAATACCAGGTGGCAGCCTCATCTTGGGTCCATGATGCGGCCTCGCCATGCGAACAAGGACTCAATGCGGTCAACTTGTAGGCTTCGCCAAGCGCCTTGTTATAGATGGCAAAACCATCGGTCTCATTACCCACAAAGCAGAACAACTGGCTGTCCTGGCTCGTGTCGAGCAGGGCCGTTTTAGCCTCTTTGCTACTGGTGGCGCTCCACACATAATCGGTGTTGTCGCAGCAGCTTAAACGCAGCCACTTCTCGCCGTATGTTGCTGAGAAAATAGCACGATTGAGCGGCAGAATTACATTAGATTGCGCCCATGTGGCCACCGATAGCAGCGCGACCATGAGCAATAGAGATAATTTCTTCATGCGTTATAGTTATTAGGTTATTGTTAGGTTGTTGTCAGGTTATTGTCAAGTTATTGTTCTTTCACCGAGTGTTCAAGTACAGGACTTCTGCAAATATACAACAAAGTGCGTGTTAATCACAACAAAAGGGTTAACAATGTTTCAAGCGACGCGCATATCGTACAATTTGTCGAAAAACGGAGATAGCATATCTGTGTCAATCGCTTTCGGTATGACGGCGCTGGGGAGGCGTTACCTCCCAACTGGCAGCATTGTGCAGCTGGCCAAAACTCAGGTCTATGCCAGCATCAAGCAGTTGATGCGCCAAGGCTGGTTTGCCCCTGAAGCCATGGACTGTCCATTGTGTGGTGGGACGCAACTGTTTGTGCAGACGCAGCAAACGGTCGTAGGTTCGCACAATGTGCAGTGTGACGGGCAACTGCTGTGACTCGGCCAGAGCTATTTGTGCCACAAACAGGCGTTCCTGTTCGGCAAGTGGGGCACCACGCAAGGCATCAAGTCCACACTCGCCCAACATAATGACCTGCGGGTGTTGCAGCAGCAGTGGCATATTGGCCAACATGTGCCTGCAACCTTCGACATCGGCCGTCCACCACGGGTGTATGCCCACAGCATACCATGCGCCGTTGCGCGGTGCGAAATGCGCGGGGTGGCGCACCCAATCCTCTGGCACGCTGATAATGGCGTTGTCGGCCTCAAGGTTGTGTGTGTGAAAGTCTGTGATGTCAGGCATCGGCATCATGTCATATCAAGCTTTGTTTGAGCACCATGCGGCTCTCGGGTCCCATATTAAACAGCAAATCAACAATGCTGAGATTTGGCAGAAAGCCCGTACGCTCCTTAAACACTTGATAATAAGGTTGCACTCTAAACTGCGCGTCGTGCTCAATTGGCACTTTGGGCGAAACCAAATTGCGCAGGTCAGCAGCACCGGCTGGAACCTCTGCCACATAGTCACGGCTCACTTCAACGCTTGGCGTGAGCGACAAGAGCGACAGCACAACGTTGTGGAGCGCGGCATTGAAGTCGGCTAAATACTCAAAGGGGTGTTCATAGAGCGGACGGAAATCGTCGGCATAGTATTCAAAATAAGGACTTCCCTCATACGCCGACGCCAGGGCGTTCCAGTGTAAATGGCGCCAATCGCCATGGTCTGACAGGCGTACCTCGCCCATAGGGGTATGCCCCACCCCATCACGCACTACGGGCAGGGTGAGTGGTTGTGCTCCCGAGGGTGTGGCTATGTAACAACGGTTGCGGTAGGTCTGCTTTACATAATGTTCGCCAAGGTCTACCAACGCATGGTCGGTGGCATAAAGGTGAGCGTAATATTGTATAGGAGCGAGATAGGCTGATGAGAGAATTATCACGACAGTATAATGTTTAATGAAATGAGGGGGGGGCAGCCCTGGGGGGTAGGGTTTCAAAATCGGCATCAAAAATGAGACTGGTTTTGTTGCAAAAAACGCAAGCACTAATGGGGGCGACGCGTCTCGCGTCGGGATAGAGAAAGGAGGAATGATACGAACTCTACTAAATAATAGCTGTATCTTTTCCGACGCGGGACGCGTCGCCCCCATTAGTGGTAGCGGCTTCTGTACCCCCCCAAAAAAAGGGCACTTTCAAGGTTTGTAGTAAACCACCTTGCCCACCAAAGCATCGTGTGGCACAAGTATGAATGAGTCGGGACACGTCTCCACCCAATAATAGTCGCGCATAAGGCGCACCTTTGTCAGCGGTTGTCCGCCAAGCAGCAAGTGGCCCAAGGTGTCAACTTCCACGCTGGTGCAGTGCTCATACTGGCGCATGATGTAAGCCAACAAACGGGCATTGTAGGGTGTGACACGCACACTATGGTTTTGGCCGGGTATCACAATGGGTTGTGCGTCAGGCGAAGTGCGTCCGGGTATCACGATACGCCTTATGGGGTCAATCCAAACCGTTTGGCCGGGCAATGCACGACACACGCCCGCCATGGTCATTGGGGTGTGATGCCCATCGTCGATGGTAAACACGAGCGGATCGCCCTCGGCGGGCACGCGGTAGCCCCAACGGTGGTAGCCCCACAAGCCCTCGCCCGGCACACGCAGCCCGTAGTAGGTAAGGCTCACCAACGCGTGTTGGCCACCAACCATGCGGGCATGGCCTAACAAGCAAAAACGCACTACGAGTAACAACAAAGCCAGCACGACATAGGGCCTCAACCACACCCACCCCTTGCGCAGGGTTGAGGCGGTACGTATGGCAGTATGTCGTGCTGATGGTGCTTTCATGTACTATATTTACTAACCAGATAAAGGCTATTACTTAATGTCCCACACGCGCTTGAAGATGCGGTTCCAGCGCACATGGCCGTCAAACCAGCCATAGTCGGGATCGAGCGAGAGCCATACAAAGAGCGGCTTGCCCACAATGTGATCCTCGGGCACGAAGCCCCAAAAACGTGAGTCGGCAGAGTTGTCGCGGTTGTCGCCCATCATCCAGTAGTAGTCGAGCTTGAAGGTGTAATCGTTTGCCACCTTGCCATTGATGTAGATTTTGCCACCACGCACCTGCAGGTCGTTACCCTCGTACACGCGGATAGGACGCTCGTAAATGGGCAGATTCTGCAGGGTAAGGTGCAGTTTGGCACCCTTTTTCGGTATCCACAGCGGTCCATAATTAGCCGTTGTCCAGTTCTTCTGCATATTCTGCGGATAGAGCCAGTCGGCCGTTGGGGCAGCGGGCTTGATGCTGCTCACCAGTTCGGGGTGGCGGGCCAGTTCGTTTTTCACCGCATTGGTCAGGGGCATCCACACCGTCTGCCCGTTGCGCATGGTGTACAGATCCTCGTCGGTGATGCCAAGCTCCTTCTTCAATTCAACAGGCATATCTTGCTTGAAAGTCACCTCATAGGCAAATTGCACATTGGCAGGCTGCGGGTTGGGCTTGCCGTCAAGGTAAATCACATTATTGCGAATTTGCAACGTCTGTCCGGGCAGTCCCACACAGCGCTTTACATAGTTCTCGCGACGGTCGGTCGGACGCGCCACAATCTGGCCGAACTGTTCGGGTTGGCTGCGCATGTAGGCGGTTCCGGCAGCATAAAGGCGATGGTAGAAGGCTTGTTGCTCGTCGTAACTCATGCCCTGGCGCATGGTGCTTGTAGCCAGCGTGGGCTGTGCATCGGGGGTGGCAGCAGGCTGTCCCAGCATTTGGTCGCCTATTTGGTAGGCCAGGCGGTAGTAGTCCTGGTTCTGCTGGTTGAGGGCCACGGTGTCGCCAGCGGGATAATTGAACACCACGATGTCGTTGAGCTGCACATGGCCAAGCCCCTCAACACGACGGTAGTCCCAATGCGGGTGGTCGAGATAGCTCTTGCAGTTGAATATGGGCAATGTGTGCTGCGTGAGCGGCATGTAAAGCGGTGTTTGCGGAATGCGAGGCCCGTACGACAACTTTGACACTAACAGATAGTCGCCAGTGAGCAAAGTCTTTTCGAGTGACGACGAGGGAATGACAAAGTTCTGAAAGAAGAATTGGTTGAGAAAGTAGATGGCCACGAGTGCAAACACAATGGCGTCTACCCAACTCATAACGAAGCGTGTGACCGGGCCCACCTCTGGCTCGCGCCACCAACCCCAATTTATCTTACGTGATATGTAGAGGTCGTATATAAGGGGCAACACGATAAGCCCCCACCACGAACCTACCCAATAGAGGAAGGCCAGGTACAGCGCAGTGGTTATGCCGAACATCACCCACGAGGGCTTTTTGCCCTTGCGCCCGGCTTTGTTCATTACGGTAGTGTCTTGTGCAGAACGATTGTCTGCACCGTCATCTTTGGTATATTGCATACTGAATTAGCGTGTGGTTAGAACTTGAACAAATCGTCGGTAGTGAGCAGTCCCTCGTGTGTGGCCGTAAATTCGGCTGCCAGCACGGCACCAAGGGCAAAGCCGCTACGGTTGTGTGCCGAATGGGTTATCTGTATCATGTCGGCAGGCGAGTCGTAAGTCAAGGTGTGTATGCCCGGCACTTCGCCCTCGCGTATGGCATCGATGCGGAGCAGATTTCCAGGTTGGTCCTTGCTGCCCGTGATGGTGCCGTCGGCATTGTGCACCTCGCCCTTCACCCAATCGTCCTTGCGGTCAAGTTCGGCACACACCTGCTCTGCCAGCGTGATGGCGGTGCCGCTTGGGGCGTCGAGCTTGTGAATGTGGTGAGTCTCTACCTCGCTCACGTCGTAAGTGGGGTAAGCATTCATGATGCGGGCCAAATATTTGTTGACAGCAGAGAAGATGGCTACGCCCAACGAAAAGTTTGAGGCCCAGAACAGGGTGTGGCCCTCTTCGGTGCAAGCCTTGCGCACATCGGCCTCGTGGTCCTTAAGCCAGCCGGTGCTGCCGCTCACCACCTTTACGCCCTGCTTCCAAGCACGCAGATAATTGCCATAGGCTGCGGTAGGATTGGTAAACTCTATGGCCACATCGGCGCTGCGAAATGCGTCGCTCTCTATGTCGTCCATATTGTTTATGTCGATGATGCACACTATTTCGTGTCCGCGCTGACGCGCTATATTTTCTATCATGTGGCCCATTTTGCCGTAGCCAATCAATGCAATTTTCATTTCGTTTTGTGTTTGTCGTTTTTATTTTAAGGCAAAAATAATGTTTTATTGTGGCACTCACAAGTTTAGCTTTATTTATTTGACTTTTCCTCCCCTCCTCATGCGGGTTTGCGGCATATCATTTATGCCTCGCACTTTTTGCATCAAACGTGCGCCCCACCCGCGTCTGTGCCACCGCAGCGGTTCCATACGGCAACTGCTGGTAAGGGACTATGCCTACAAGGTAAAACCTATATATAAAAAGCCGTTGGCGGAATTGGTTGACACGTTGCTTGGCCAACCAATTCCGCCAAGGACTATGTAAAACAACTGCGGACGGGCTTACGTGTGCAAATGCGGCCACACATTAGCGGCATTCACCCGCTACTCTCCCTTAGCCGCCTGCAGGGTGTTGAGCATGAGCATGCAGATGGTCATAGGACCTACCCCACCCGGCACGGGGGTGATGGCAGAACACAAGGGCGCCACGTGTTCAAAGTCGACGTCACCACTCAAGCGGAAGCCCTTGGGACGTGTGGCATCGGGCACACGGGTGGTGCCCACGTCAATAACAACAGCACCAGGCTTGACCATGTCGGCCGTGACAAAGCCCGGGCGGCCTATGGCTGCTACTATGATGTCGGCCTGGCGGCACTCCTCCTTCAGCGTGGCACTGTGGCTGTGACACACAGTTACTGTGGCATCGCCATAAGCCTTCTGCATCATGAGCATGGCCATGGGTTTGCCCACAATGTTTGAGCGTCCGAGCACCACACAACGCTTGCCGCTCGTTTCGATGTGGTAGCGTCGCAACAATTCGATGATGCCCTTGGGCGTGGCCGGCACATAGCATGGCAAACCTATGACCATGCGCCCCACATTGACGGGGGTGAAACCATCAACGTCCTTGCGCGGGTCGATACGTTCTGTTACCTTCTGTGCATCGATGTGTGCGGGCAAGGGCAACTGCACAATGAAGCCGTCAACCGTTGGGTCCTGGTTGAGCCGGTCTACACAAGCCAGGAGTTCTGCCTCAGTCACATCGTCCTCGTAGCGAATGAGTGACGACTGGAAACCACAAGCTTCACAGGCCAGCACTTTGTTCTTTACATAAGTTTCGCTGCCGCCATCGTGCCCAACAAGCACTGCGGCCAGATGCGGACGCTTGCCGCCATTTGCCACAATGCGCTTTACCTCTTCGGCAATCTCTGCCTTGATGGTAGCCGCTGTGGCCTTTCCGTCAATAATTTGTGGTGTCATAGTATTTTTAATGTGTTTGATTACAAGTGTACGGTTTGCGGGGGCGAAGCAGAAGATCGGTTAACGGGTTGACGGGCTAACGGGTTGACAAGTAAGCATGCTTCTACATTCGGCTTGTCGACAACAGAGCCTTGATGAGCAAAATAACTTGTTAACCCGTTAACCCGTCTCTACTCGTTAACCCGTCAACAGGTCAACCCGTTAACCCATTAACCGGTCAATTCTTTAACGTGGCATTCCCGGCATGCCGGGCATTTTGGGCATGTGAGCCATCATGCGGCCCATTTTTGAACCAGTGACCATTTTCATCATCTTGCGAGTTTGGTCGAACTGCTTGACAAGGCGGTTAACCTCCTGAATGGTTGTGCCGGAACCCTTGGCAATACGGTTTTTGCGACTTTGGTTGAGCACCTCGGGGTGTTGGCGCTCCTTGGGTGTCATCGACAGAATGATGGCTTCGATACCCTTAAAGGCATTATCGTCAATCTCAACGTCCTTCAAAGCCTTGCCCACACCTGGTATCATCGATGCGAGGTCCTTAAGGTTACCCATCTTCTTGATTTGCTGAATTTGGGCAAGGAAGTCGTTGAAGTCGAACTGGTTCTTCTGAATTTTGCGTTGCAGCTTAAGTGCCTCTTTCTCGTCGAACTGCTCCTGCGCACGTTCAACCAAGCTGACGATGTCACCCATGCCGAGTATGCGGTCGGCCATACGCTCGGGGTGGAACACGTCGAGTGCCTCCATCTTTTCGCCCATACCCACAAACATGATGGGTTTGTCAACCACGGTGCGTATTGACAAAGCTGCACCACCGCGGGTATCGCCGTCGAGTTTGGTGAGCACCACGCCCTCGTAGTCGAGTCGGTCATTAAACTCCTTGGCTGTGTTGACAGCGTCCTGACCCGTCATGGCATCTACTACAAAGAGGGTGTCGTCGGGGGTGATGGCCTGCTTGATGGCGGCAATCTCGTTCATGAGTTCCTCGTCTACAGCCAAACGACCGGCAGTATCGACTATCACTGTGTCGTAACCTTTGGCTTTGGCCTCCTGCACACCATCGCGTGCAATCTTGACAGGGTCTTTCTCGTTGAGGTCCATGTAGATGGGCACCTCAATCTGCTCGGCCAACACACGCAGCTGCTCAACGGCGGCCGGACGGTAAACGTCGCAGGCCACGAGCAGGGGTTTGCGGCTCTTTTTCGACTTGAGGTAGAGGGCAAGTTTACCCGACAAGGTGGTCTTACCAGCACCGTTCAAACCGGCCATCAGTATAACCGACGGACGGCCGCTAAGCTTGAGTTCGCAAGCCTTGCCACCCATAAGCGCTGCCAGTTCGTCGTGCACGATTTTGACCATGAGCTGACCAGGCTTGACACTCGTGAGCACGTTCTGTCCCAAAGCCTTTTGCTTGACCGTGTCGGTGAACGACTTGGCTACCTTATAGTTGACGTCGGCATCGAGCAAAGCGCGACGCACATCTTTCAAGGTTTCGGCCACATTTATCTCAGTTATCTGGCCTTCGCCTTTCAATATTTTGAAAGACCGCTCGAGTCTTTCGCTTAGATTTTCAAACATTTGGGGATTTCCTGTTATATTTTCGCTGCAAAGATAGTGCTTTTCTCTTTCGTTGCAGTATCTTTGCACTAATTTTTAATACTGTAACACTGTGAATAAAATACGTAATAGGCAGTCTGCTGCACCACAAAGCACAACCGCTGCACCACAAAAGGCTTCGAAACGCTTCGGAGCCTTAAAACCCTGTGTGGCGCGGTGGGCTACATACATTGTGGGATTTGCAGCACTTTTTTTGTTTTTAACATGGGGCTACGGCGATGTGCTGGCCCGAGCTGAACAAGAGAGTTACATATCAGCCTCAGCCGACACCATGCACGGCTTGCTGCGCTTGCCCATGGGTGGCATTTATTGGGTGGGGCGCTGGGCCTTGCTCGTCTACAAATGGGTGTGGAGCGGTGCGCTCTGCATGGCTGCGGTGTACACGCTGACGGCTTGGCTGGCCGACCGCGCCATGCGCTTGCCACGCCAGTGGGACGGCATAGGTTTTGTGCTGCCCGTGGCCCAACTGGGCTGGATTATGTGGCGCGGGGTTAACCTGTACTACAAAAACGAGCCGTCGCTGTTCATCATAATAGCCTTGGCCGTGCTGGCCGTAGTGGCTGTGCTGGCTCTTGTGAGCTGGCTGATTACACGCAAACAGGCTAAAGCCGAATTGCCCGCACGGGTGCAACCGTGGGGCATGCTGGCAGCATTGGTGCTCTGTGCCGGAGCTACCGCTGTGGCACGTACTGCCGGACAGAACACGCTGCTGACGGCTAAAATGCAGCTGATGCAATGGGACGCCGACTGGGATGGCATGATTGCCGCCGGACGCTCGGCCAAACAACCCACACGGGCGGTGGCTGCCTACTATGCTGCGGCACTTGAGGAGAGCGACCAACTGCTTGAGGGGCAATACGACATTCCCTACGATTTTCCGAAACTTAAGCTTGACAGTCTTGACGGCAACGAAGAGTATGGCTTGTTTGAGTCGGACTGCAACTACCACGCAGGTCTGCTCAATGCAGGTTACCGCTGCGCCATGGACAAGGTAGTGATGGGCGGCCCGCGCCTGTTTTACTACAAGCGCATGGCGGTGTGCGCTCTGCTGATGGGCGAGAAGGCACTTTGCCGCAAATACCTCACCTTGATTGACCAAATGCCACTTGAGGGGGCTTTTGTTGAAAAATACTGGGCCATGCTTGACAACCCGGCCTTGGTGAAGGACGATGCCGAACTGCAACATGTACTGTCGCTCGACCCGAGAGAAGAGCGTTTTGAGCAGAACTACCAACAGCCCTTGTTCCTTGGCTACAACATAGGACTGAATTCGGGCACCGATGCCACACTCATTACATCGGCAGCGGCCTGCCTTTACAGCAAGGATTTGCAATCGTTCCTGGCACGTGCACAAATTTTGGCGCAGAAGGGGGCTTCCTTCCCCAGTGCCATGCAACAGGCTCTGGCCATACTGAATGTCAAGAACCATGGTTTGCTGCAACAGTTCCCACAAGTGGGACAGTTTGTACCCGGCGAAATCAGTTCGTTCTATATGGACGCCAAGCCCTACATGGGCAAGAAGAACCGCTTGAAGCTGCGTCACGAGCTGCGTGAGCGCTGGCTGGGCACGTATGTGTATTATTACTACACCGAGAATAACGACCCCGACCAGGTGGTCAAACCTAAACAGAACCAATCGCAGGTGAACTGATGTGTCACTTGGCATGCTTTCAAAAGAACACAATGAATATACACCATATATATAAATGTGTGGCCACAGGTCTTGTAATGGGCTGCATGGTCATGTTCAACGCTTGCAAACCGACAGCGGTGGTGCCAACGGAGGCCACAAGCGTGAACGAAACCGCTAAAATATACCCCGACTACCGCGACATTGTGGTGCCGCCCAACATTGCGCCGCTTAATGTGCAGGTAAAGTCGGCAGGCGACGAATATGTGGGCTGCATCGAGGGTGCAGGGCACCAGGTGCTGGCCGCTGCCGGCAAGGACGGTGTGTTGCAATTCGACTCGCTCGAATGGAAACAGATGCTCAACGCTGCCCGCGGAAAGGACCTTGACGTGACACTCTACGCCAAGCGCGAGGGCGAATGGGTAAAGTTTCCGTCGTACAAAATCAGTGTGGCACAGGAGGACATTGACCGTTACCTGTCGTACCGACTGATTGAGCCGTCGTATGAGTTGTACCGCCAAATGGGATTGTATCAGCGCGATTTGCAGGGCTTTGACGTGCAAACTGTCTACGAAAACAATGACAAATACGACGACAAAGACAACCATTGCGTAAACTGTCATAACTACCAAAATTACAGCACGAAGCGCATGCTGTTCCATGTACGTGCCAAGCATGGCGGCACCGTGTTTATTGAGAATGGCAAAGTGGAGAAACGCACCATCAAGAGCGACTCCATACTGGCCGGCGCCACCTACCCCACCTGGCACCCTACGCAGAACTGGGTGGTGTTCTCGTCAAACCAGACGGGACAGGCTTTCCACATACGCAACCACCAAAAGATTGAGGTGGTGGACTATGGCTCGGACCTCGTGTTTTACGATGTGGACAAGGGCGAGGTGTCGAACATTCTGAAGACGGACGCCGACATGGAGACCTTTCCGTGCTGGGCACCCGACGGACGCAAACTTTACTACACATCGGCACACGTCGAGGCGTTTGCCGGCAAAAACGACAGCGTGCGACGCGAAATTATCACACATATATACAAGGACGTGCGTTACAACGTGATGAGCATGACCTTCGACCCAGCCACCCGCCAATTTGGCACACCACAGGTGGAGGTGGATTGCGCCGCCATGGGCAAGAGCGCCGCCGTAACACGCGTGAGTCCTGACGGACGCTATTTGCTGTTTACGTTGGCGGACTACGGGCAATTTCACATTTGGCACAAGGCTGCCGACCTGTACGTGAAGGACTTGCAAACGGGCAAGGTTTACCCGCTCACCGCCACCAACAGCAAGGACGCTGACAGTTACCACACATGGAGCTCTAACGGACGCTGGATAGTGGTGGCCTCGCGTCGTGACGACGGATCGTACACCCGCCCCTACATAGCTTATTTCGACCGCAACGGCCAGGGACACAAGGCCTTTTTGCTGCCGCAGCTCAACCCTGTGCAGAACATATTGCTGCCAAAGAGCTACAATGTGCCCGAACTGACCAAGGACGCTGTCAACACAAAGGGCATAAAGGAGGCTATTTACAAGGACTGATGCCCACATCGGGTGGCAAGATTAGTGAACGGGCAGACAGGCTTTACGTTACTTATCTTGCCACCTTATAATATAAGGGATATACAGGTCGACATACTTACCCGTCAACTTGTCAACCCGCCCCCCGCCAAAGACTACAACAAACTATTTGTACATGAACATATTACGCAAACGACTTGACGTCATGCTCAAAGTGTGGCTGCTGGCAATAGCTTGCTGCCTGCCCCTGGCATCGCACGCTGTGCTGAAGGAAAAGGACTTGGCCGCCACACTGGCTGTGCTGCGAGCCGAACTGGCCAACACATATAACGAACAGAAACAGAACATCGCACGCTACAATGTGATAGCGCAGATGCAGCACAAGCAGATGATATCGCTCATGCAGCGCAGCGACCAAATAGGGCTGATGCTGTACTCGCAGAAACAGGACTTTACGTTTGACATGACGTATGCCTGCCACGAGGCCACATCGCTCTACCACGAGTTTAACAAGCGCAGCATGCCGTACCAAAAGATTTTGGACCGCATCAACACGGAACTGAACCGTTACAACGCGCTTATCAGTTCGCTCCAGACCATTCCGCCCGCCGTGGCCGGCAACAACGCGCACCCGCAAGTGCCCGTCAAGGGCAAACAGCCCACACCGCTGCTGGTGGGGCCTATTGGCGGCAAGCCCGCCCCCAAAGGTGCCGTGCAACCCTTCATGCTCAGCAAGCAAGGACAGGCCGACCGCGACTCGTGCCTGAAGTACGCCACCGCCCTGCGCGACAACCTCGACCGCATGAAGCAGAGCGTGGTGCAGGACAACCAGCACTACAAAATGACCGCGGGCAAACTGGGCAAGCTCAACGACTATGCCCTGCAACGCTATACTGCCATTCAGCACAACATTTTCATTAACGGCGATGCCAACTACCTTGAGATTTTGGCCCAGTTTTCGCGCTATCTGCAAATGGCCAAGGCCGATGCCAACGAAAAGTACGACGTAGAGAAAGTGCAGGACAAGAACAAGCAGCACAACGTAGAGTCGCAATGGCGCGGACCTATCGTAGTGGGCTTGAGCATCTTTGTATTGTTCTACATTTTCGTAGCCTCGCTATTGAGCAATGTGCTGGTGCGCTGGCTTGTACCAAAGCGTTTCCGCACCGAAGAGTTCATGAAGAAAAAGGTGTGCCTCATTCTGGCTGCCGCCATGATAATTTTTGCCATATCTATCATGGTGTGCCGCACATTTATGTACCACAACTTCTTCCTCATGGCGTCGAAACTGCTCATTGAGTACGCATGGCTGCTATGTGTCATCTTTGTATCGCTGCTTATTCGCATCAAAGGTGACCAAATCAAGAGCGGTTTCCGCATTTATACGCCCATTATGCTGATGTCTTTCGTAGTCATCAGTTTCCGCATCATCTTCATACCCAACAACTTGGTGCAACTGATTTTCCCGCCCATACTGCTGGCGTTCACCCTGTGGCAATGGAGCGTTATCAGACGACACAACAACAATATTCCGCGCAGCGACATATTCTACACCTGGGTGTCGCTCACCATCATGGTGGCATCGACCTTTGCCGCATGGTACGGCTACACGCTGCTCTCGGTACAGATATTGATATGGTGGATGTTCCAGCTGGCTTGTATACAGACGGTTACCTGCATCTACGACTTGCTGGCCGTATACGAAGAGCGCTATCTGGCCAAACACATTGGCGAGATTGCCAACAACAAGGTGGCACGCCTCAACATATTGGAGGCTATACGCAAACGGCACGAAAAGCATATCAACCAAACTTGGCTGTACGACTTTGTAGCCATGTCGGTGGTGCCTGTTATGGGGGTGTTGTCTATTCTGCTCTCTATCTGGTGGGCTGCAAACGTGTTCGACCTCACCGCCACCGTGACAAGCATCTTCATGTTCAATTTCTTGAACGTGCCCGATGTGGTGCAACTCTCACTGGCCAAAATTGTGGCGGTAGCATCGCAATACTTCATCTTCCGCTACCTCAACTACCTTATCAAGGCACTCTACCACAAATACCACAAGAGCAAAGTGGTGGTCAACGGCAAGCCCAACTTTACACTGGCCAACAACATCATCGGCATCTGCGTGTGGGGACTCTACGCCATCATATCTATCCGCTTGCTCAAAATACCCTCAACCGCCATATCAGTCATTTCGGCAGGTTTGGCCACAGGTGTCGGCTTTGCCATGAAGGATTTGCTCGAAAACTTCTTCTACGGCATTTCACTCATGACCGGACGTGTGCGCGTGGGCGACTTTATAGAATGTGACGGCATACGCGGCAAGGTGGACAGCATCACCTACCAAAGCACACAAATTGTCACTGCCGACGGCTGCGTAATAGCGTTCCTCAACAGTTCGCTCTTTAGCAAGAACTTTAAGAACATCACCAAAAACCACTCTTACGAAATGGTGAAAGTGCCCGTGGGCGTGGCTTACGGTGTAAACGTGGACGAGGTGCGCACAATGCTCATTGACGCTGTAAAACAGCTGCAGGGCAAGCAGGCCGACGGCCGCGACATCATCAGCTCCAAGCAGCCCATCAGCGTGGTATTTGACGAGTTTGGCGACAACAGTGTCAACCTGTTCGTAACCTACTGGGTGCTCGTCGAACAAAAATTTGTCATGACAGGACGCATAAAAGAGGCCATCTACAACACACTCAATGCCCACAACATTGAGATACCCTTCCCGCAACGCGATTTGCACATACGCTCCGTTGAAACCGTGCTGCCCATCAGCAACAAACAATAACGCCGCCCAACGGCACAACAACACAACAGTCCCTCCGCACCGGTACAGCCAATGCAAACAGTTGCGCTGCACCAAACGGAGGGGCCGTTGCTGAGAAAATACGAAAAAGTTGCTGACAAAGGCACGCTTTTCGTTGGTTATTCCGATAAAAGTTGCTACCTTTGCAGCCCGAATGGTGTAGTGTACACCTACACCTCTTACTACAGCAAATAATAAAACAATATATAACAATAAAAAAACAAAGAAATGCCTACTATTCAACAATTGGTAAGAAAGGGCAGAAGCGTAGCAGCCGAAAAGAGCAAATCTCCGGCACTCGACTCATGCCCCCAACGTCGTGGCGTTTGCGTGCGTGTGTACACCACCACACCTAAGAAGCCTAACTCAGCTATGCGTAAGGTAGCCCGTGTGCGCTTGACTAACTCTAAGGAAGTTAACTCTTACATCCCTGGCGAAGGCCACAACCTGCAGGAGCACAGCATCGTGCTCGTACGCGGTGGCCGTGTTAAGGACCTCCCTGGTGTACGTTACCACATCGTTCGCGGTACACTCGATACTGCCGGTGTTGCCAACCGTACACAGCGCCGTTCTAAGTACGGTGCAAAGCGTCCCAAGGCCGCTAAGAAGTAATTCTTCTACACTATCTTGAACAGTGCAAATGTGCAAATGTGAGAATGTGCAAATGTTGGAAGCTTGACAGTGATTTGGCGCTGCAAGCGTATAACGTGTAACACACCATTCCATATTTGCATATTTGCCGTTTCAAGCCCCCCCCTAAACAAAACGATGACAGCATGCGCCACCAAGGCGCGTCTGCATATACACATTTTATTTATTCACACTTGGTTTGCAGCGGTTGAGTAAACTCCCGACGGGGAGTTGAAGAACTGAATTGCAGCCCTACTAAAACCAATTTTACTCAAAATGAGAAAAGCTAAACCAAAGAAGCGCGTCATCCTTCCCGATCCCGTATTCGGCGACGTAAAAGTTTCAAAGTTCGTTAACCACCTGATGTACGACGGCAAGAAGTCAATCTCTTACGAAATCTTCTACAACGCCCTCAACATCGTAGGCGAGAAGATGAAGGATCAGGAAAAGAGCGCCCTCGAAATCTGGAAGGCAGCCCTCGACAAGATCACTCCCCAGGTAGAGGTTAAGAGCCGCCGTATCGGTGGTGCCACATTCCAGGTTCCTACTGAAATCCGCCCCGACCGCAAGGAGTCAGTAGCCATGAAGAATATGATTGCCTTCGCCCGCAAGCGTGGTGGCAAGACTATGGCTGACAAGCTCTCTGCCGAAATCATGGACGCTTTCAACGAACAGGGTGGTGCCTTCAAGCGTAAGGAAGATATGCACCGTATGGCCGAGGCCAACCGCGCATTCGCTCATTTCAGATTCTAATTTCAATTGAGAATACATTAAACGATGGCAAAGCACGATTTACATTTGACTCGTAACATCGGTATCATGGCTCACATCGATGCCGGTAAGACTACAACTTCTGAGCGTATCCTGTTCTACACAGGTAAAACTCACAAGATTGGCGAGGTACACGATGGTGGCGCTACCATGGACTGGATGGCCCAGGAGCAGGAGCGCGGTATCACTATCACCTCAGCTGCCACTACCTGCCAATGGCACTGGAACAACCAGATCTACAAGATCAACTTGATTGATACTCCGGGACACGTTGACTTTACTGCCGAGGTAGAACGTTCACTCCGCGTGCTCGATGGCGCTGTAGCAACTTACTGTGCAGTAGGTGGCGTTGAACCCCAGTCTGAAACTGTATGGCGTCAGGCTGACAAGTATAACGTACCACGTATCGGTTATGTAAACAAGATGGACCGTTCAGGTGCCGACTTCTTTGAAGTTGTACGCCAGATGAAGGCCATTCTTGGCGCTAATCCTTGTGTAATCTCAATTCCTATCGGTGCCGAAGAGAACTTCAAGGGTATCGTTGACCTCATCAAGATGAAGGCTATCTTCTGGCACGATGAGACAATGGGCGCTGAATACGAAGTAGACGACATTCCTGCCGAACTCAAAGACGAGGCTCAGGAATGGCACGACAAGATGGTAGAAACTGCCGCTGAGTGCGATGAAGCCTTGATGGAGAAGTTCTTCGACGATCCTTCTTCAATCACTGAAGAGGAAATTGTGGCCGCTATCCGCAAGGGTACCCTCGCCATGGACATCGTTCCTATGACTCAGGGTTCTTCATTCAAGAACAAGGGTGTACAGACTCTGCTCGACTACGTATGTATGTTCTTGCCCTCACCCCTCGACACTCCCAACATCGTGGGTACAAACCCCGAAACTGGCGAAGAGGAAGACCGCAAGCCGAGCGAAGAGGAACACACTGCAGCTCTCGCATTCAAGATTGCTACCGACCCCTATGTAGGCCGTCTGACATTCTTCCGCGTTTACTCTGGTAAGATTGAAGCTGGTTCTTACATCTACAACACCCGTTCACGCAAGAAGGAACGCGTTTCACGTCTGTTCCAGATGCACTCTAACCACCAGAACCCCGTTGAGGTTATCTCAGCCGGTGATATCGGTGCAGGTGTAGGTTTCAAGGATATTCACACTGGTGATACACTCTGCGACGAGGACGCACCTATCGTACTCGAATCTATGGACTTCCCCGATCCCGTTATCGGTATCGCTGTTGAGCCTAAGACTCAGAAGGACCTCGACAAGCTCTCACAGGGCTTGGCCAAGTTGGCTGAAGAGGATCCTACCTTCACCGTTAAGACTGACGAGCAGAGCGGCCAGACCGTAATCTCAGGTATGGGTGAGCTCCACTTGGATATCATCATCGACCGTCTGAAGCGTGAGTTCAAGGTTGAATGTAACCAGGGTAAGCCTCAGGTTAACTACAAGGAGGCTATCACCAAGACTGTTAACCTCCGCGAGGTGTACAAGAAGCAGTCGGGTGGTCGTGGTAAGTTCGCCGACATCATCGTTAACGTTGGTCCTGTAGACGAAGACTTCAAGGAAGGCGGCCTGCAGTTCATCAACAAGGTGACTGGCGGTAACATTCCTAAGGAATTCATCCCCTCAGTACAGAAGGGCTTTGAGAACGCCATGAAGAGCGGTGTGCTCGGTGGCTTCCCCTTGGACAGCTTGAAGGTTGAGTTGCTCGATGGTTCATTCCACCCCGTTGACTCTGACCAGTTGTCATTCGAAATCGCTGCCCTCCAGGCTTACAAGAACGCTTGCTCACAGGCTGGCCCCGTGCTCATGGAGCCTATCATGAAGCTTGAGGTTGTAACACCTGAGGAGAACATGGGTGACGTTATCGGTGACTTGAACAAGCGTCGTGGCCAGGTTGAAGGTATGGAAAGCAGCCGTAGCGGTGCACGTATCGTTAAGGCAATGGTTCCTCTGGCCGAAATGTTCGGTTATGTAACTGCCCTCCGTACCATCACTTCAGGTCGTGCATCAAGCTCTATGCAGTACGACCACCACGCACCTGTATCTTCAAGCATCGCCAAGAGCGTGCTCGAGGAAATCAATGGTCGCGTAGACTTGGTTAAGTAATTAGCCAACACTTAGCAAACAACATTTTACTTTGATTGGGAGCGGGATAACGAATGACTCTTATCCCGCCCGCCCAACAAAGTGTTTCATTACAAACAATTATAATACACAATGAGTCAGAAAATCCGTATTAAGCTGAAAAGCTTCGATCACACTCTCGTTGAAAAGTCAGCTGAGAAGATCGTGAAGAATGTTAAGGCCACTGGTGCCGTAGTGAGCGGTCCTATCCCCCTCCCTACTCGCAAGCGCATCATCACTGTTAACCGCTCTACCTTCGTTAACAAGAAGAGCCGCGAACAGTTTGAGATCTCAACTTACAAGCGTCTTATCGACATCTACAGCTCAACTGCCAAGACTGTTGACGCTTTGATGAAGCTTGAGTTGCCTTGTGGCGTTGAAGTAGAAATCAAGGTATAGTACCCTGACCACTACATCATTCTTTCAAACAAAGGAATGCAAAAGTCCCTCATCGACAATAGAAATACTCTCTTGTCAATGGGGGACTTCGCATTTTATATGCAACTTATCGTTTAGCAATATGCAAAGTGATGAGGTCAGGAGAATGTGGTGCTCTATGAGATTAGCCGCTAACGCGGAGGACATAAGAACAAAAGGACATAAGAACAAAAGATATAACGTTCGTGATAGCCGCTTAGCGCGGAAAACATAAGCAACATAAGTTTTCTCTAAAAAAGGATTATGAGTATCCTAAGTAACACACGAAATC
>OBAD01000037.1_pt1 | contig 35134 bp, 23 predicted proteins | sample 1494861 | NCBI WGS metagenome assembly OBAD01 (sample SAMEA3360681, study PRJEB22359) | human gut metagenome | biome: ENVO:urban biome; feature: ENVO:human-associated habitat; material: ENVO:feces | place: Bangladesh | collected 2011
TACAGTATTACGCAGAATCTCGTCCTGCACATTCTTGTATTCAGAAATGTTCAATGGCTTATAGTTTTTGATAGGATTACTGAACGAGAATGTGTAGCCGAAATCTACCTTGGTCTTCTCATTGCGCTTTCCGTTCTTGGTCTTGACAATAACGACACCATTGGCTCCACGTGATCCATAGATTGCAGTAGCTGCGGCATCTTTCAGCACGTCGATACTCTCAATATCGTTTGGTGAGATATTGATGAGCGGGTTGATGCCGGTATCCTCCATAAAGGTAGGAACGCCATCAATGACATAAAGAGGCTGGTTGTTGTTACCCTTACCCGATTTAGGATAAGGAGATGTAATACCGCGGATGTTTAACTTGAGAGATGAACCAGGCTCACCATTTGCGGTAGTAGCCAATACGCCCTTTACAGTACCCTGAAGAAGACCATCGAGGGTTGGTGTGGTAGCAGCCAATTTGCTTATCTGTTCCTGACTCACGGTAGAGATAGCCGTGGTCACATTCTTGCGGCTCTTACTTCCGTATCCGATGACTACGAGATCATCCAGCGCAACATGATCCAACTCGAGCATCATGTTTTGCTCTTTTACGCCACGAAATTCAATACTCTTCGATTTGTAACCGATGCTGGAAAATACAATTTTAGGATGCGCCATAGATGGAAATTCCAGTATGTAGTTACCATCAGCATCAGTGATAACACCATAGCTTGTGCCTTCGATCTGCACCGTGACACCTACCAGAGGATTTCCATCGGAATCAATCACTCTTCCTTTTATAAAGGTATGACCTTTTTCTTGCACATTTTCAATACCAGCCGCAAAACTGGTATGAACTGGAAGGGCTGCCTGCACAAAGCTGGCTGAAGTTGCTGCCAAGAAAAGCAACAAGCTTTTTTTCTTCTTCATAATAACTGAATGTTAGTTAAACTTCATGTTTATTGCGCAAAAGTATAAAAAATATCTAAAACTATAGCATAATGTTATACAATTAACTTATTTTTCACACATATTCCTACTTTTTCTGCTATTTTACTTGCATTTTCCTCGTTTTTAAGTCTTTTTCTATAAAAAATGCTATCAGTAAACGTTCTAACCAAACAAAGTGTATCCTGCTCTCCTTAATTATTATTATAAAGAGGATTCCATAGCTTTGTGTTATGGAATCCTCCCCTACTCTACTTAGAGCTTCATTTCTTCATATTCCAGTCCGAAGACATCCGCTACGGCCTTGAATACTACCTTTCCATTTACGATATTCAAACCTCTATACAAGGCTTTATCCTCCTTACATGCCTTTCGCCAACCCTTGTCAGCAAGTTCCAATGCATATTTCAGCGTAGCATTGGTCAAGGCTGTAGTAGAGGTATTTGGCACAGCACCAGGAATATTAGCTACTGCATAATGCACGATTCCATCGACCATATATATCGGATTAGAATGTGTGGTTGGATGCGATGTTTCAAAACAGCCGCCCTGATCGATTGCTACATCAACAAGTACAGTTCCCGGCTCCATCAATTTCAACATATCTTTCGTAATAAGATGCGGTGCCTTATCACCTGGTACGAGCACACTACCCACAACGATATCCACATCATGCAATTCTCTACGGATATTATGCTCGTTGGAATAGAGCGTGTGTACATTGACAGGCAGCTCCATCTCTAACTGACGAAGACGAGGCAAACTGATATCTGTAATCCATACATCAGCTCCCATTCCTGCAGCCATTCTTGCTGCAGCCTCTCCTACGGTTCCACCTCCCAATACCAAAACCTTGACGCGGTTCACACCAGGCACACCACTCATCAGTTTCCCTTTTCCTCCCTTAGTTTTCTGCAGATAAAAAGCACCATTAACAATGGCCATTCTTCCTGCTACTTCACTCATCGGAATGAGTAAAGGCAAATGGTGGTTGTCTGTTTCTACCGTCTCGTAAGCCAGACAGACGGCTCCACTCTTGAGCATAGCATCGGTAAGTTCCTTGTCACAGGCAAAATGGAAATAAGTGAATACAAGCTGGTCCTGATGGATAAGTGGATATTCCTCGGCGATAGGTTCTTTCACTTTTACAATCATTTCCGCCTCACGATATACACTCTGGATGTCGGGTAAGATTCTGGCCCCTACCTTTTCATACGCTTCATCAGCAAATCCGCTGTTTACACCAGCTGTATGCTGAACCATCACTTCATGACCATGTCGAATGAACTCTGCTACACCTGCCGGTGTCATTCCAACACGGTTCTCATTATTCTTAATCTCTTTTGGAATACCTATTTTCATGATGTTATAGTTTTAAAGGTTTGACATCAGTTATTTTTAATTCTGTAAAGTTATTGAAAATATCTATAGGTTGTATACTTTGATGTTAATATTTAACAAATCTTATATTGGTTACATACTCATATCAATATTTTAGTTTATTCTAATTGACAGCAATTATTTTATTAGTTTATCAGTTTATTAGTTTATCCGTATATTCTATTTATCCGACAATTAGTATATTCTAATTTTAGATTATAAGAATATTAGAAAATTAGAATATTATTCATGTAGATTGTTAGAAAAGTATAAAAAACTAGTTTTCTTTAGAAATAAAAAAGAATAAATTCTTTTATATCAACTATTTTACCTATTTTTGCAGCAAATATTAGAACTTAAGAACATTAGATCAATCAAATATAAGACTTTTAGAATTATCATAAGTTAGGATAAAAGTTTATTAGTTTGTTCTAATTGCCAGCAATTCTAATATTCGGAGAAAAGATTAAACGAAAATAAGAAGCTAAAAGTAACAAGAATAAGACATGAAACATGAATTACAGGAAATTGTTGCAGTAGTGAACAACAAGGGTGGAGTAGGAAAGACAGCCACCGTGCAGTCTCTCGCATCAGGAATGGTTCGACTGAATCATAATCTCCGTATTTTGGTGATTGACTTAGACCCACAATGCAACCTTTCTTCGCTTTTCGGGGTGAGAGACAATGAATATGACAACATATACAACGCCATGTGTAAACAGAGTGGTGTTCCTGTTTATAAATGTAAGAATGGAGTATACGCTGTTCCTGGATCTGCTCAGATGGAAAATATTGAGCAACACCTTCCGGGCGGTCCTTCGCTGAGAGAACAGATGAAGAGCTACACCGTATTGCTGAGCTGTCTGCAAGACAACGATTGCCATGACATGACGGGAGAAGGACTTAAAAACGTATTCGATGATTTCGACTACATCTTTATCGACTGTCCTCCAGCTCTTTCTAAGAACACTTACAATGCTCTGGTTGCTGCGAGCAAGATCTTGATTCCAGTTCAAATGGAAGCTTTATCTGTCAAGGGAGTAAGCGAAGTGCTCAGCGTTATGGATGAAGTGAAGGAGTTCCACATGAACGATAATCTGGAATTACTTGGACTCCTGCCAGTTATGGTAGATGAGCGAACAAAGATTACCAAGCAGTTGAGTAAACTCTTAGGCGAAAAACATGGCGACTTAATTCTTCCTTGCCGCATCCGACGCTCTGTGAAGTTCCTGGAAGCTCAGGCTCACGGACAAAGCATTTTCGAATATGCACCTTACTCAAGTACAGGTATCGATTACGAAATAGCTATCAAGCACATGTTTAACATAAAGATATAATCTACTCAGAATAGGGTAGGGTTAAGCATGCAATGATAAAAAATAGAAGACAAAATTATAAACAATAATAATTATGGCTGTAGCAAAGAGAAATATTGAGGAAATTGGTGAGTCGATTGAAAATATGGGAAAGAACGACCGACCAAGTTTGTTAAATACAGAAGTTGCAAAGAGCGAAGAGGATAAAAACGCATCTAAAGGTGGACGTAAGAGAAAAAGTTACTGGACTGCAGAAGAAAGACGCACCAGAACAAGTGTAGCAACATATCTTAATAAGGAAGAACTCCTTCTCTTGAAGATGAAATGCCTTGCAGATGATATTCCACAGGAAAACTTGCTCTACAACATTCTGATGGATTACTTGAAAAAGTAAGCAAACAAAAGAGTAGGTTTTACAGGGTGAAAACCACAAAACTGTTTACCTGAAAAGGCGCAAAGTCTTAAAAAAGGTATAAACACCTTCAAAAACCACATTTCTGTTTACCAAAAGATGATAATTAAAAATTATATATTATAATAGGTTATAATATACTTATATATTACGGGAGTTGTAACCTCTTGACTATTAGGTAGTTATTTTCATTTAGGTAAACAGAAATGTGGTTTTAGGTAAACAACTTTGTGGTTTTAGGTAAACAGTTTGGTGGTTTTAGGTAAACAGAAATGTGGTTTTAGGTAAACAACTTTGTGGTTTTAGGTAAACAGTTTGGTGGTTTTAGGTAAACAGAAATGTGGTTTTAGGTAAACAACTTTGTGGTTTTAGGTAAACAGTTTGGTGGTTTTAGGTAAACAGAAATGTGGTTTTAATATGAGTGACTCAAAAGTAAACAAGAATCTGGTGTGGATTAACACACCTTTTTCACTGACAAAACTTGATAAGCAATATACATTATTGCAGCAAAACATATTGATGGTTGCAAGTACCCATCTCCAGAAGTATGTAGAAGAGTACTTCACTGAGAAGAGGGTGCTTGGAGATTCTCGCTCCGACTATCTTTTCGAGAAAGGTATAGAGCATGCTGTCATGGAGATACCGCCTATCATAATAGACATCAAGGATTTCCAGGTATCAACGGAGTTTCATAATTACAAGAATCTGCGTGATACGCTGAAAAATGACATTCTCAACCTCTCTGTGCGTGTTAAGATGGACAACAATACAGAGAAGATACAGCATGTATTCTCAAACATCGAGATTCCGACAACGCAGAAAGGCTATACAAAGAGCGATGGAGAGAAGGTAGAGCGCATCAAGGGTGAAGTAATACTTGAGATAGATCCTAAGCTCACCATGAGCCTCTTTGACATGCGCCAGGGATACATTCACCATATCTCCATGATCGCTAAATATTCCAAGAAGGTGAATACGCCACGTCTCTATATTTATCTGCTTCGCCAGATGGGGCTTGACAAGTGTCTGGATGTAAAGGTAGAGTTCTTGCCGATGAAACAGTATCTGGGTCTGGTAGAACTTGATGAACATGGCAATATTCTGCTTGACGACAAGGGAGAACCTGTGATGAATAAATATCCTAAGTTCTCGCAATTCAGAAAACAGGTACTCGATGTCGTAAGGGAAGACCTCAACAGAATGGCCAGCCGCAGCGAGACGGATATCGTATTTGATGAATTTTCTGATGAAGACTTTATTTATCGGAACGGGAAGTGTAAGGGTGATCCTGAATATATTGTCTTCCATATCAAGCGAACGGATGTCGGTATCAACCATATCGGTGATAAAGATGCAGATATAGCCCGTCGCCTGAATGAAAAGATTAACCGTAACAAGGGAAAGAAAGCATCTGAAGATAATATGCTGCAGGGAGATCTTTTTGCACATGTATATCAGAATCCAGACAAGAAGATAGAAGTTGATACTACTCAAGGTTCTGAGCAATGGAATCAGTTTGTTTCGATGGTGCATGATGATAATCAGATTGCTTTGTTGAAGAGATGCAAATTCATTGGTATCAAGAATGACAGATTCTGTGTTGCTGCCAGTGATTATGATTTTGTAGCTTTAAAAACTTCAGGTCTTGAAAGGCTTGCACAAGAATTCTTTAATTGTGTTGGCTCATTCATGCCTGTATTCTATAGAGCCTAAACTGAACAATATTTCAGAAGAGGAAGTAGGGGAGTACCTTATTTCCTCTTTTTCGTAAAACCACATTTCTGTTTACCTACTTTTGAAAATGTCTTATCCTCTCAAGCCCAAAATTGTTTACCAGATATATTTTTGATAAAGATACATTTCTTTTGGATGAATCTATTAAATATTGTTTAATAGATAGATTCCCAATGCCTTTTATGCTTTTATGTATATTTTAGGTAAACTGTTTTATGGTTTAGGTAAATAGTATTGTGGTTTTATCCAAAAGATACTATTTCTTTCCTTGTTCTATCTGTTATAAGACTACGAAAATAATAGTTTGATTAAATCCTGTAACTGTATGAATATCAGCATGTATCTTGCGAATCTACTAAACTGGCTGTCATGTTCTTCGGTTCTTTTCTATGGTAGCTGTAGGATACAACTTTCAAAAACCACAAAACTGTTTACCTGTTTTTAAGATGATTTTTAGTTGCTATAAACCACATTTCTGTTTACCTAAGGAGAAGATAGTGTCTTTAGCAATGTAGGTAAACAGTTTTGTGGTTTAGGTAAACAGAAATGTGGTTTTTGGTACATAATAATGTGGTTTTTGGTAAACAGTTTTGTGGTTTATGAGTTGTTTTCTTTATTTTAGGTAAACAGTTTTGTGGTTTTTCTCCGATATATGAATAGACTCCTAATTGTCTAATTGCCTAATTGTAGAATTGTCTAATTGCCGGAAAAACTATATAAGTAAGCTTCATTGCCCATGTTGAGTACTTACAATAACCAACGAAGCCTGTTTCAGTGGGCATTGAAACAGGCTTCGTTTTTTCTGTATCTGAGGTTGTTTTTATTCATTTTCCTTATATTTCTGCAAACGGTTGACTATCTTGTAGCCTCTTCCATATCTTTTGCCTTTGATACCAATCAGTCCACCATTATAGTAATTCAATACTTCTTCTTTATGTAGTCTGGATAGGGTGGTATTGAAGCAGTTTTTCTTAAGAGTAGGATAGAGTTGTATAGTCTTCTCCAGGAGATTCTCTTTTGTTTGTGGGAGAGATTCCTCTGTTAAAACCTTTACCATCGTCGATGCCAGAGAAGGCTTGGTATCATTTCTCAAGCTAGTCTTCTCTTTCTTCTCCTTCTTTACTTTCTTCTCCTTCTTATGGTTGTCGACAGTTGGAGTAGCAGTCTTTATCTCTTCCTTCTTTGCCTGTTTGGCAAAGGATTCCGTATTGATGTTGAGTTTCAGTCCCAGAATATCCGAAATGATGTTCTTAAGGACATAGATGAACAGCTCGCTGTCTTCGCTCTTGAGTGAGGTTTCCTGTTTCCAGTAGCGACTCTTGAAAGCAAGTTGAGTCAACTCTTCAATTTCCTGTGCAGAAATATCTTCTTTGTTCGTGAGACGTGCATTGGCTACATTGAGGAATGAAGTAAAGGAGAAAGTGGAGAATTGACTTGGGATGACGTATGTGAAAACATGACTGTTTTCTCCCTTTGCTGAAGGGTGTCTGAGATTAATCATACTCATCCCCTTTACCAGTGCTATCAGGAAAGCCATGCTGGCGTATGAGAGGCTTGTATTTTCAACCTCACAGATTCCTTTATAGTCGAGGTTCTTATCCGAGATAAAGTTCATGGTGAAAATACCATAGTTGGTCCATTCTGTAGAATAGAGCAACTGCTGGAGTGTTGGGTCTTCTGGTACTCCTAAACCTCGGTTAACGCTGTCTATATAGCGACGCATGGTTTCCAAATCATCCCATTGGAGAAGTGAATTATCTCCCGACTCATTGTTTCTGATGCAGCCGATGATTCCCAGTCTGATAACGTCAGGGGAAGTTGAAGTTCGCAGATGATTAGCGAGCTTGGCAAATAAATTAGGCATCCAGTCGAAATCATCAACTGGCGAATCTATATAGTCTTCCTGATAGTAGTTGTTATCAGTAAAATCTAAATCTTGATACATGCTATATTCTGTGAAAATTTTGAATTCAAATCTTTTATGCAAAGGTAAGAAAAAATATTCTATTCTCCAAATTTTTGGCTAACTATTTGAACATCAGAGTATATTTTATGGTTTTGTTTGCCTGAAAATCACAAAAATGGTCATACTTGTAAGAAAATCTCCCTTTTTTTAGTTGACAGGTCAAAAGGTGAGAAAGATTCTGTATTTTTTTCTTGTATGATTGAAATGTTTTTTGTAACTTCGCAGCATGATAAAACATGAATAATAATACTTATATATAATTTAAGGTGAAAGCATTTACATATATCCAGCAAGGAAAGTTTGGCTTCACAGAAAAAGAGAAGCCTACGATAATAGATGAGCATGATGCCATCGTAAGAGTTACGCTGAGCAGTATCTGTACCAGCGATCTTCACATCAAGCATGGTTCTGTGCCTCGAGCTGTACCCGGGATTACTGTTGGCCATGAGATGGTAGGAATTGTAGAGAAAGTAGGGGAGGAGGTTACCCACGTGAAACCGGGAGACAGAGTAACCGTGAATGTGGAGACTTTCTGCGGAGAATGTTTTTACTGCAAGCATGGATACGTGAACAACTGTATTTCTCCACATGGCGGATGGGCACTGGGATGCAGAATCGATGGCGGACAGACGGAATATGTGAGGGTTCCGTATGCTACTACAGGTTTGAACAAGATACCTGATTCTGTAAGCGATGAGCAGGCTCTCTTCGTTGGCGATATCCTTGCTACAGGATTCTGGGCTACGAGAATATCTGAAATCACAGAAGAGGATACGGTGCTGATTATCGGTGCCGGTCCTACGGGTGTCTGCTGTTTGCTTTGCACCCTGCTCAAGAATCCAAGTAACATTATCGTCTGCGAGAAATCACAGGCTAGGCGAGAGTTCATCCAGAAGCATTACCAACAGGTGATGGTTGTTGAACCTGAGGATTGTGAGGCATTTGTCAGACAGCATAGTCAGCATTGTGGAGCCGATGTGGTGATGGAGGTAGCTGGTGGTTCGGATACCTTCCAGCTTGCCTGGAGATGTGCCCGTCCTAATGCCATCGTCACCATCGTCGCCATGTATGACAAGCCACAAATACTTCCGCTTCCTGATATGTATGGCAAGAACCTCATCTTCAAGACGGGAGGTGTGGATGGATGCGACTGTGGGGAAATCCTTGATTTGATAGCCCAGGGAAAGATAGATACCACTCCTCTGGTTACCCATCGTTTCCCGCTTTCAAGAATAGAAGAGGCATACGATGTCTTTGAGAACCGCAAGGATGGAGTCATCAAGGTTGCGATATTTCCGGGATAAACAAGAAGAGGGTGAATCATTAACTTATGACACACCCTCTTTCCTGTTAAAATAAATATTAAACTTTACTGTCAGGAATGGCAGATACAACACCTTGGTGCATCATACGCGATTTTTCTTTAGCCAATGCCTGCATATCCACTGCCACATCGTCTTCATCCACGATTTCTACGCCAGTCATCGTTTCGATTACGTCTTCCATGGAAACCACTCCTCTCAGACATCCGTATTCATCCACGATGATAGAGATGTGTTCTCGTTTTTCCAACATCTTTTCCCATATCTGGTATAGAGATTCATCCTCGTTGAAGGAAAGAATCGGACGCATCAGCTCGGATAATCTGGTTTGGAACTCATCGTCTGAAATCGATTTGAGAACCATATCTTTCAATACGTATCCCACAATGATATCCTTGTTGTTGTCATAAACAGGAATGCGTGAGAAATTCCATTCTTTCTGTTCGTAAAACTCTTTGGTAGTCAGATTCATGTTGGCTGATTCTACTACGATGGATGGAGTCATGATCTCCTTGGCCTTTACTCCGGCAAGGCGAATGCAGCTTTTGATGATTTTGCTTTCCGATTCACGGAAGATGCCTTCTGTAGTACCTACGTCTACCATAGCCGATACCTCTTCGCGACTCATGGAAGCCTGGTGATTCTTCGGAGTAAATACCTTAGTGATAAGTTCCGAAAGCAGCACCAAAGGATAGGTGATGAAGATGAGCACACGGATGATCTTGGTAGATGTCATGGCAAGAGAGCGCCAATATGAAGCTCCGATGGTTTTCGGGATGATTTCTGAAAGTACCAGAATCAGAAGGGTGAGAATGGCGGAAATGATACCGAAGTATTCTTCGCCAAAGAGTTTCATAGACTCGGCTCCGACACCGGCAGAACCGATGGTGTGGGCGATGGTGTTGAGCGAAAGAATAGCACCCACCGGACGGTCTACATTATTCTTATACTGTTTCATCAGTGAGGCAGTCTTGTTGCCTTGATTCTCCTTCATCGAGATAAACGACATCGGGGTAGAAAGTAGTACCGCCTCAAGAACGGAGCATAAAAAGGATAGTGACAGAGCACCTAAAAAATATAAAATGATTAAACCCATGTAATTTTTAATTCGTTAATAATATGTTATCTCAAGCAAGATAGATATTACTTCCGAAGACTACAATTGAGGATGTAATGGGGAATATTACATCTATGTTTATCCAATATAAGTGCATTTATAAATACCATTACTATATGTTTCAATTTTCTGCAAAGATACAGATAAAAATATGAATTTAATATGATTTTGCTGAAAATTAAATTGTTTTAATATGTTTTTGTAAAAAATCTTGTTGCATTTTCTATATTGTCCTTATTGGCAAACATCCCTTTTTCATATCTGTGAGTTTTATGCATATTAGCATTCCAGAAATTCTTTGTTCGATATGGAAAACATATATTTCATCTTAACCGTGAAATAATTGGGAGGTTTTGCAATTGTTAATTTCAAAGGTATATCGTGTTTATGCTTGTTCTTTCATCGAGAATCATTACTTTTGCTTCAGAAATATCGAGGTAATGGTTCTTTACAAATGCGCTTGCGCATGAGAGGGAAATGTACTACATCCCTGTAGCCTAATACGGGGTTTTAGAAAAACACCCTGAAATCCCCAAAAATGTTAAGTAAAACGTTTTGACATTCGTGCGGCAAGCCGTGGGGGGATTAGGCTCAGGGAATACTTTCTTAAGAACCTTTCTAAAAAAAACAATAACACACACCAATAGGTGGTCGGAGAACTTTTTTGTTGTGTGTGTTATTACATTTGTCTGGTTTTCTTAGAAAAGTTAGTTAGAATAGGGATTTTATACTTTTATGGGTCACCCACAAGGGGACTCATCCTCATTCTTACTGCTATATATATTTCCCTATCCGGCTACCTACCATATAACGGTTATGTGGTAGTTGTTGCTTTCTTTTTCCCGAAAAGTTTTAGTCTTAACTTTTTTAACAGTAAGAAGAATGTCATCGCGCGCGTTAAGAGGAAGAGAATATTATTTATCATAGAGATATGCGCAAAAAAACGAAGGTTTGTCAAAAGAATCGAAAAACGAGCTTTTCTGAGAAGAAAAATAAGCCATGAAAAGTTTGGCTGCTACAGCATTTTTTCGTATCTTTGCAAACGTGATGCAAAAGCATCAATACGTACAACAGCGTTAAGGCGTAACTGTAAAGTCGACACTCATGAACTTCGCAAACTCATCCGCTCGATAATCTTACAGGGATGCCCCATAGGGTGGATTGTACCTCTTTCACGACCGAGAAACCTTGGCCGTGAAAGATTTCGTATATACACACAACTGGGGGTGGACCAACTGAAGATTCTGGCGGAGTGGCAATGCGAAGGCCTATGAGTGCAGATGATTCGGTTTGGTTCCACCCCTTTCCGCTAACCTTACAATTCACAGAATAGTAAATGAAACGTTGTCAGGAGCCAGGCACAGACTTTAAAAATATGAAGAAACTTTTCTTTTCTATCGCTGCATTGGCACTAGCTGCTTCTTCAAATGCACAACAGGTAACGGCTCAAGAGCCAGAGTTCATTGGTAGCTATTGTATACTTACCAGCGATTCCACATACGAAGTTCTTCCGAAGGAAAATGGCAAGGTAGAAAAACACCAGAACAAGTTCTCTAAGTTCTCAAAGATTGCTGGTGCAGTAAGTGACCTCGGCTTTGCTGGTGGAATGGTAGGTTTGAGCACAGGTAGTATGTCTGGATTGGAGACCGGTGTGAGAGTGATGGGAACGGCTGCCGGTGTAGGGCTTGCTGCTGATGCAGTGAACACTTTAGCTGGAGTTGAAGGAATGGATATCGCTTTTGCCGGAGGTAAGTCTGCTCATTCTCTTAAAAACGACGGCAAGGACATACGCTTACTCATCAAGGCTGAGAAAAATGATTATGATCCGATGGGTATCTACCGCATCGTGCGCTTTAAGGCTTCCAAGAAGGACAGAAGAATACAGTGGTTGACGCTCCAGCCAGCGTTGCTTGGAAGTTCCGATGCCCAGAAGAAAGGATATCTTGCCTTCTCCGGACATAAGTATGGCAGTCAGAGCTATCTGCTCACTATTCCGGCTTCAGAGCTTGAACCAGGAGAATATGGAATTATCTACATGGCAGTAGCTTCTGCCCAGGAGATTCCTTTTGGAACATTTAGTATAACAAAGTAAAATCCATAAGATTATGGAAACATTGTTAATGTTGTTGTCCTAGTTAAGGGCACGACAAAGGCAGTAGTTGGTGGCGGTAAGAAAAGAAAGAAGAGAACCAACTGGGATCGTCTGATCTACGAGCAGAAAGCTTGGCTGCATGAACATTCCTGATATTGTTATATACTGAACTTTCGCCCTTTCATGGCGTGTGGAACTTACATGCGAAAGTTCAGTATACCATATATTACATTTTATAAACAAACGTAATGTTTTGCAAATAATTGCATCTTTCCTTTGTAATTCGAGAAAAAACACGTACCTTTGTACATTTTAAAGATGATACAAAGACATATAAGTTCTCAGATTCAACATGAAAGATAAAAAAAAGATCATTCTCCTTAACTTTACCGGCGTATACGACTTGGAGGCATTTGCCTCAAATAGGAATATCGTCCATGTAGATTGCCGGGACATGAAAGGGGTAGACTGCTATTGTGACGAAGAGGGTAGGGAGGAACTGCACCGCCGATTGGCTCCTTTTCCTGCCGAGGCTGTTCATTTCATCGATTCTGGAGATTTCCACTATCTTACCGAATATTGGGTATCCAGGCTCCATGAACCTTTTTCCCTGATAGTTTTCGACCATCATCCGGATATGCAGCAACCGGAATGGGAGGGTGTTGTGTCGTGTGGCGGTTGGGTGAGAGATGTATTGGAGAAGAACCCGTTTGTCAAACACATTATCATTGTAGGAGCATCGGATGAGTTGATTGCTCAGGTGCCTGAGCACTTAAGAGAAAAGGTGTTGTTCTACAGTCAGGCTGAGATTGATCATCACCAGGCTTGGCCGTCGAAGGCTGGCAAACTCATACATGAGCCGGTTTACATATCCATCGACAAGGATGTATTGAGAAAGCAGGATGCCATCACCGACTGGAGCAATGGTGACATGACGCTTCTCCAGCTCCAAGCCGTGCTTCGCATCATCTATGCTCATGAAAAAGTGATAGGGGTAGATATTACTGGCGAATGTTCCGCAACGCTTGACTATTTCTCTGAAGTGAAAGATGCTGCAGTCAATAATCTGGCTAATGAGGAATTGCTCGGGATGATTCTGAAAGAGAATAATCTGCCTATTTATCATAATCACCCTTAGAACACGGATAGGAGAGCAGAGAATAAACGGATGAAAATGGATAAATTTGGCAGCAAAGTTTAAATTAATTATCCTTTAATGCCAATCCTGTCAAAAATGGATTACTCTAGATATACAAATCGAGACTGGCACATAACTTGCTCCTACTCAGGATGAAAGCGGAAGCCAAGAGGGCAAGGGGAACGGTAAGAACCCTAAGCAATGACATTTGAGGGTTTCTTGAAATCCTTGAACCTCGAAAGCCGAAGCGATCATTATAAAAAGGATAAATACAATAAACAAGTAGAAATCCCGACAGAGCCGGAAGGCGAAGAGAGGACGAGAAAAATAAAATTCGGAGGTTTTACATTATGTTGTTAGCTCGTAGAAATAACAGTGTTTCAAATTGGTTGAATAGTTGGTTTAATGATAACTTCTTTGATACAGACTTGATGCCACGCATGAACGCTACAGCTCCTGCAGTTAACGTCAAGGAAAGCGCTACAGCCTACACGATGGAGGTTGCCGCTCCTGGTTTGAAGAAGGATATGGTCAAGATGAACATCGACAAGGATGGTTACTTGAATGTATCTATCGAGAACAAGGATGAGAAGAAGGAGGAAAAGAAGGAAGAGCATTACTTGCGTCGTGAATTCTCTTACAGCAACTACTCTCAGAGCTATGCTTTACCTGAGGATGCCGATCAGGAGAAAATTTCTGCTGAGGTCAATGACGGTGTCTTGAAGATAGAGATTCCTAAGGTAGCCAAGGAGGAGAAGAAGGAAGACGTTAAGCACATTGAGGTCAAATAATTACTCATAACGTGCTAAACAGTTTTCTTGATGACTTTCATAAGCATTAGAAAATAATTAAAACGGAGGCTAGTCCCAGCAATGGGGCTAGCCTTTTTGTTTTTTCTCATAATTACCCGATAGAATCTTTGTCATCCTCCGTTACCCGTGTTTGGTCTTCTTTCGGCTGTGGCTTAGGTACGAACCCAAGGATGGCAACCAGACAGCTCATCAGCGGACTGATGATGTTGAAGAAACAGAACGGGAGATAAACGAGTGTCGGAATGCCGAGAACCGTACTCTGTGTCATTCCGCAGGCAGTCCAAGGAACCAGTACGCTCGTAACGGTAGCACTATCCTCCGTACTTCGGCTCAAGAGTTCCGGCCTGTATCCACGTTCGGCATATTCATCCTTGTAGATAGATGCATTCATGATGATACTCAGAAACTGGTCGCCCATCACTAGATTGAGCAGAACGCCGGATGTCACCGTGCTGCATACGAGTGATACGGTGCTGTGGATGCTTTTCAGGAGGATGTGGGTGATGGCGTGGAGCATTCCGCTGGCTACCATGCACGAACCGAAGCACATGGCACAGAGAATAAGCCAGATGGTATTGAGCATGCCCGCCATTCCACGGGTGGCTACAAGATCATTGATGCTGTCCATGCCGCAATCTACCTGGGTATGGGTATAGCAGGTAGTCATGATTCCTTCAAAGAGACTCTTGGCGGTAATGCCGCTTTCGCCAGCTATCTTTACGAGCACTTCCGGCTGGAGAATGAGAGCACAGATGCATGCTGAAAGGGCCGAAAGCAGAAGCGTGATGAGAGATGGAGTCTTGCGGTAGATGAGCCATCCGGTAAACGCAGGAACCAGCATCGTAAGCAGGGAGATGTTGAAACCATGGCTCAGACCGGTAAGATACTGGCTGACATCCACTGGCTTGGAATCATAGCAGAGTCCGATGATGAGATAGAGTACCAGTGAAAGCAGGATGCTCGGTATGGTGGTGTAGAGCATATAGCGGATATGTGAGAAGAGGTCAGCTCCGGCTATGCTCGAAGCCAGCACGGTGGTATCGCTCATAGGCGAGAGCTTGTCACCGAAATAGGCACCCGAGATAATCGCTCCTGCCGTATAGGGTGCCGGTATGCCCAGGGCATCACCTATTCCCATCAGGGCAATACCGATGGTGGCAATGGTGGTCCATGAGGTTCCTGTCATCACCGAGATGATGCTGGAGATGATACATGCGCAGGGAAGGAAAAAGGTAGGCGACATAATCTGCACACCATAATAGATTAATGTGGGTACAACGCCACTGATCATCCAGGTGGCTGACATCATACCGATGAGCAGTAGAATCAGGATAGACACTCCTGCATCGCCCACTGTCTTTTTGATCATCTCCTCGAAGATATTCCATTTCATCTTGTAGATGGTCATACTGAGCGCTACGCATACGGCTGTAGCTATCATGAGGGCTACCTGTGATGCACCAGCCAGGGCATCATCTGGGAAGAGTTTGACAACCAGGACGATAAGAGCGATAAGTACAGCCAGTGGGAGTACTGATACGAGCGGGTGTGGTTTGTACTGCTGCTGAGACGGGCTGAGAGCCTGAGTCCCTGCAGTTTGATTCATTTGGTTCTTGTTGTTTTGTTCCATTGATTAATTCTCTCTTACTATGATTATTTATTCCGGATGCAAAAGTACAAAAAAGATTTCGTTTACCTTACGTTTTCTCGTGTTTTTTTTGCGACAGCTTGTATCGCAGATTTTCATGTTTCCTTTGCTTCCCAATGCAGTAGTAAATACATAGGTGTTAGGGAGATACGCCACACAGGAAAAGTAACATCTCACTTTGCCCACAGTTGCCCAAGACTATGGGCATCTTTGCCCAACTACGTGGGGCATCTTTACCCAAGGCTTTGGGCACGGTTACCCAAGACTATGGGCATCCGTACCCGTGTACGTGGGTATGGAAACCCGTGTACGTGGGTATGAGTGTCCATGGGCGTGGGCAGAATTGTTCTGCTTCAGCGCGCTGCTTACCAGGGCGTGGCAATAGGTGGCATTAGGTGGCAATAAAAACAGGGGTTATTGCCACGCGTAAAACGCTATATACCAATAGGTTAACCATAAGTGTGGCAATAGTGGCATTAAAATAGAGAAAAAAATATTTTTCCTCCATTCAAAATCTGCTGATGAGAAAGGCGGAAATCATGCAGCGGCTTGCCATTGAGTGTTAATGACTTTACACGATAACTGCCTGATATACTGGCTGGTGCAGAGATTTCGAAGCGCTTTCCGTTCTCCAGATTCAGCGTAACTTTCTCGAAAGCAGGCGTACCAATATAGTAAAAAGGTGTACCTGGACATACCGGATAGAAGCCTAAAGATGAGAAAATATGCCAGGCAGAACGCTGTCCTGTTGCATCTTCACCCGAAAAACTGTCATTTTCCAGTATCTGATGCACCCTTTCCTGCGTCTTCTCTGGCGCACCGGCTGCCGTATAGAGATATGCCAGATGATGGCAAGGCGAATAACTGTGCTGATACCATCCCTTATCAAACATCCTGTCTAATCGGGAAATCACCTTACCGTTGCTTACCAGCACCTCCACTTGAGGATGCGCCTTTCTCTCCTTCTTCTCCTCTTTATCAATCAGTTTCTCCTTCTTGTCCATCGGTTTGCTGTCATGAATCACCTCAAACAGACCGGTGATATTCTGCGGAACCGACCAGGTATCCTGACAGGCAGAACCTCCCAGGATATTACTCTTACCTGAAAACAGATCTTTATCTTCCGCCCATTTTCCATTCTCATATCTTCCGTCAGCCCAGCCCGAAAGCGGGTTGATCACGTTGCGCCAATTCTCAGAACGGCGCATCAGTACCTGATAATCATCCTGATACTGCTGGCGGAGCGTAGCATCCTTGCAGGAATCAAGCAGCAGCTTTGCCATCTGCGCCACGGCAAAGTCATCGTATGCATACGCCAGGGTGCGCGAGGTAGAAGCGGTAGCAGAACCGGCCCCCTCCTCTACCGGAAGATAACCGTTCGTCATATAGGAAGTGATGGAGCGGCGGCCCTTTCCGGAACGGTAATCCTTGGCAAGATAAGGAGTAGAGAAGGCATTCATGCGCATTCCCTCGTAAGCCTTCACGGCATCAAAGTTGCGGATGCCCTTGACATAGGCATCGGCAAGCGCGATACTGGCATCATCGCCCAGCATCTCCCTCTGCCCGCAGTTGGCAGTTGGAAAGACAGGCATCCAGACACCATCCTGATACATCTTTACCAGAGACTGCATCATCTCTCCCGACAGCATCGGGGTAAGAAGATGATAAAGAGGCAACTGTGCGCGGTAGGTATCCCACATTGCAAAGTCGCCATATTGCAGTTCGCCGACATCGCTCAACTCATGGGGAAGAAACGAACTGCGGTACAGGGCGGTATAAAAGCGGTTCACCTTTGCCGTGTCCTGACTCTCCACATCAATGGTATGCAGACGTTCGCACCACAGATTGGCAGCATACTCCATCATACTGTTGAAGTCCAGACCGCCGTACATATAGTTTTCGGCATTGAGATTGGTCACCGCCTGGTCGTGCGAAGTAAAGGAGGTAGCCGACATCCATTCCATCGCCTTTCCTGTCTTTCCCCTGAAGGTGAGCCAGACTCCGATACCCGGCTTGCAGGTCACCATCAGTCCCTTTCTTTCCGCCTGCTCTTCATCAAAGACACCATAGTCAACCAGCTCATCTTTATCATAAGCCAGCACGAAATGTCCCCCGAAATCATCCGGTTTCCCCCATCCCTGATATATATGAGGCGCCGGATTATAGGCATAAACCACATGGTTCACGGTATCAATCTCGATGGTCCCCTGTCCGTCATCATTATTGGGCTGGATAACGAGATGAACCAGTTCGTCCTTATCGGGCGTAACACGGAGTATGGAGGTATGGCTCAGGGCAGTCATCTCTGCCTTCAGATGCTCATCCTTCAGCTGTACACCATAGTAATGGGGATGCGAAACCTCGTCCTGATGACTGAAAGCGGTGGCACGCTGAGCGGGCTGCAGACGGAGTTTGCCTCCCAAAGCAGCTAGGGTGAAAGAGCCGTAATCCCGTTTCTCGCCACCTCCCGGCCAATGGCTGCACCGGAATCCCTGCAACTGCGTATCCTTATCATTATAAGGAGCCACACAAGGCTGCTCGGAATCCCGGGTTTGGGGAGTCCAGAAGTTCTGGCCGTTCGGAACCAGTACGGCAGGAATTGCCTGTCCCGCTCCTCCCATCGTTTGGATGGCATAGAGCTGGCGCACATGTTCCAACTGGTGGATACGCTGGTGCATCTCCTGCTTCCATTCTTTCCAGGAATAATAATGAGTTCCGTAAATCACCTGTCCTACAGGCGAAAGCATGATATCTCTTTCGTTCAGCATGAACTTCACCACCACGCTATCTTTCCGGTTCTTGTAGAATATCATCTGCAGGTTGGCACCCATCGGAACCACGCGGTCCATCCTGTCTGTCTCTGCACCGAGTACTACCTGGTCGGCGTCTTCACGGGCACCGGCAGGAGGCAAGGTGGCATCAAAAAGAAGAGACAGAAGCCGGTAGAGGGCTGTATCATGGCCGAAACGGAGGGTGGCTGATGACTTGGAAGAGCGCAAGGCGGCATCGGCTTCAGTTTCGATGTTCTGCCAGAGCGAGATGGCGCTTCGTGCCGGAATTTCTTCATTGGTAGGCATACTGCCGTTGGTGATGTTCATGCGGAGATTGTTGGCTTCATAGATGGCACGGAATTCGGCATCGGTAAAGAGCGCATTCAGGCTGTCTTCCATCTCCTGCGGATAGGTAGGAAAGTTCAGGCCCACATCCTGCATGGAGGAGGTGAGTCCATACATTTCGGTCATCAGTTTCAGGGGTTCATCTATCTTTGTGGTGTTCTTGAATAGCTGTTGCAGGAAGCGGCGTGGCGAAACCTGAGCCTTCACATTGGTGCGTTTCTTCAGCACCTTCAGTTCTGGAGATTCGTAGGCTATCCAAGCCATATCGGCAGAATCGGTCTTCACGTCCAGATGCAGCTGGGGCTGTAGACTCCGCAACTGCGAAGTAAAGGCGAGCATACTCTTGGCACAGCGATCGGAAACACTGGAGCGTGCCTTTACCTGGTGTCCGGCAGCAAAAATCTGTGGATAATGGGCATACATGCGTCGGGCAATGGCCTGATGCTGCAGTTCACCCAGTCGGGTCAGTTTGCCGCCGTTTCCCTTTGCATTCTCACATATCCGCTTCACGATACTCTTAATCTGAAGTCCGAGCGGAGTAAGATTACCGTCATCAGCAAACTGCTTTTCTATCCAGAGATAGCGTTCATCCCTCGACATCCATCGCGAGCCATGGCGCCCGTAATGACTGATATAATAAGGTGAGAAACCGGCAGGTGCCTTCACAGCCGGAGAATCGGTTCCGGCAGCATCCGTTACGGGGTAAGCATAATAGATGCCTCCCATTTCGCGGCGGCTCTGTGCTTGCAGTCCCAGGCAGCAAACCAGCCATAAATATATAAGATAACTTACTTTCTTCATAATAAATAAAAACGGAGAAAACCGCTGTTTATTATGAATGAGTGACTGAACCACTTGCGAAACTCCCTTGTAAAGTTTCGCAAGTAAAGTATAAAGCTAAAAAAGGGGGAAGCCAACGCTTTGGCTCCCCCCTTGGGTTCTTTATAATTCCCTATTGATATTAAAAAACTAGAATATACTATCTTACGGCAATCTTCTGACCCTTAGTCTGAGCACAGGACTGGGTAGATGCCTTCACAATGTAAACTCCGGATGTCACTCGCAGAATCATTCTCTGCTTATCAGGCAACTGATAACTGTGAACCATCTTGCCATCCAATGTAAATACCTGAACCCTGTCGAGCTTCTCACCACCCAAGGCAGAAACAACAATCATGCCTGCAGCTGGTGAGTAAACCTTTACCGGTGCGCTCTGCTCTTCAGCCTCCATGCGGTCGATGCCGGTTGAGGTACGGGTCTGGGTGAGGAAGTATCTTCCGTGGTCACCCGCCTTCACCTTCACAGCCTCGCCTTCATGAACTTCTGTAAAGCTTGCCGATGCAGCATCGTAGAGATAAACCGGAGCATCGAGCTTGTTCACACCCTTCAGGGTAAGTGAAACCTCTTCAGCCTGCTGGCTCACGATGCCAAGCGGAATCCAGGACAACTCAGGAACTGCATTCACAGCCACCGCCTCGTTACCGGCAACGGTATAAACCTGCGGAATATCCTTGAGGTTCTGATCATACAGCAGATCCACATCCTCCTGGTCATCATAGTCGGCAGAAGCCTCCGGACGCAAAGCGATGCGTGCCCTAGAAGTCTGGCCGTTTGAATTCTCTGTCGTTGCTTCAATGCTCTTTACATCAGATGCCATCAACAGGCCAGAAGTGATAGTGCGGTCAACATACATCGCAGAAGTGAACCTTACATCTGAAACTGTTGCATTCTCTTTCTTCTTTACAAAGAACGACTGGGTAGGCTGGATAGCGTAGTTCTTCTTATCCAATTCTGCATTGGAAATCGCCTTCACCTCACCATTCTCTACAATCCAAATAGCGTTCTGCAAACCTGTATTCACCTCGAAGAACTTCTTCAGAGAGATAGAGCAGGTATATGGATTAGCCACGAGATAGAAACCGCTGTTGTTATCAGCTCCCAAGCTCTGGGTCTTCTCTGCGAGATGCTTCTCATCGTTGTTGAAAGCAACGAGAAGTCTGCCACGACCTTTAGGATCCTTCGTAACCGAAGTTTTGCTTGAAGAGTTCCCAGTTCCGTTATAATCGAAGTACTGATATTCTGTATCAGCCTTTGGCAAACGGAGAAGAGCATTCTTAGTCTTGTCCTTCGGCAAGAGCGCATTACCCGCCTTGATAGAGAAACCACCGAAGGTTCCATCTGCGGCATAGCTCTCGTCTACCTTATTATATACGTGGCTCCAGTAACCGAGATTCATATCAACATCTCCAGTAACAGCACCAGTAGGATAATGAGAAGCGGAATAATTACCATTAGGTGTAATCTCCTCTACTTCACTCTTCATCCAAGCTCTCTGATAAATCGGATACTTGCTTCGGCTATACACCTTATCATCAAAGTTGATATCCGTAAACGCCTTGGTTTCCTGTCGGCCATTGCTTGCCGGCACATACATATCACCTGCGTAGATATACTGCAGAGGCGAAGCCATGGTATACCACTTGTTAGGCTCCAGCTCCTTCTCTACCCAAGCCTTGTCATATATCAGATAGCACTGGTCACGAAGTTCGCCCTGAGGCTTGAAGTAAATCTGATGACAGGTATTGCCATAGAACTTCTCGCACTTCAGATTGCCGTCAGTACCCAATCCCTTATTTGCATCTGACTCATCCCAGTAAGCCATGATGTCGTACCGGATATACTTCGTTGCCTCATTACCCTTGCCATTGGTCAGCTTGGTAGCGATGGCATTGGTGCTACGGTAAACGATGTTACCGAGGTCAGGGAAAGGCAAACCATTCAAGTTGTCAATCGTTACCTTAGTAAACTTCATTGGCACATAGCTGTTCTGCGTAGGAATCTCCACCTTTGCTGTAATACCGGATGCACTACCATAAGCCTGATAATCATGATACTCATTATCATGCAAATCAGTAGATGATGAGCGATGCCAGTTATCATCATTATTCCAGTTGGCATTCATACCGCCATCGGCAGTAGGATACCAGGTAATGAACTCTGGTACAATCTTCACCTTGAGATAAGACTCGCCTGGACAGTTGGTAGTTGCCGCAGAAGCAGTTCTCTTCTCGTAAACGAATCGGAGAACATAGTAATATCCCTCGTGGAAATCAGCAACTGCATCATTTTCAAACTTGAGGTTGAGAGTAGCCTGAGTCGTTTTACCAAAAGCAGGCAACTCTGCTTTCTCCAATGTGGCAACCTTTGTATTCAGCTTCTTTTCCCATAAAGGATCATTTGTAGATGCAACATACACCTTTGTCGAAGCGTCAGCAGAAGTACCATTGTCATCAATGAAAGTAAGATGTTCAGTAATTGCTGTTCCATCTCTCATCGTAGCACTATGAAGAGGTACCTTCAAATATCCCTTAGAAGTCTTCAACTTCTCCAGCTGTGGCAAACCGATACGAAGCGAAGCCTCATAACTGCCATCATTGAATGGATAATCCACATCATTGAAACCGAAGTTAAGCTGCGGTCCATCCTTCATTACACGCAATGGGACAGGTATGGCACTAGGACACAACAGATAGGTTGTACCATTGATTTTGTATGGAATATAGCCATCAGCATTCTCAGTTCCCTCAGGCTTCATATAGATTTTATGAGTTTCACCCAAAGGAAGCTTATCCTTGCTGATGGTGATTTCATTACTTGCTGTTACGTTCAACTTATTTGCCTCAGTTGTACCATCAAGATACCAGAAGAACTTAACATTATTCAATGTTATCTTACCACCTGTATTAGGGTCTGTTGTAGTCAATTGTCCCTTGATTTTCACATCATAGTTGCCAGCTTGATCGCAAGGAATCTTATAATCTGTTACGATATTGCCATCAGTATCAGTAATGATTGGATGCTGGCTAACCATTTCGAACCAGTTACTGTACAACGAGCAGACCTCAGCAGGTGTACCCCAATTAGCATTTCCCTTGGCAGGATCCTCTGTAGATACAGATACATAATACTTCTTACCAGTAGTCAAAGGATAGTCTTTATTGCTGATCACAATATAGGTTTCACCTTCGCTGTCTACTTCTATCATATTAGTACCATCGATTCCAAAGTTCTTACAGTTTTCCTCTGAATCGTATACGTCTACAGTACCATATTCTGTACCATCAACATTCTTCGTTGTTCCATCCGTTAAATTCTTTAAGGTATATGAATAAAGTCCCTCAGCAGTAACAGGATTACCATCTTCGTCCACAATACGGAAATAAATCTTGGTATCTTGATGACCCAAAATTGCATTCAATGTCTCGTGGATAGCACGTATCTTCAGCTTGATGGTTCCAGTTGTAGCACCGCCACATGCCGGCTTCTCCTGGAGCACCTGCACCTTGGCTGGTTCGATATATATACGGATATCATCTACGGCATAGTCAGCACCTTCAGTATTTTTACAATAGTTATCAATTACTACTCTAAAATCAGTATAATTCTCTACCCCCGATTCCCTTTGGAGAACAATCTTGCCATAAACCTGATACCATTCAGCTTTAAGACAAGGATTATCTTGTACATTATTAGCAAAATTTCCCGAAGAAAAAGAATGAAGCAGTTTTTGACTCAGTATATTTCCTTCAGTATCATAATTCACTCCATAAAGTTTAAACATAACCTGAGGGAGTTCATTGGCTTGAGTCATATCTGCGACATTAGCAGAAAATATCATCTGCATACCAGTACAGAGATTTGCCTTAAAATCAGCAGCTGCTATCTGACGACTCTCATCAGAAGCATCCACATAAAGGAAGTGTCCGTACTGAGACCCATTCGTCATTTCATACGTGCGATCATACAAGGTTTTATCTGTCCACCAAACATAATTATCCGTACCACCAGAATGATTTCCAGAAATACCAGAAATATTAGCAGTTTTATAAAGTCCATAATCTCCATGAAGTGGTGAATGTCCAATACCAGGATAACCACTAATACCAGCATCATAGTCAATCAAATCACGATATACGAAACTATAAGCACGGCGATCCCATCTTGATGGCAATCGATCTTGGTTGTCATCTGGAGTTGTTGGGGCTGCCACCGTTTGCTCAACATCATCATCATCAAATGATATAGGTTTGGTTGCCATTTTATAATGCTCATCAAGATATGATATGGTTCTGTTATTATAGCCTGCAGCAGTTATCTGATCATGCGTCATTGGATGGAAATCCATAAAACGAACATCAAAGTTAGCTACAGGACACATCTGTGTATCTGAAGCTTTCAAATAAGCTACAACAAATACAGGAATACCTTTATCTATAACCGGCTTATCTTTATCATCAATAGCCGAGCCTTCTAAATTATACCATGTAGCATCATTCAATTTTTTTTCACTTAAATCAAGAAAGCGACTATTACTACTTACCTCACAATATTTCTTTTTCGTAATATCATAAATTCGCCATACAACATTACCTCCCCATTTCGGAACAGAGACATAATTTGACTTATCAAAATCAGCATCAGTTATATCATTATTATATACAACCTTTTTCAAGCCATCAGATGTCATCGGATGAAATGAGTATCGGGAAATATCATTCAATTGCAAACGCAATGTTGTTTCTGAGTTTTCATCCTTATAACCAAATGTTACCTTTTTATTATCTTCATAAGTATAGGCACCATCATCATGATTACATAATGCAGCCATGATATCATCAGCAATCTTCTTTTTGGGCAGAATATGGAAAATGTAACGAATAGACAAAGTAGGTTCATGGAGAAGATAAGACTTTGACTCATCCATTCCGTCAATATATCTACTTACATCACAGGCTATAGTCTCCCCTTCCCATGAAGCGTCAACATGGGAAGTACTATAATTAACACCTATCCGGTCTTTAGTAGGATGTGCACCGATATTATTGGCGAACAATCCCCAAGTTCCCTTCTTGAATAATTTTGTTTGTGTCTCATCACCACAAACTATTAGATGATCTGATTCTTGATCAGTATTATAATCATACCAACGGAAATAGCCACGAGGTTCTAGGTTATTACCAGAAGCTTCATACCACTGGAAAGGCAGGGATAAGAGAATCTGCTGTTTGTCTTCAGTTCCATCAACATAGTAATAATACTCCCATTCATGGGTCTTCTGATAGGTATGGCCATTCACCATATCCCAATCCCCCTTCTTATTGGCGATACCTTCGTAATGCTTAAATGGAAGATTATCTGGAGAATAGAGCTTTACATTTATCTTGCTCTTGAAAGCAGATGGTTCTTTTGTAATAACCCCATATTGAGCCTCATATCCTGTAAGGCCATTGCTCAACAAACAATATACCTTCATATCAGAAGACCATGAAGAACCGGAAGGCAACTCGAAAGTTACATTCAATCCATTAGGTAACAAAGAAGAACCTTCAGTCGATAACAAGGTGTAATACCCCGCACCATCAGAAGTTTTGCGCAAAGCCAAAGCGCTATTATTAGAATTAGCGCTAATGATTTTGCCATCCTTATCAGCCAATACCCAACGCATATAGAAGTCGCTGACATCTTTCTTATCAGCAACGCCGAAATCAGAAAGAATCTCAGGAACTACATCTTTCAGACTTACCTCAAGTTTATTGTCTTTATATATCGCATCTACATCATGACTTGCTGCTGCAGCTCCATTGTCGGCAGAAAGCTCCAAAGGAAGCGCATCAAGTGTTTCCTGCTTTACAAACTTAAAGGAATATTCTCCATTAAGAGTTGGCTCTTGAAGAATATAAGTGCTTCCATTATATGTTACCACCTTAGCATCATCATCGCCATTATTTGCCCAGGTACACTTCAAGACATAATTCTCTACATTTGCGCCTGTTGCAAGTTTTGAGAAATCAAAGGTCACAGTACGAGCTGCCTCATTGGCTATATCGGTTGCATTAAAGAAAATCAAATCAGAACCTTTAACTGCTGATGAAGAATTACTCAATATATCTGTTATGTGAGGAACAGGAGTTGTTGATGTCTCAGAATCAAACAACTGCCAACGCAAATACTTGGCATTGAAGTCAGGCAAAGTTACATTGGTAGATGTCGCTGCTTTTGGAATAATAGAAGTACTTTCTGCTTTTGAAAAGTCAGCAGAGTTACTGCCATGCTTAACCGCAGAAGACTTCAAGCCATCTTCTGTATAAAGATCGAACTCCATCTTCTTGACGCCGGCAAGATTCTCTTTCTGGTTTAAGAGTTCGGCATCATTAGAAAGGAGGAGAACGAGTTTTGCATTATGAATATCCGTACTCTTTGGATCTATTTTATACTGAAAAAGTTGAGGATAAGTTTCAAAACCTAACTTTGTTTTATCATAATACACATAATTCTTATCTTTCTCGTGAGCAGACCAATCAAGATTCTTTATTTCGTGACCGAACGAATAGTCATTACTAATCACCCAACTTGATATATCAAGCTTAGCTCCATCTTTCTCAAAATAGAAACATGCATAATTGTAATAATCTTTAATATAATCACTCCATTGCAACTCTACAGCTGTACCCTTTACATAGTAGCCATCACTAGCCCATCCTTTCACTGGCATTAAAACCAATGAAAGGAGGAGGATGAGAGTGCGATATATGTTTTTAATCTTATTCATAGCGATAGTATTTACGTGTATAATGTTTACGAGCAGCATAACTGCTTAAATCCTTGGTGAAAAGTATCTTGTATGTTAGAGACTTGCCGGTTTCGCCAGGCACAGGAACTGTGACCTGATAGAGGGCACTCTGCTTGTCGGCTTTGTCATCATTGAAGATACCTTCGAAATAGCCGGTGGTTGCATCCCATTTTGGAAGGGTTTTAAAAACCAGCTTGGCATTCGTTTCGGCAGCAGTGGCATCTGCCATACCATCTTCGGGGATTAACTCCCATTTTACTTTGGTATAATCGATGGTTCCAGACACATCGGTGTCATCACCCTTTACAACCTTTGGCTGGATATGGAATTCCTCTTCCGGGTAATAACAGGTGTAGGAAAGAGTGGTTCCGTTATCTCTTATGGATGGATAGAGACCGATGGCTGTGAAGGACTGAACATCAAACTTCAACTTGTAATCATCTAATGAGATTGGGAGAATGTGATGGTCGTTTCGCGCTATCGTTGTCCAATCCTTGAACAAGGCGTAACGCTTGACTCCTGCTGAAGTATTCAGGTTGATGATGAAATACTTGGAAGTATTGCCCGCTGCGCTTTCATTCACATAGAATGAAATCTCATTCTCTGGTTTATAATCGGTTACACCTGCCTTTATCATCTTTGGCGAAGACAGCGTATATCTATAATTCTCCGTTGCAGCCTGCCCTACCAGATTTGGAGAACATGTAACTTTATCATTATCTGCATCAGAATGCTTTGGCAACAACATGATGTTATCAGCATCTGCATTATCTTTGCTATTCTTAGTAATATCGCTGATGGTAATATCATTGATTATCAAATCAGTAGAACTTGGATTCCTAAACTGAAGTGTAACCTTTGCCAGCATTCTTACTACCCAAAGCTCAGTTTTATCAGGTTTACCGGAAGCATCTATCGTTACTTCCTGCTTATTGCTCATAGGAATACCTTTACAGTCTGTGGCATTCACAGGGAATCCATTACCATTCATCTTCCACTTCTTGTTGTCGAAATCAACTTCGGCACCTTTAGAGATGCCTAGCTCGGTGGAAGTAAGATTGGCGAAGGAATAAACCTGATAGGTAGCTTCTCCTTTAGGAAGATCCTTGATTGTGACTTCATCTTTAATGCGATTATTAGCCGATACATCCGTATTCTCTGCAAAAGAAACAACCTTGCCGTCTTTTACAAAGGCTACTACCCAGCTCTTCATGTTTTCTGCATCTACGCCATCATTCCATGACAACGTAGCTCTGGTTCCGGAAGAAGAAGCCGTAGAAAGAGTCATGTGGACGGTAACCTTATCGCCTTGGTTATCGCCTCCACTGCCTCCCTGTATAGAGTCAGCACTATCTGTGGAGCAAGCCGAGATTAAGGCTAGCACCATCAGAATCAATGCCGTATGTATCGTTCTAATCGTTTTCATTTTCTCTGAAAGTTTAATTTCAAACTATACTTTCTGTTTATCTATTTGTTTCGTTTTTACATTGTAGTCTCATCGTGAGTATAGGTTGCCCATTTTCTCACGTGGATTGTCAACTTCAAACCTTTAGTCTTTCCCACCACTCCTTCTATCTTTACCTGATAGATGTTATTGCGGACGATACCGTAATACATTTGGGCGGTAGAAGGGCCAGTACCATTTGGGTCACTATGACGAATGGTGTAGGTATATTCCTTATCAGTACCTGTTGCACTTGCTATCGGACGATGGTTTGTTGCATCCCAGTCGGAAGCCTCATAATACTTGCCTTTAAAGATAAGGCCAGTAGAATAATCCTCGGCGTTATCGGTGGTTGTATTCTCCATCACATAATCGAGAATGTAAGATGCTTCTCCTACAGCCGTACTGGTAGAAGTTGTCTCCTTTACATTATATAGAGATGCAGGACCTTCGGCTTCTGCGAGAGTAAGACCTGCACGGGTCTTTGTCCAAGGGCAAACCACATAATTAGTTGCTTTATTGTCTGCATCTTTGGCTTCTAATCCGAAATAAGTAACTGCAGATACAGCTGCATCTGAAGAAACTCGCTTAATCAGGTATTCTCCCTTTGTCAAGACTTTGCTAGGAGTAACAGATTCAAGCTTAAAACCGCCTATTACATTTGCGCCATCTTTTACATCATAATAATAACCTTGACTTGTACCATCAAAAGTAGCATTTGGAATGATGTCGATACGGGCAGCCAGGCGCTCGATGTCTACATTTACCACATAAGGATCTGTTTCTGAACCTTCCTTGGTGAAATCTATCTTAGCATCCGTCTTTGATGACATGATGAAGTTTGAGAAATTTGTAATATCAGCATCTCGGGTGCACACCTTCGACATCTGCAAATCTCTTACTTCACTAATCTTTCCTTTACATCTGGAAGTCATATCGTCTGCATTGGCTATCACTATCACATGATAATTCTTGCCGACAATTGATGCATCTATTTCTCTTGGAACGGTAGTATAAGTTGCATCTTTGCCAGAAGAAGTTGTTTCCTTATTTAAACCGGTAAATGTATATACATAATCTATAGTAGCATCTTCCGACAGGTCATCTTTATCAGATTTATATAGTAAGACAGTAAGAGAATTGACTTCATTTTCATTATCAAGCCCTGTTTCTCTTCCATCTCCTTCTTCACCTCCTTGAGGTCCTTTAGTTGCCCTACTCGCTCGTGTATCTCCACTACCTTCCACCGTTACCTTTACCTGCAGATATGCCTTCATATCTTTGTTTGGCAGAGGCAAATCACTAGTAGTGTCACTCGCACAGGATGCGAACGACATAACCAGCAAAAGGGCTAGCAATGAGAGGGTTATAGTTTTCATTTTAAACATACACTTTCTTTTTATATCGGCTTACTGAAAGCCGGGTAGGACATGTTAATGGAGTTCTTCTGGTTGGAATCGTTTACTCCAACTCAACGCATTCACACTGATGGTGATACGGCAATACTTAAACTTGCCACCCTGGATAAAGAACTGAAGTTTGTAATCGTAGGCACGGTCTAGGAATTCCTGTGCACTGTAACTGTACTCCTCGCTGGTGCGAAGAATACTTAAGAGTTCAGGCAAATCTACATTGACTACTGTATTTCCTGTCTCCTTACTCTTAATCAGGAGTCGGCCATCCAGGTTGTTATCTTTGTGCTTCAGAATGCGGGAAGTCATAAAGTCGGCATGGGCAGTCTTGCCCTGCTCGTCCTCATCTACCGTATTCCATGTAGCATGAGGGGTATAAATGAGTTTACGGCTCTCATCGAGAGAGTTATCCCAAAGGATGCGGGCATTATGGTCTTCGATGGTCATCGTGTAGTCGTTGACATCCATATCCTGTGGAGAGTCAAGGTCACGAAGCGCCACATTGATCTTCTTGGTATCACGCACCAGAGGGATGGTTGCATAAGAAGGTTTTGAGGATGATACCTCTACTGCCTCCAGCAGTTTACCATGCCAGAGGGTATCGAGAGGAAGGCTGTTGTTGACAACCTCATCATACTCTCCCCTATTTTCATGGTCGAGATTCACTTCCAGTGTCTGCATCTTATCTCCTGTAGCCGATGGAGCGGTACGAACGAACTTGGCACGGCCTGAAGCTAACTGGTCGGCGTAAGCATTCTGTCCGGCAAGGGCAAGGAACTGATATTTACCTGGCTGCAGGTTCTCGACATGCATCACATAATTTGGGTCTTTGAGAGGCGATGATAGCGCAGAATTCGTCTCGGTCTGTTGGGTTATATAGTTTCCGTTCTCGTCGAATACATACAGCGTTACCTGTCCAACATGGTCGTTGAACATGTCGGCACGCTGGAGGTTATAATCATACTTAAACTTCACATATACACCATTAGGACAATCGCTGTAATCCTGGTGCCACATATCGTGGCATGAGGTCGCGACGGTCAGGGTCATGGCAGCTGCCATGACACCCTTTAACCATTTATTTATCTTCTGCGCTATCATATCGCTAATCAATTATTATTTTCTATATTTTATCGTTTATCATACTTACATCTTAGTGCAAAGTAGCATTCTGTGTACGCTTAGCCCAAGAGAGGACATTGATCTGAACAGCAATGTAAGAATCAAGTTCATCATCGGTAGTACCGGTCAACTCAGGAACGGTAGCAGAACCTAATCCCTTAACACCCTGAACGGTGATATCATACCAGTTGTTACGGAGAACGCCATAACGACCTAACCAGTTTTCTGCCTGATTTGTTGTTGGGTAAACTTCACCAGCTTTAACACCTAGTTCATTCTTATTCCAAGGAGTCAAGTCGTCACCAAAGTGCTTGATACGTACAGTATAATATGAAACACCATTCTTGTAATAAACCATAGAACCAACAGCAGCCTCTACATCTGCAACATATGTTGTAGGTAATGAAGCATGACCTGTCTTTAACTTAGTCTCATCCACAGTAACTCCTTTCAAGTGGATTACACCTGCTTCATCTTTATCATAAGTCAAAGTAAGGTCACCTTCACCAATTTTTGTTGAAGCATCCTTAGCATTATCTGTAACCCATGTAGCTTCAGTATTCAAGAACTTTTCTTTTACCAGTTTATCCAACTCTGTTTTTGTATAGAGTTTGGTCTGATCACCTCCTACAATATAAAAATCAGCGCCACTATTCAACATAGCCTTGATTGTTACAAGAGTTGTCAAGTTCTCATTCTGGTGAGGTACATCAAAAGTGTTTTCGAAGCAATACTGTGGATTTGTATCACCATAAGTATTTACGAAATTGGTAGCACGTTCCAAAATACCAGCAGAGTAATCTGTATCATAATTAACATCCTTAGCGAAATAAGTACGATACAAATCTGTTGCTACAGCAGCTCCACCAACAAAACGATATTTAGAAGATGCTAATCCTTTAGAAGAGTAACTCTTCCATGTGTCAAAATCTTCTGTGTTACGAACCAAATAAGTCGTTTTGTTAAAGTTATCAATAGCCCAGCCTAATACTTCAAATGGGACTTTTGTAGATGTACTTGTAGTAGTTTCTGTTACTGTACCCTTGTTAACTGTTACCTTAGCTACAGCACGCTCTACATAAACCTGAGCAGCCGCACCTGCTAATGCTTCAGCCTCTGTATCATAGATTTTACCAGTTAAGTCCGTCAAAGTTGAAACTGTACCAGTTGCAGGGTTTAAATCATCACCCTTTTTACTACACAAAGGAGCATTTGCCATATAGAAACCTGTCTTTGTCAAGTTTGCACTTGATGTGGCACTAGCCGACTTAACAAAAGCTTCATAAGTTCCAGCAAAATCAGTACTACTGCCTTTTAATTTCAATGAATTTGCTGTTTCATTTACCGTGAAGATACCATTGTTGTTCAATACAACAAGAGCTTTCATTCCAGTACCTGACTTATCAATCTTTTTAACAATCTTCTTGGAAGTGGTTGTGATGTTTTGATTACCAGCAGGTGAGGTCCAAGGTTCGGTACTCAATTTGTAAGCACCCACAAAAGTAGCACTTGATTCTGTTGCACCCTGGAACAAAAGGAGTGTAGCATCCTTAACTGCATACTCATTAGCCATACCATCCTTGAATTCGTCGTTAAAACTACCAGCACGTGTACTTGGCTGAGTAGGCAAATTAATTGTAAATGCTACATAGCCATTACCATCCTGCTTAACAGGAGCACTTCCACCACCATTCAGATCATCACTACTTGAACAAGAACCGAGCATCAGCCCCGCCAATGCAACGGAAAATAATAAAGTTTTCTTCATCTTGTAAGTTATTATAGTTGTTATTAATAATTATTTCTTTACTTATAAACGCTCTTAAAAATCTAATTGTATTACATTTTTATATATTTGGTTTACAATTCATCTAATACGTTATATTTGAGTCACTTTCTGAAGTTGTACTTAGAAAAGTTTTGCCTGAGCTAGGAGCCTGTCCCATGCCAGGGCAGTACCCTGGCTCTAAGGAATAGCTATATTGTCCTAAACAGACAGTATGTATAACTTTATAGATTCTGTAAATTTTCTTTTGCAGAAGCAACACCTGCCTTGGCTGCCTGCCCCAGATAATAACGAGCTTGCTTCTCGTTGCCCTTCAGCATCTCATAGACTCCTCGGGCATTCTGGGCATCGGCACTGGTTCCTGCCTTGTCGAGATATTGTTTCGCATTATCTGCATCACCGGCATTCAAGCGGGTTATGGCTGCATTCAGATTCGCTGTCTCATTCTCTGGGAACATGCGGACGGCGATCTCCATCACTTCATTAAACTCCTTGCTGCCTGGCTCGTAAGTCTGGGCTACCATGAACATCTCCTCCTGGCTCAACTGCTGTGGCTTGGTCTTGATAATCTCCTTTGCCTCTTCCACATCGAAAGGTTTCACCTTATAAGTAATGTGGTAGTCGGAATGGCGGAGGGCTGGATACCAGGTGTCGAGCATAAAGCGATACTCTGAAGGATACTGCTTCTTAATCTTCAACTCGCGGGCATCCGGATTCAGACTCTTATCGGCAATAATCGCCAGAATGGCATCCTTATGCTCCAGGTTGCTACCTTTAATATAAGCTATCAGACCATCCCAATCCTCTGGAGTAGAAGAAACCGTGAAGAGGTTGTTTGGCAACTTCACCATCCGGCGAACATATTCGGTCAGCGTCTTGGCACGGTTCTTTGCCAGATAATCATTGTGGGTGTAAGGACTCTCAGGTGATGCATATCCATGAATGTTGATGCCGCTCACTTCGAGGTTCCTGTCTTCCTTCAATGCATTGATGGTGCGGATGATGCTATCCAACTGTTCCGGATTACGGCGGTAATCAGGATGCAGCTCGATGCGGTCTACCGGGAAATCGATATAAGCGCGCTTATCCAGATGACGGACCTTGATTGCCTCTACCTCCGGACGGACGAAAGAAGCTACCGGCTGGCGACGGCGAGAAACCGTGAAATCGTTGCCATCCTGCAGATCACCACAACCGCAGAGGTCTTCGTGAATATCCAAATCGTAGTTTCTTTCCTTAGAAGAGAGAGGAACGGAGGCAAGATACTTCACGGTCTGCTGCTTCTTGTTGTCTCGCTTCACCACCAAAGCCTGAGGTGAAAGCTGCAACTGTTTCTTCCCTACTCCACGGTCATACATAATCTGCTGTCTTCTGCCGTTGATAACAATCTCCGGCATCTTGAGCAGCTCACCCTTATGCTTGATCATCGGAGTATAGACAAGCTGGTTGTTGGTAGGGAGATCCAGGGAATCGAGATTCAAATCCATCACAACCGTAACCAGGTCATTGTGATGAGACATCTGTACATTAGATACCTGAATCTTATCGGCAGCCAACTTGAGACTCTTGCAATCCTGGGCTGCAAGAGGCATAGCCATCAAAAGAGAGCTGAATAATAATATGTAGTTCTTAAAATCTTTCATACTCATAGATTATGTTTAATGAGTTACAACATATAAATAAGAGAAATGGCTGCCTTGGTAGGACCCACGTAGTTGTCATGAGATGACTTCTCCTTCTCGCCACAGGCACCGCACTTGAACTTGTCGTACTGGATATAATCATATCCGAAACCTACAGAGGTTTCCAGGTTCCAGTGCTTGGAAAGAGGCCATTGATAACCAGCGGTCACACCACCACCTACATACCATCCTTCATAGCGATGGTCGCGTAGAGATTTGAAAATGCCAAGGGGTAACTTCACTCCTCCTGCATTAAACTGTCCGCCCATGGCATGAACACCCAAGAACCAGCCATTGAAGCTCTGACAGAACCAGTAACGGTATTCTGGTTGCAAAAGCCAATGACGAAGGCTTGACTGGTCGCCACCGGACTGTTTCCAAGGATTGAAGCCAAAGAATACCTGAGCGGTATGCTTCTTGCCTAAGGCAGTCTCGACACCGAGATTAGGAGTTGTGGTAGCCCAATATAAGAGGTTGGACTTGACTCCCGTGTTTTGCGCATGATTAGCTAGCGATACAAATATGAGTAACACTGTAGCTAAAATTAATCGTTTCACCATCTATTAAAAGAGTTTAGTTTATTCTATTTTTTCGTTCTTACTATATAAATAGGTAATTATATAAATTAACCGTTTACATGATAGTTCGTATTTTCTGGGGGCAAAAGTAAGAAAAAAAAATGAATGGGGGGGGAATAAAATGTATTTTTTGGTGGAAAGAAACATTTTAGTACGTTATTTTGCTGATTTTATAAATGTAAACCCTACAATTCATTAACATTTTATACATAAAGATCACTAAAGAAGATTCACCATCATTTTTGAGAGAAAATGATAGTGTAGACTATGAGAATACAGAAAAATATATAAAGGTAAAAGGGATTTAAAGGTAAAAAGGTAAAAGGAGCTGTGCCCATCTATCTGAGGGAAAAAGCTGGGCGATAAGAAAGCAGAACTGTAGGAAAACAGAAAAGCCCCGACTACTTTCGTAATCGAGGCTTCTGAAATTGAAAGGAGGCGGCTACCTACTCTCCCGCATTGCATTGCAGTACCATCGGCGCAAGTGAGCT